>TARA_R110000824_G_scaffold138260_1_pt1 | contig 11830 bp, 1 predicted proteins | sample TARA_R110000824 | Tara Oceans TARA_R110000824 (sample SAMEA4397747) | marine metagenome | biome: Polar Biome; feature: [MES] marine water layer (ENVO:01000295) within the mesopelagic zone...; material: water (ENVO:00002006), including particulate matter (ENVO:01000060) such as...... | reverse complement strand
TCAATCCCGGTAAAGATCGGGTCGGGTATGACGTTTCCTGTTGCCATAGAGTTCTACCTTCCGCGATTGATCTTGATATTCAAGCGCCTTTCGAGATAGCCAATCCATTCTTCCGTAGGCGTTCCCAGTGGAATACCAAGAGGATTCGTTCCATCTGGATTAGGCACCCCCCTTATTATACGACTCCATGTGACGTCACCCTCGTTTAATCTCTCCAAGGCTCGTAACAGACCAGGCGTCTCCGGGTCCGAATTCGCCCGTCGGTCCCATAGAGTCCCCAGCATGGACGCATCGTCGTCCTCGCGCATCCAGTTCAGATAACGTTGAAATGGATTGGCGCCAGGCATATACCGCGTCACATCTTTGACGTCCGTAAACACACGCAGGTTCCCTTCCTCAGTATCTTCATGCTGTCTCCAGGTCTCCTGCATGACAGCTATACGGGTAACACCCTCAGGTGGATTAATTATAGCTTCCACGGCATCCTTATTGTCCGCTCGTGCATACGATGTAGCCACCCGATCAGCAGCATATTCAAACTTGTCTCCCCTGGTCAGCTCCTGATCCTCCAAGCGAACCGCCTGCTCGACGATCTCCTTCATTATGGGGTCTGACACCTTTTCGCCTGGGAGCCACGTCGCACCCTCAGGCAGGACATAATTGCCATTCACGTCAGGCTCTGCTCTCTGCGTCGCGCCCCTGGCGTCCGTGTATTCTTCCGGCATCAGGTATCCCGTATTTAACGCGTGCATCCATTGCTGCATCGGAGTCCCTTTTGTCAGGTCGATCGCGACTAGGTTGGGGTCAGCTGGGCCACTTTGAGCAAACATGATATCAGCCGCATCGGAGGCACTAAATGTGCTGGGCACGTCTAAGGGAGGTGTGAGACCTCCTGTTTCATCAACTCGTCGCCGATTCTCCTTTATGTCAGCTGCAGTAAACCGTCTTGTCTCATCGTCCGAAGCCTGGCTGGGAATACTAAACGTCGCGTCCAGAGCAACCCCCTCCCGCACCTCAGGTTTGCCAATGGGCATTGGACTCCTGAAATATGCAGGCTCGCCGATGATCTGCCCTGACGGATCCGTGGGAAATCTCGTTATCGCTTCTCGCTCACTAAGAGATCTCGACGCAATCGACTGTGGCCTAAACTTCTCGCCGGTTGCAGGGTTGGTAAAGCGTTCGCCGTTCGGCCCAGGTTCTTGATCTAACCCCTTTAAATTAAAGTTGAGTGCGGCCGCAGTAACTAACTTTGGGGCGTAAAAGATTGTCTGCACTCTCATGGCTCGAGACGGTGATCCGTCTAGGTCGAATGAGGTGCGATCAGGGTATGGAATATCTGTGTACATCGGGAGAGCGACTCTGGTAACAGCAGTCTGTATCTGAATGTTAATCTGAGCGTTTTCTGCTTTAGCCTTTTGAGCCGCCCCAAACCGAGATTCTTGTTTTCCGTAGTCAGTCCATCGAAAAAAGCGACCAAGCACATTGCTCAAGACAGGAGCTTCGGAAATGGACTGCATCGCCCCCTTCTCTGCGGCTTCTTGATAGAAATTAAAGCGGTGAAGGATCCCCCCGCCCAGTTCATTCCACGTCCACCCCAGCATTTTTGGCCCCGTGCCAGAGGCGAGTCGATCCAGCATGTTATCGCCAAAGTTGGCACCGACTTCCGTTGAGGGTAACCCTAAGACGCCCGCCGAATACTCCTCCTCCGTAAAGACCGGTCGAGTGCCTCTCCAATGTTCATACGGCCCAAGATTCGGAAACCCCTTGGACATGGACGACGCAAGATAACCAAAGATCCCACCCGGAAGAGTGACCATTGGACTCAGGCCGGGAAGTTGCTCACCGGTATACGTGGTCATGCCGGAGAGTACTTCACGAACAGCGTCATCCTTTCCAGCACGATGCGTTAGCGCAGCCGCGAGGACGCCACTCACCGCAGACCTCCCCAGCACTTTCGCCATCCCACCAGATCCGCCAAATTTCTTTTGCGCAAAGAGCGTCGCTCCCCCAGCCGCAAATGCAGCCAGAGTTCCTGCCGCACTCGGCTCAAACCACCCATCAAGTTCAGCCGCAGAGAGCGACCCTACGAGGTTCTCAGCGGTTGAAGGTTGTCCTCCAAATGGCAACCCAAGCAGCATTGAATAAAACAGTCCTCCGATAACACGCTGGGTGTCACCCATGGGAATACGCAGATAAGCCACATGTCCGCTTGTCGAATCTTCCCACATGGGGAAAATCATGTAATTCATCATGTCGTAGGTAGACATGCTTTGATACAGCTCAGTCAACTTCTCTGACCGGTTATTAAGTTTTGTAAAGAGTTCTTCTGCCTCCTCATCCCACTCATCAGGAGAGATGTCCATGACGACTTTTTGCAGTGTCGCCAGCACGGGAGCAGCTAACCCCTCCCTCGCAGCATACATAAGCATCTTTGGCATAATAGACGTGCCAAACATTCTCCACATAAATCCCGATCGCGTTTCCGGATCTTTCGCTGTTGCAATATCACTGCGCCAACCCTGGATCATGGCGTTGGAGAAGAGAAACAGTTCGTTTGACCACCCCTTCTGCGTCCCTCCCGCGAGAAAGTCAGGACTGCCGACACGCTCTCGAATAAAACGAATATCGTCTCCATCGAGCTGCGTCATGTCCCCGCCATATTTTGTCTCTGCAATGTGAATCGCCGCAGCCGCCTTCGGCAACGTCTCAATGTAGTCACCTGTGTGTTTGATAAAGTCATACACGCGCCCCATATGACGGCTTCCAAAGAGACGACGCCCCTGAGAATCAGACTCCAGTCCCAGCATGGACGAATCACTGAACGCGTTCGGGTCATCCTCATGCTTTCCTTCAAAGAAGTCATTGAGCGTTATTCCCCACGCCATCTTGCGTCCCATGAGAATCACATTGTCCATCGCCTCTTGCGCACGAGCCTGCTCATCGTTGCTTAATTTGCCCCCCTTGAGCATTCGGCTTCCAAATATCAACACGCCTTGTTCTCGACGTTCACCAAATACACGCGCACGAGCCATGCCATGCGCCTGGTAATACCGCTTGAACGACTGAAAGAACCCAACCTGGCGTCCCACATGAGACAGGTTGCGATAGAACCGCCAGAAGTCTCTCCAGAGATTGACGATCTGGAACCCAGGGTTCGCCACCGTAAATAAAGGGCGGAACAGTTTTTCATTCGCGCTTTTTACCCACTTCAGCGCGTTATTGTTTAACTCTGTTGACTGATGACTAAGTGACTCCGCGATTTCTCGAGCCACATACACGGCGCGACTTTTTCCACTTTCGCGAAAATGTACGAGATGGAGCGTAACTTCCCTCCCGTCGATAATCTTCTTCTTTGTACCGTTATAGCGCACCCTCTCGTCTTTTCCCGTCAACGTATCTTCATCTTCAGGAAGCGCGGTCTCTTTGGAATACATGATCTCCATCTGCTGAATAACGCCACGCTTGATGTTGTTCCACTCAATAGCCCGTACCACTGCTGCCATCTTCAGCATCGTGGCTGTCACCGGGTTTCTCGTCGGCTCAAACATCCCCTCCGTCGGATGAAACTCAGGCGAGAGTTCTTCGGTAACATGAAAAACAGACTGGAAGGTCGCATAAAAACGACCCTCGTCGCGACGCTTCGCGAGCTCATCGTATGCCTGCTGTGAAAACAAACCTTCACTTTTCGCCCATTCCGTCACTTCCCAGACAGCATCTGAAAACCGATCAAGAAGTCCACCAGCCACAGTCGCGCCACCTGGCAGATTCCCTATAAACTGTTGCTGCTCCTCACTCAATCCTTCCAGCATTTGATCGAGAATTTCCTGCGCATCACCCTCTTTATTAACCCCTCCGGGATTCATGTATCCAGAACGATCACCGCTGGCAATTCGCTTCATTTGAACTATCGAGCCGATCTGACTCCATGTCAGGCCGACTTCAGCGGCCTCGCGATGGAATCGTCCAAAGTGTTCTTCGATATACCCTCTGACAGCTCCCGACAGATAATTCGATCTCGCCAGCAAGAGATCGACGCGCAGGTTTGGATGCACGTCCTGCGCTTTAAGCCCCTGATCCTTCAACCATTCCGTCCACTTTCTGAGCACAGGGGCGTGTTTCTCTACAAAGTCTCGATAGATCCCCCAGGCAGCTTTCTCCGGGGTCATCTTCTTTGCTAATATCTGTTCATCAAAATGATCCTTTAACGTCTTCTCAGACAAGAGCAACCCTTCGTAAATACGCTTGATACGCCTATCTACGAGAGGTCTTCGTTCATCAACCGCGATCTGGCTATCGTTGAAAATCTCATCCCAGGCCAACGTCAAGGCTCTCCCCACATCATCCCTGCGATCCATGTGATCAAGAAACATTTTGACCATACCAGGCGCAAAAGCCTGCGCAATCGCTGGATTGACAATGAGAGCAGAGAAGAAGTCCGCGAACAGTTCAATCGTGCTTTTTCGATACTTTATATGCCCTATCAGCTCGTTAGCTTCGTTTTCTAACTCACGTCTCTCGTCATCAATAGCTTTTTTCTCGACTTCGGTCAGCGGTGGCCCAACCCTCTTAGAAGGACCGACTCGTTCCAGCGATTCCTCGATAGTTAAACGATCCTTCAGTTCACCAGCTTTCTCTCTTTTCTTCTCAGCAAACTTTCGTACGGTCTCTTCATCGAAAGGACGCCAGATAAACGACAATACCTCAGCCTGATCTCTCAGTTTTTGTTCTTCAGCTTTCAGGTCTCCCTTCTTCCATTTTCTGTCGTTGCCGTCCGCCAGCACCATGACTTCGTCATACACGGCCCTCAATTTGTTCAGCAACGGATCACTCTTGACTACTCGTTCATCTGCGTAATTAACAACGTGCCCCAACTCGTGAGCCAGTATGGCTCCCACCTGCAGGTTATCCGCAGATTCATACTCTGTCTTAGTTACCTTTCCTGTGGCGTCATCTATGGTTTCTACTTTACGCCTGACCGCTTCGGGGTCGATCAGCATCGTGATAGACTGCAATCTCTGCGTCTCTGTGCGATAGATGTCGAGGAATTTCGACGCCGCTGACTGTTCGGCCGTCGTCGTCTCACTGCCATCCATCCATGTCTTTGTCTTGCTGATGGATAGCGCATTACCGATGAGATATTCCATGCCGACTTTCATAGGACTCGATGACTGTCGCTGAATCGACACCAGACCGTTATCGTCTGCGTCTTCCTTTATTGGTGTTACGTCCATCAGATCAGTCTGACTTTCGTAATGCGACAAAAACATGCGATAAAACCTGACCGGAACTCTCATTACTTCATCAACATCACCGCCAACTGCAATCCGCCCCTTAGCCGTACCTAAGGCCGCAAGGCGAGGGAACATCGGAATTTTTCGACCCGCCATCTTGTCGTGAAGTGTCGTTAAGATTTTTGAGATCAGGGTAACGAGTTCTGGCACTTCAAGGGCAGCCACAAGACGATGAGTCCGTAATCGACTCGTCCATTCCGGGCCTCGCGCATTGTCCTTCACGACAACCTCAATCGAATCAACTGGCGCTTTCTCTTTGGCTACTGGTTCACCTCTCAGCACCTTCCCTGCAGCTTCAAGACCCTTCGATAGCCTGTACCACTCGGCCTGTAATTCTCGTTGTTCGGATGGTAGATTTCCATCAGCATCAAACGTTTCGGGAACGGCTTGATCGTATAGAGAATTTGCCTCTCGTTTTTTTTCAGCAACGATCGCTTCAAGCTCACGCCTGGATATCTTTACGTCCTTGTCACCTGTCTCGAACGGATTAACGACAAGAGTATCTGGTTGTTGCCCAGTAGGGAGATCGGGAATCGTTGAGGTTACGGTTTCGCCCTCTTTAGCGGCAAATGGCTGAATGATCAGCGTGACTGTTTTTCGACCGGCCTGATCCGGAGCTGTCTCTGAGCGTTTAATAACTTTTCCCTTTGGCCCCCCCCAGAGAAGTTTATCTCCCTGCCTTAGGGAAAATACTGGATTCGACGGGTCCATATTGGAAACCACCACCGTGGCTCCTGGCGCGAACGCAATATCATCCTTCTGCTTTCTGGTGGTTAAGTGGAGATCGCCGCCTCCTGTATCTCTGACCACTTGCCCCTCTGCGTCGTACACAATTTCAGGCACCAGCGTGACAAAGACATCCTTTGAATCCTTGAGAGGGATTGTCTGATTCCTCACAGCACTAGGCTTATCCAGCGTTATCTTGTCCGAGACCCGATACGTGCCCTGCCGATAGTTGACAAGGTCACCCACCTGTGCGTATCCAAGCCCTTCAGGCGTTACGTCTTCCTCAACGGGAATAACTGGGTTCTGCACCCGATCCTGGAGCATCTCCTCTTTCGTACCTGTCATGAACTCGTCGGGCTCAGTAACACGACGTGAATCCAGTGCTCGTCCCTGCGCATCGACATTGACTACTTGACGCACCGCTGCGGCTCCTCGACGCCTGCGACCTCGCTGCTCGCCCAACGTCTTTTGTTCTGCGGTTGTAAGTTTTTCGCCTCTATCAACCTTCAGTTGGATCCGCTCATCCTCCTCAATCTGCGTCTCCAGCGTCGCCGCATCCACACCAGTCGTGCTGGCTCCTACCCTAGCCGCCTCTTCAATCAACTGCTCGGTTGAATAGGGCTTTTCGCCCATAGCCCGGCGACTGATTTCATGGGAGATAATCTCGCGCTGCGCCTCACCGCTAAGAGATTCATCTTCCTGAATGCTCTCTCTGACAACGCGGGCGTATCGAACAGTTTCAGGCGTCACAACACTCGTGTCGCCAGCTAGTGCTGCCGTCACAATCTCATTGGCAACTTCAGGATTGTCCCGTATAACTTCTTCTGCCGCGATCACGTTAGACTCGTGTGCAATAACGTCGATATGGTCCCCGACGATGCCGCCCCTCTTCTTGATGTCCTCAAACAACCTCTTCGATGGAGCGTATGTCGTTCTGGTCCCATCCTCATTCTTAACCGTGAACGCTTTTGTGCGATTTCCCTCAGGGCGCGGAGTCGTGTTTTTCTCACCCCACAGGGCTTCTAATTTTATTTCATCGTCAACGAGCTTAAGGTCGTGTCCCTCTACACGATCGGGCGTCACCTCCCCGTCCGGGAGCGCCACTTTAACGCCGGCCTGCTGGGGACCAGTGATATCTCCTAGCAGCCAGTTGGGATCCTTGTTTAATTCCTCGTTAGCTCGCTGCCATATCAGTTGCTGTTTTTCCCAATCGCGTCGCGAAACCGCCAATTTTTGCTCACCACCTGACATACCCTCAAATTTAACTTGCCCTTCTCGTCGTCCCGACAAAATGCGAGGCAGTCGAATCCGACTAGGAGCCTTGATAGGATGCGTTCCATCGCTCTGGGCCGCATAAACATCGACCCACACCTCGGCCATACGCTTCACGCGTTCCGCGTTTCGACTTTTCGTGGGAACTACTGGTACAAGATCAGCCACCGCAAGAATCCCATCTGCCGGGTCACGCCCCTCCTGAATGTTATTCAAGTAACGATTAAACTGGTCATCCGACATGTGCATCAGGGTTCCTGCCCCTCGTCGCTCCAGCGTAATCTCATCATGCACCAGTCTCGCCGCGTCACCCGTCAGGAAAGCGTCATCACCCTTTCCTCCGTATGGCCCCTCGTTCAGCTCTTTGAGCCGCTCATCTGCCGCAACGCCAAACGCATCTTTGGCAACATACATAAGGTCACTCATCGACTGATTGGCCGCAGACATATACTTCTTCATCCACTCAGGAGATCGCTCAGACGCCTCGACTTCTCGAGCCATCGCCTCCATGAACCCACCAGGTCCAAGACGACTTCCAGATGCCAGGATGCCGGTAATAGCCCCCAGCGCACCTGCCCGACCGAGCTCCTCATACCACGGCTTCCCGGTTGACAAATTATTCATCGCCTGTTCAAAACCAGACTGCCCGAGTTCTTCAACGCCTTCTAGCAGAGATGGCGCACCAACGCGTCGCCCGAGTGTGCTCAAAAAACTCACTCCCGATTCCGCGAGATCGTCCAGGATGGCTCCTGTTGGCGCAGTGGGGTTAGTCAGTAGTTGATCCGGATCGGCGATGCCCCACTTGTGCGCGAGGCGATTGGAAAACCCCCCAATTAGCGCAACGCCACCGCCAGCAAACGTCGCTAACCATGCATCTCTCGTGTCCCTGTCCTCCATCTGCTGATAGGCTGCAGCCATGGACACAATGCCTTCACCAACACCCCAGTAAAACGCGTCAACAACCGGTTTTCCGACTTTCTTGAGTACGGCGGGAAGACGGGCTATAGTCCTTTGCTTTAGCTGGTTTTTAGCGAAACTTTTTCCGACGACCCCCATGAACGAACGCGCTCCAAGTCCCGTGGCCCCAGACGCCAACATGAAGGGCAATGACTCCATAACCATGCCCCATGCCGCTCGTGGACTTAACCCCTGAATCGCCTCCTGGAGTCCGCGTGTTTTCGCTAAATTGAAATCAGCATTTTTTTGAAGGTCGGTCAGTCCTTCATTAATCATCGCTACCTGAAATTCCGCATCACGCGCCAGCTCGTTCAGCCACTCCGGACCTCCTTCAAAGCCGAGAAGCTTCGACCCAAGGTCGGGAAGTAGGGCAAACGATCCAGCCGTTCCCACCGTCCCTGACACAAACTTCCTCATCGAATCAGCGACCGGAAGCCCAAAGACGTCAAACGCGCCGTAATCCTTCCCGGTCATCGTCCGAGGGTCGCCAAAGGGAAGACGCAACATCTCCTCACTGGTGAGCTTTGGCGGGGCCGGTGGCGGCGCATATACCGGCTCCATCACCTGCTTGCCATCTTCCAGTACCGGAGACAAACCTCCGTGCCTCATGTGGCCTTGATACTCATACACGGGCCTCTCGCCAATCTGTCGTAATTCTGGAGGCTCCTCAGTGGGTAATTGCCCCACGACAAACTCATTCAACGCGTCCGTGTATGTTCTCGCACGCGTCTGTATCGGCCCATCCTCAGGCGTGAGAGACAGCTGGCCACCAGCCACCGTTCCTCCCGCTCGATCTTGCAGCTCAAGAAAGAACGGATCGGTGCCTATTCTCTTGCGTCGCTCTTCGAGAGGAGTGCGTGTCGCAAACTGATCCCGGCGCGAAAGATTAAGAAGATCCTCACCCATGGTCGGGGTAAACTGAATCTCGAATTTCCCATCCGGAGACTCGCCCCACTTCTGCAACTCTTCCAATTCGCTTCTGTTTAGCGATTTCGGGTTCAGCCACTCCTGATAGCGCCCGATCGCCTCTTCCACAGGATCGTCAGACTGTTGTATAGCAGCATGAAGCCCCCTTAGCGGATTCAGGCTCACGTCAGCAGGCAACAGCTGCATCTGCATGACTTCATCAACGTATGTTTTGGCCTTTTCCGCCAGCCATGGACGATCGCCCCTCAGCAATTTAATCCGTCGTTCAGTCTTCTCAGCCATGGCATCTGAGAGCGTTATGTTCATCTCAGATACCTGCTCAGGCTCCATTCCTTTCGACTGAATAAAATCAGACCAATAGTCTGGCTGCTCAGGTGGGGCTGGGCCTTCAGGATACGCCAGGCCCAATTCTCCTCGCGCTGCCTGTTCTGCTACTGGGTCAGGGGGATATTGATGTGTCCACTGCTTGCGATCGAGAGCGGGATCGAGACCCATGCCAAACTCGCCACGCATCGCTCGATCGACAACGGGGTCTTGAGCAGCGTAAGGAATTCTCGCACGACGCAGCAACGCAGCCTGTTCAGCGTCAAGGCGTCTTTGTCTTTCCTCTTGACGACGTCGTCGCTCTTCATCCTCTTTGCGGCGACGCTCCCACGTATCAGCCAGACTGGGAAGTCTGTCGAAAAATAAGCGCGCCACAAGCGTTACCTAATGCCCCGATCGAGATCCGAATGACGGAGAGGCATCGGATTGGTAAGCCCATACCCCACATCGTAACCATTCCCCGGTCCCAAGAAGAAACGTAACCGATCGCGGTCCAGTTCCTGCAGCATCCGCTGAACCCCCATTGGATCAAGTCTCGTATTAGACAATCCTTGATTAATCGCCATAAAGTCGCGAAGCACACCAGTGAGGAACTCTGTGTCGCCCAAGAGTTTTTGTTCAAGTTCACGCGCTCCCTCCTTATCCCACGGTTGTGGTTCTGCGTCGTCTCCTTGTTCCATATAAACCTGAGCATATCGATCACGCGCAAATGACAAAAACGACTCATCAGCTGTCTGCGTAGGTAATGCCCCCCATTGGTTGCGATAGGGCTTATCCTGCCGTTCCCTTATAGGCGTTCCTGGCTGTATATCTCCTCGCGTAAAGATATTCAACACAGCCTCATCGGTGATGCCGGGACGATCCCCAAGCCGAGCCTTCCACGTCTGCTGATCTTTCCTTAGCCGCTCAAATCTCTCCTCAGAGAGGTCTCGCGTAATGAGTCCCTGCTCTCGAAGCGTCTCGTTAATCTCAGCACGAGCATTCTGACCTTCAAGACCCCTCCAACCCATCGTGGCAGTCTCAGTCTCGCCAGGATCAAATAAGAGTTTCCAGTCATCCTGGTGTCTAAATTCTAAAGGGTATCGCGGGATATTAAACGCGCTCGGTCTCGAGCCCCCCACAAAGATGTTGCCGCCAGTCATAGTGATTCTTGAATCTCCATACCCTTCCACATCGGTGAGGCCAGCCGAAGTTGGTACCCGACTTCCTAGCGCATCGTTGAGACCGCCTGGCGTCGTCGTGGGATTAATGCTAATCACGTCCTTCTCAATAGACCTCAGATTCGTCTGTCTACGTATCGCGAGGTTTGTGTCCTGCGAAGGCGTCAAGGCCCGATCGCTCCGGTTCACAGGTGGAACTCTGGTAGCACTGTTCGCCCTATCCAGCGCAGCTTCATATGCCGGTCGATCAGCCTTTTCCCATTCTCCCGGAGAAGTCATTCCAGCGTCGATCATTGTCTGGTTAAAGACACTCAACGCAGCGCCAGCAAGTGACGTCGGCAGATTCGGATCAGGCCCAGGATATACCGTGTCTGTAACATACTTTTCGGTAAACATCCTTTCGGCAAGGTGATCAATGGCCTCTCCGTGATACGGGAACATCTGGCGCATGCTCTTCTCCACTCCAGTCAGCACATCCGCTCTCTCCTCTGAAGGCGATGCCATAAACTTGCTCTCATCAGTAATCTGCGTCGCGATATAGGCGTTAAGGTTAGCCACTGTTCCTGATTCGTGAAGTTCTCGCTCGTCTTGGTCATAGACCCCCGTGAGATCAGGAGGAAGATGTTGTACAATGTCCGCCACCTGGCGAGCCCTCTCTGCCGGCGTTGAAAAGCTGCCACTTACCCCCTCCCACCACCTTATAATCTTCACGGGATCCAAACTCTCAATCGGGGGCGCTCCCACACCAGCTTCTTCAGCGAGCGATGCGATTTCTGCGACATTTGTCGCCCAAAAATCTGCTTTTTTATCATGGGACACCTGGTCGTATCCCAGTATTAATCGCTGCATACTCTCAGTGTTTTGTCCTGTCTTGTATAACTCTTTCGCTGCTTCTGCAGCGAAGTCGTTTGCATCATTGGTTCGATAAGTACGCAAATTTTCTTCCGTTAACGAGGCGACATTGTTTCCCGTTGCCGGGTTAATAATCTCTCCTTGAACTTTTGTGGGAATTCCACCCCCTTCTACATCACGCCCATTCCACAATCCCCTTGCCGCATCCTGCGCAAAGGTATCATCCTGCGCAGCCGCCATTCGCATCTGTTGCTCATTGCGCAAGCCCTGCATATATTCCTGCTGATCCTGACGCGACTTCCAATTCAGCGCACTCTCCAT
>TARA_R110000824_G_scaffold102139_2_pt1 | contig 11831 bp, 6 predicted proteins | sample TARA_R110000824 | Tara Oceans TARA_R110000824 (sample SAMEA4397747) | marine metagenome | biome: Polar Biome; feature: [MES] marine water layer (ENVO:01000295) within the mesopelagic zone...; material: water (ENVO:00002006), including particulate matter (ENVO:01000060) such as...... | reverse complement strand
TGATAGAAGATTAGAAGCAACACATAAGTTAGAATCAAAGCTCTATGATACTGTAAAAAGAATGGCATTAGAAAAGGATAGGGTAATTGCCTAGCCTTGATTGGTATGATTGTCCAATAGTACTTCCTTATTATGGGGGAAAATATGAAATGAGCAAAACACTTATTCCATTAATTCCCCCACATGAGAGATATTTTGAAGTATTTGCAGGCGGTCTTTCGATGTTCTTTAGGAAGAGCAAATCTAAGTGGAATGTATTAAACGATATTGATAGAAATATTGTTAATCTATATATGTGTGTAATAGAAAAATATGATGAGCTTGTACATTATTTATTTTGGATTCCCAAATCTCGTGATTTATTCGTAAATTACAGAAACGAGATAAAAGCTGAAAAGGAATTTGAAATACCAAACCCTTACCAAGCTGCTAAGTATTTTTATTCTGTTAGATACAGTTTTAATAAATTAATACATACACCTTTTGCTATGAATAAAGATTTAAACAAGAATTTTGATTCAGAATTAGAGTACTCAAGAAAATTTATAGGAGGAGCTACAATCGAAAACCTTGATTTTGAGGAGTTAGTAAGGAGGTATAAGCCACGCAAAGATGATTTTTGGTACTTAGACCCACCTTATTTTATAGCAACAGAAAAAGCAGAACAAAAACGAGACTATTACATGAATACTTTTAAGGCAGAAGATCATATACGAATGAAAAATGCTGTAGATAAAATACATGAAGGTGGAGCTAAATTTATGGTTAGTTATGACTATAGAGAAGAAGTATATGAACTATATAAAAACTATAATATAAAAACTATAAATATTAAATATGCAGGAGCAACAGAAGAATATAGAAGTATAAAAAGAAAAGAATACGTAATTACTAATTATGTACCTACTACTCAATTCAACATCTTTCAAACAAAGGAGGAATTATGAAAGAAATAAAAAAAGAAAAATTAAAGGAAATGCCTAACTCAACAGAAGCAGAAGAAGCTTTATTAGGATGTACTATAATTGGAGGAGATAGAGAAATAGAAATAGCTTTAGCATGGATAAGAGACAATAATGCATTTTATGATACAACAAATAGAAATGTTTGGAAAGGGATACAAGAACTATACAGAGATAACGTAGAAATAGACTTAATAACATTATCAGACAAAATGAAAGACATAACAGGTAGTGCAGAAGCATTTCACCTAACTGGACTTACAGAAAAAGTACCTACTGTAGCAAATATAACTCAATATGCAAGAATAGTTTGGGAAAAATATATACAAAGAGAAACTGCTAAATCTGCAAGAAAGTTAGTTGATGCAAGTTATGAAGACTATAAAGAAGTAGGCAATATATTAGAAACACATACTAGGTTAATATCCGAGCTAAGAGAAATACAACCATCTAAACAAATAAACATAACTGATTTAGTAGAAGAAATGAAACATAATATAAAAGATGGAGCAAACATAATTCCATTTAATAAAACATATCTTGATTTTTCAGCTGGTGGTATGACAAGAAAAGAAATAACTGTTATTGGTGGTAGGCCCGGTCATGGAAAAACAACATTAGTAATTAATATTGTAAAAGGATTAATTGAGCAAGGATACAGAGTAATGATGTTTAATCGTGAAATGAGTAATACAGAAATGTTAAAGAAACTAGTTGTAATGGAAAGTCCTAATTTACTTTATACAAACATAAGACAAAACTCTGTTGGAGAAAACAACGAAGTTGAATTTGAAGATACTATAGATATAATAAAAGATAAATACCAAAATCTTATAATGTATGAAAAAATAAGAAATCTAAATGATGCTATGAGAGAAATTGCTAAACATAAACCAGATGTTATTGTAGATGATTATATTCAGTTAATACAAGTAAATGAAGTTAAAGAAGGTAGAAGGTTTGAAATTGAAAAAATAATGCAAGAATATAAATGGATATGTAAATCAGAAAACTGTAGCGCAATACTAGTAAGTCAATTAAATAGAGAAATTGAAAAACGAATAGACCCTAGACCTAGAATGAGTGATTATGCAGAAAGTGGTGTAATTGAACAAACAGCTGAATCTGCTGTATTTGTATTCTATGGATATAATTTTGATCATGAGAGATACGATAGGTATGGTAGTGAAATTATTATATCAAAAAGTAGATATGGTAGAGTGGGTACATACCCAATTGGATTTAATGGAAATAGATGTTCGTACTATATGAATAAAGATATGGCTATGGGCGATGAACCAGTAGGAGATTAAAATGATAACAATATTAGGAATAGACCCCGGCAAAAGCGGTGGAATATCAGTATGTAAAGATGGATTAATTGTAGATTTTCAAAAGTATCCAAAAACTGTAGGAGAATTACGAAACATAGTAAATAAAATATATAATGATTGGAGTGACTTTGGTAAACCAATAGCATATCTTGAACAAGTACACGCTTTTCCAACTGATGGTCGTAGCAGTGCGTTTAAATTTGGTACTAACTATGGACTTTGGCAAGGGTTGCTACTAGGTTTCCAGATAGAATGTAAACTTGTTGCTCCACAAGTATGGATGAAGCCATTAGGACTACCAAAAGATAAACAAAATAGAAAACATAGATTAAGAACACTAGCACAAAATGTAATTGATAAGCAAGAAGTACCAACAAAAGTAAATAGTAAAAGAGTAACACTAAATACGGCAGATGCAATTATAATATCAATGTACGGATACTTAAAAGAAACAATAGAAGATATGAGTCTTGATAAGAAGCTCGAGGTTTTTGCAATATTTGAACAAAAGGAGGAAAATAGTGCAAATTAAAAAAACCATTAAATGGGAACGTGGTTTCTCACCAATTATAGAAATTAGTCACTATACAATAGAAGCATTTCTAATGCAATATTTATATCACATATCTATTTTAAAAGGACTTCTATCAATTACATTTCAAATATCTAATAATAATTCAGATATTAAAATTGGAATCTTTCGTTTCTATATTTTATTAGGACATGGGTTTGATCATGGAGAATAAAGAAATACAAGAACTAATAAAAGAAATGGCTGAGTTAATGCAAAAAATAGAAAGACTATTACATAGATTAACTAGAATAATTTAGCTCTGTTTCTACCAGCTAAAAAGAAGTGAGGTAGGTACTAACTACACCTGCCTTACTTCATATATTGATTAATAACACCTGTTGCTTCTTTAAATGGTGTTGGTATATAAAGCTTAGCTCCTTTATATGCATATTTTTTAAAATCTATCATCCACATTATCATATTGCTCCATCCTGAAGGCAATATATCTCTGAGAAAAGAATCTAAATCTTTTTCGTCTTCATCTCTAATAGCTCCTCTCATTATTAATGCATATATAACTGGAGCTGCTTGTATAGCATTAAATATTCTATTTAAATAAGCACTTTGTGTTCCATATAAACCTCTTTGTGTAATAGTATTAGAAAATCCTAATGCTTTTGCACCCTTAACCAAACTACTAGCTAATCCAAATCCGGGAGTCTGCCACCACATCATATTAAAAATAGCTGTAGGAATCCCCCTTGCTAAAAGAAAATTAGTTAAGTCATCTACGGGTTTATTATCAAATTTTTTATTCATATGTACTAACATATTGCTATTGTTCATCATCTCTTTATATCTTGGAGATAAAATACCGGGAGCTCTAACTGATTTTTTAAGAACTTGATAGGTTACTTCAAATGGAAGACCAGCTTTTTGCCATCCATCTCTACTTAATACAGCATTTCTAAATTTTTGATGTTCAATTATAATTTGATTCCAATCATATTGTTTCCATTGAAACCCAGTTCCACCAACTGCTCCTCTAAACATTTTAGACATAAATGGTTTACTTAATCCAAAAAAGTTAGTATATATAAGCCATCTCGCAGCTCTTACTGCTTCTGGTGAATCAGTATATTTCCAATTATCGCCAGTTGTATCAACTCTACCCATTTCTTCAGCCATAATAAATCCAGCTGCTCCAATTTCACCACGCATTTCCGTTTCTCCACCCATCATAGTAAAGAAACGCTTACCTGCTCCTTGTGGCCACCAATGTAATTTCCATTTTACTAATTTATTTATATAATTTTTAGTAAGTCCTAATTTTAAATTAAATAATTCTTCTCTTAATACTTTTGGATTTGTTGAATTTGAATGAACATGGTCATATAATAATTTTTTAACTTTTTCTATTCTTTTGTAATCTGCTAACTCTCCCGGATTTCTTCTAAGAGCGCTGTTTAACAATCTATTCCATCCACTACTAGATGCTAACCATTTATTTTTTGAACTATTTTTCCATAAAGCAGCAGTATCAACTAATGGCATAATAAAATCTAGACTAGAATCTTCTGAAGCTTCAGATATTCCACCTGCTAACATATCAATATACATATTAAATGGTTCAATTAAACCAGTTTCTCTAACTTGGCTTTTTATTTGCTCTGCTGTAAATCTACCATGTCCATCATTCCAAGCATTTATACCTTTTCGATATGGTTCAAATCCAATATTTAAATAACCACTTAATCTTTGAAAATTATTAGTAGTAGATGGCCACATTCCTAAATTAGCACCAGTTTTATAACCTCTCCATGTCAATCCTAAATCAGCTACTTGTTCAGTAGTCCACTCACCAGGCAACCAACCAGCAACTCTTTTATCTGGATATTCTAAACCCATAATTCCTGCTTCTATATCTGGATGGCCCGCAACTGTTTTCATCTCATTCATAATCCATTTAACAAGAGATGGTTTATCTCTATTAGCAAGAAGTGTTTTAGTTAATTGAGTTTTTAAGTCTGTAAAGTATATTGCTTTATGAGCTTGGTCTGTATAATCATAATGAAGATTTCTATCTTTTCTTCTTTTTAATTTATTTGTAAATAGACTTCTATGTTTTGATGCGAGTATTCTATCAGCTGCAAGTACTTCTACTCTATCAATATCAGTTTCATCTTTATTCCATAGTCTTTTTTTCATTAGATTAACAACATTTTCTCTATCTTCTATTAATTTATCTAGATTTGCAACCTCTTCAGTTGATTCTAATTCTTGTTTTGCTGAAATATTTGGATCATCTAAAATATTTAAGTGATCAGTTCTAGTACTTTTATCTTGTGGAATTACTTGTAATTCTAAATCATCTATTGCTGTTTCTAACATTTCTTTATAATCACTATTATAATATGAAGCATTACCATATGACCATCTATCAGCCTTCCTTACAAATGTATTTGGAGTAACAAAATTTCCATCTTTATCCTCAAATATATTATATTCCATACCTCCAATAGTTTTTATAGCATCTTTAATTTCTTGTATATCAAGTGGAGGATATCCAACTTTTCCAAGCTGACTATCAATTTGTTTAAAATATTCATTAAACTTGTCAGATGATTTTTTTACTTTTTCTGTTAATATTTTTTTAAAGAAATCTTCATTCCAATTTCTTTGCATTTCAACACCATTCCATAAATCTTTCATCCATTCTTCAGGTGGTTGATATTCAAATCCTTTTTCATTTCCATCTATATCTACAGTTTCTGGAACGAAAATACCTCTTATAAAAGCACCAAATTTCTTTTTTGGTTTTAAAGTGCCTTGTATTAAATCATTTTTAGATACAACATCTTCAGTTGCCCTATAAAATCCATTCTCTAAAATATTTGATTTAATATGTTTTTTTAATTTTTCTTTTGTAATGAGGTTATTATTTTTTATATCTTTAAAAAACTGAGGAAGATTCTCAGGAATTAAATAAGTTAAATAAGCATTTTCATGTTCTATATAATTATCACCTCTTAATTTTTTTAAATATTTTACTCGTTTTTCATCCACATGAAGAGGTATCATTATATATTCAAACCCACCAGCACCAACTTTATGTCGTTCAGATGGATTTTTTAGTTGATTCATAAAAACATCTCCAGTTAATTTATTATTTCTCCATTTAATAAATTCTTGTGGATCATCAGGTATGTTTTCTGTTATAATATTTCTTGATTCTGTATGAAGTATTTCCTCTGATAACCTAGAAATTACTGAAGATTGTTGTTTAGGAGTAAATTTTTCTCTACCATCTATTACACCTCCCCTGTCTCCAGCTATGGTAAATTGTCTATCAATATCTTGTAATGTTCCAGTTGTCATTTTACCAGTGTCTGGATCAAATACTGGTTCTTTCCATTTATAACTAAGAGCTAAATAGTCTTCCATTAATTGTTGACCCATTTGTATTAGCTTAGCAACATTTCCAGTCGGGTCTTTTGATATAGCAACATATAAAGGAGCCTTCATTGTATCTTCATAAGCACTTATACTATCTCCCTTGCCTTCATTTTTAATTAAAGTATTAATAAATTCTTTTTTTACAACTTTTATATTGCTAGCATTCCATCTTTTTCTATCATTTAATCCACTCGTTTCAGGATTTTTTTTATTTGCCCATTGAGGTTGTAAAAATGTAGTTTCAAATATCATTTGCATTAAATTTGCCCTATTTTCTACAAAGTCATTTGGAGTTTGAAATATATTAGTTTGGTAATAAACTCTAATACTATCATTTACCATTAAATCATAAAGCTCATTATGTTCTTTATACCTTGCTTTTTCAGTTTTTATTTCTAAATCTAATCTTTTTTTACCTACTTTATCACCTAGCGGTAATTGCTTTTTTTCTTTTTCTAATGCTTTTGAATTATCAATAGGATATCCAATAATATCTTCAACTGATTCAACTAATCTTTGTTCAGCATAATCATTTGCACTTTCAGATTGGGCAGCTGCTAATTTTATATTAAAACATTCTGAAGAATCTGTTTTTTTAAATTTAATATCAGCCATTATTTACCACATTTCCCTAATATTTTTTCTATTTTCTTTTTATTTCTTAATTCTTCTGTCGGATGCATTTTCCTATAAGAAGGGTTTGATGATGCTTCTCTTAAATTAGGCCCGTAACGATTAATAAATTCTGTCCAAACATCTTTATCCATTAATTGAATAGGTAGTATTTGATCTATATTCCTAATTCTAGAATAATCTACACTAGTAGTTGTCGATAAATCCATTACTTTATCTTCAAGACTTTTAATTGCTTTTTGATAATTTTGTCTTGTTTTTTCATCTAATCCAGGCTGAGCTAATTTATCACGAATATGAATTATTCTATTATTATAATATTCAGATTGTTTACCTAAAGATTTTACAATTTGTTTTTTCTGTCTTGTTGTTCCTCGTAAAAACCTAAGTGTAGTATATGCTTGTTGATCTTTAGTTAAATCTTTAAATGGTTTAATTTTCTTTCTAGGACTACCTACATAATACCATTTGTGAATCCAATCTAATATAGCATCATTATAAGCATATCCAGCTGCTGTTAAACTATTTTTTGACATATCATTAAATATATCAGATTTTATACCTATATCATAAAATTCATCAGCAGCATTATTAATAAACCTTCTTGCTTCTTCTTTTCTTTTATCCCAAATTTCACTCTCTGGATACCATCTTGCAGTTTCTGATTGTATTGTCATTAAATCTTTTCTTGTTTGATTCATAGCATTAGATGTTCTATTGGAATCATATCCCCACGGGTGTTCCCATACTAAATCATCTGGATTTTTTTCTATATATTCCATCATAATTTCATGTGGAGTTGACAATAGTTTTTCCATAGGAGTAATATTTTTATTAAAAGTTAATTCTTTAATCGGAAGTGTACTTTTCCATCTACTTTTAAACATATTTCTATGAGTATTGGCTTTCTCTTTTATTTTATTAGCTCTTTCTTTAGGCCTTAATTGTAAATCATCATATATTTGCTTACTAGTTTCAAACATAGAAGATATACCTAATGTTCTTCTACTCTTAGTATCGATACCTTTTCTAGCATCACCATAATTAAAAAACTTCCTTAAATTAGTACCTATTGTAGTAGATTGCATTGTGCCTATTGGTGATCCATTCTCTTGCTTAAACATAAGAGGAATTAAAGTATGATAACCATTAAATTTCCATTTAGATAATTTTAATTCTTTAGCATTATCTACTGATGCTTGTAATAATATTCTTAATTCCATAATAGGACTTGTCATTAAATATTTTTTACCAGAACCCTCTTCCCATACATTACCATTTTTATCAGCTAATATACCCATACCAGCTTTTTCAAGCATTTCATTTGTTATATTATCTTTTAAAGGAGCATAAGACATTAAAGAACTATCTTCATATAAATCTTTAGTAACAACAGTTTGATCACCTATTTTTGCTTTAAATCCCCTATGATTCATATCTTCAAAAAATGTTATACCATTAGTAATCATTGCTTGAGTGCCTATTCCACTACCTAATCTACCACCAGAAACATATATATCTTTTTTACTTGTATATTTATAATCATCTTCTATATCTTCAAAATATTCTACTCTTACAAATCCTGATTGTCTTTCAAATTCTTTTTTAACTTCAGGTTTTAACATTTCATTAACAACAGTATTATCTTGATAGTTCTCTCCAAAATACATCATATGTATAAATGAATTATCCCCATCAAAATCAGCTTGAAGTTCTCCAAAACTTTTATCTGGATGATACCATACAACATTACCATTTCCAGATGCCTCAACTCTTTCAATCTTTCCTAAGAAAACACCAGTAGATGCATAAACGGGCCATCTACCAACAAGTAAATAGACAGGGTTGTCTCTTAATGCTGTATTAATATCATTTAAATCTTTAACATTTAACTTTCGTTTTAAAAAAGACATTGATGTATTATCATCTTCGCTAAGAACAACACCTTCTTTATTTCTTACCATTTTACCAGTTAAATCAGCTTTTAAAACTGGATAATTACCTAATCCTCTTCTTCTTCCACTATAGGCATTTTCTTTTATCATTTTATTTTTTACAGGCTCTAAAATAGTTCTTATAATATGTGGATGCATAAATCCATCTTCAATCATTTCACCTTGTTTAGGTTCAATAAGCATATCTATTTCTTTTATAAATGATGTATTATCTGATTTCATTTGCCCCATCAATGCTCCAAGAACATTTGGATTTTTTCTAGCTTCAAACATAGCATTAATATTTGCCCTAGCTACATTAACCATTCTATCCGACATTGTGTTTCTGAGGGATTCAAAGGGTTTAGTATATAATTTTGAAAACCACGGCCATGGAAATGATGCACTTGTTTTTGCTCTTTGTTGTGGAACTTTAATAATTCTTGTTGACGTTTCTGGAATGGTTAATACATCAGTATTTATTCTTCCTTTTAAAGCAAAATCACCTGAACCACCATCTGGTTCTTTTGCTTCATCTAGAGTAAGAAAAGTATTAACTCTATTATCATTAGCATCATATATAAATACATTTCTCCCCTCTTTAGAAGTATAAAGTATAATATTATCTTCAGAATCTAATATCTTTAAATCAGGTTCAACTACAAATTCATTACCTTTAATTGCTAAATAATGTTCACCTTCCCAATAATCTGAATCTCTAAATTGAGATGGAGTAAAATTGTCTCTTGCAAACTTATCATCATTACTTATATATCTTATAGCAGTCTTAACTTCTCTTAATGGAATAGAATTACTACTAACTTGTTCTCTTCCTATAGACTCAGCAATATTATCTAATATTTCAGTATCATCCCAGACTGCGCCATCAGAACGATTCTTACCTTCCATACCAGCTAAATAATCAGACCATGCAACTGGTTTAGCATTATCTTTACTAATAAAAACTTTATTCTGATCAAGTATCATTACTTTTCTATCACCAATACCAATAGGGACAGCTCCCTCACTAAAGTCAATACTCAATCTTCTAGAGTGATGCTGTACACTTTCTGTTCTTTGTAAGTATTTATTGCCACGAGTTCTTTTCATAAACTCATGAGTAAGAACATGTTGAACTGCTGGAAATTTATTTTGTTCAGAATATTCATTTTCTATAGAATCTAAAAATGATTTTTTTTGTTGTTCAGTAAGGTTTTCTCTCTCTACTTCAACATCAAAATAATCTAAAATTGCATTAGCATCAGAAACCATTCCAACCATTTCAGATGGAGCTCTGGCAACAATTATAGCAGGTTTATTTCCACCAGCTTTTAATCCAACAATAGTTCTTATAATTGGATTGCCATTATTATCTTTTCCCCATTTTAAATGAGAAGAAAAAGTTGCAAACTGTCTATCGAAGTTTCTTAATAATGGCCCAGAAATATTGTCATATACTGGTTTACTAAAATAGTTAGAACCGCTCTCATCATTATCTCCAACAAAAACATCAACCATATCTTTTAAATAAATTCTTTCTATTTGAAAATCTTCTAATTCCCACTTGTTTGTAGAATTATCGTAGTCAACAAAAGAAACAGAATATGTTGATGGCAACATTCTATTTGTTCTAATATCTTTACCATATCTAGAGCTACCACCTATTTTAGGAATAAGAGATTTTAATACTCTTGCTTTTCTTGTTAAGGTATTTTCATCAATATTAGCATACCACCAAGCTCTTTTTTGTATACCCGGCACTCTATTCATCGTTTGATTTCTAACCCAGAAACTTCTGACCATATTATTTTCGACTACAGAAGTTGGAGTAAAATTATATTCAGTAATAAGATGTTTTAATAATGAATTGTAATTCCCAGATTTAACCACATTAAATAATTCAGCTGCTTGACTATCATTTAACCACCCTTTAGTATCAGCATTTTCAAGAAATTTATAAAAAGTATCTCCTCTATGGTCATATCCTTCAAAAGAAAAATCATTAGCAATCTCATCCATATCAGAAGTATCTATAATTTCACCACCTTCTCTAACAGTATCATGAGAATAGTCAGCAGTAGCATCATCTATATCACTATATAATCTATAAATAGTATCAGAATCAAGAAGTTCTCTTTCAATTCTTTTTCTTTTACGAGGCCCGAATCCCATTAATTCAACTATATTCATTGATTTGCTGGCACTATTTAATTTATCTGATATGTTTGGATCAATCTCTCTTGCCCATCTATTTAGCCAATTTCTTATTCTACGAGCCATTCTTTTAGATACGCCTTTAATTGCTTTACTAAATGATGGTACAAAATCTTCTAATCCTACTTTGTATGATTTTTTTAACTCATCATATGCTTTTTGAAAATGAACTTTAGCTTTTGCATATCCAATCTCATCTCCTAAATCACCAATTGCTCCAGTTTCATCACTTAATAAATCAGACATTCCGTCTTTAAATTCATCCCAACCTTTTTTAGTATGCTTCTTTACATCCGAATAAGAAGATTTTAATTGTTGTTTTTCTATATCTTCTTCAGTAACAGCTGGATCAATACCCTCTCTTTTCTTTCTTGCTCTTATTAATTCTTCAATATCTTCACCAGTTGGTTTTTCTTTTTTAACTCCAAATTCTTCCATTACTTCAGTTAAATCTTCAGATATTGGTTTATCTTTTAATGTTGTTTGTGCTTTAACAACTAAATCTTGTAAAGTAACACCTTCCAAATCAAATACCATTGGAATAGGTATTTCCCCATCTACTTTTTTAACTTTTCCAGACTTTACATCAACTATTTGTTCTAATAATTCATATAATTTTATGGGTACATTAGACTTATCTTTATAAAATAATACTTTTGCTAAACTAGCAGGTTTATCATTTTTAACAATAAGATTTCCTTCTTTATCAAAAAGTTTATTAACATCAAATGGTTGTTTAAATCCTTGCTTTTCCCAAAAACCTTCTGAACCTGGCTTAGCAATA
>TARA_R110000824_G_scaffold86938_3_pt1 | contig 11834 bp, 8 predicted proteins | sample TARA_R110000824 | Tara Oceans TARA_R110000824 (sample SAMEA4397747) | marine metagenome | biome: Polar Biome; feature: [MES] marine water layer (ENVO:01000295) within the mesopelagic zone...; material: water (ENVO:00002006), including particulate matter (ENVO:01000060) such as...... | reverse complement strand
TCCAGGAAGCGTGGTGGGACAAGATGGGAAATCAGCCGAGCAGCAATCTGTTGAGCGACCATCTGATGACGGGGGACGTGGAAGACCTGCTGGCACTGAATCACGACCTCAGCCGGGATCAGTTCCCGATGCCGGTGAAGCCGACCAACGACCACAAGGAAACGCTGATGGAGATGAGCAATCTGGGCGATCTGATGCTGGAACTGGTTCCCTGACGGACGATGCGAAAGCTGTGGCTGATGCGGCTATGGCAGATATCTTCGGTGCTCCGGACCAAAAACGGACTGAATCCGGACTGCCGGGCCAGATTGAGACAGGAATTGTCTCGGCTGATGAGTCCCCGAATGTTGTGAAAGGCAAACGGAAGAAATCCACCAAACACAGTAAAAAGGTAGGACCGAGTGCAAAACACACCAAAACGGAGTCGGCAAATCAGGACTTGAAAGACGACTGGGATGAGTTCCGTGACGCGGTCAAGGATCTGGATGGTGATGAATCGGCTCAGGATCTGAGTGAAGACTGGGACGAGTTTGAACGTGGGAAGCAGGCTGAGAGAGCGGACAAGGCGCTCAGTGATAACTGGAACGAGTCTGAACGTGTGAAGCGTGCCAGGATGCGGGTTGCGAAGGCGGATGCAAATCTCGATGAGGACTGGGATGAGTTCGGCTCTGCTCGCAGGGGGTTTGGCATTCCCGGTGGTGTGCCGCTCGATCCCCGTTTAGTGAAAGCCACTGTCAAACTAACCAAGTCTTTGATTGACAAGGGCGTGTCTGATTTCAATCTGTTTATTCAGCAGGGGATTGACAAAGCGGGGGTGGAGTTCATGTTGAAGGTGGCTCCTGTCCTCGAATACGTTTGGGGAGAGTTGCCGAAGTACGGGTATTCTCAAGTTAATGCACCGGGTTCTGTGCAGGCAATTGTTGACAGTCAGAAGGATGAGGAACCTGAACTAGACAGCAAAGACGACCAGCAGGGAGATATTCCGGACGCTGAGTTCCAGATGAGCTACACGCCGGGCTCGAAGATGAACAGTGGCGGCACGCTGGTTCCCAAGAATCTGGAGAAGTCCACACGAGAGGCACTGGAATCCGTCGTTGAACGACGTGGTGACCTGGATGATTTCGTGATGACCGAATTGGGTTACACGAAAGCTGAGTTCTCAGACGGTCGGTTCATGGCGGAACAGGTTGACGCTCTGGCGTTGGCGATCGACAACCACAAGAACGGTGCTGGCTTCATCATTGGCGATCAGACTGGCGTCGGTAAAGGTCGAGTCGTGGCCGGAATGATGCGGTACGCCAAGCGGAATGGCATGGTTCCCGTTTTCGTCACAGCGAAACCGAGTCTCTTCTACGACATGATGCGTGATCTGATTGCAATCGGTGAGAGCACGCCCGAGAAGCCTTTCAACATTCTGGCAACCAACGGGATGACCGGTGATGGAGTTGTCAAATTGCCGGATGGGCGTGTGCTGTCTGGTGCTGGAAAGAAGAACGCTCAGACACTGATTGATGCAGTGAAGAGTTTCGGTGAAGGCAAGGGACTAACTGCGAAGGTGAAGGAAGGGCGGAAGAAAGCCAAGGACGTGACGTATGACGGCATCTTCATGACCTACTCGCAGTTCCAGAGCGTCAAGGACGGTGAGGAATCCGCACGACATGAACCGCTTCGGGAGCTTGCCAGCAAGTCGTACTACGTTCTGGACGAAGCTCACGAAGCCGGAGGCAGTGACGGTAAGCCTCGCAAGAAGAAAGGCAAGAAGGATGACGGTGAAGAGGATGCCTTGAACCGTGCGACGTTCATCCGTGAGTTACTGGCAGACTCACCGGGCGTGTTCTATTCGTCCGCGACATTTGCGAAACGACCGTCTGTCATGGATCTCTACATGGCAACGGACATGGCGAAAGCGGTGGACGGTGACATCTCCAAGCTACCTGAAGCAGTTGCTAAGGGTGGTTTGCCGTTACAGCAAGCGTTGTCAGCAATGCTGGCGGAAGCTGGTCAGTACATTCGACGCGAGCGGTCATTCGACGGCATTGAGTTCGGGACGCAAGTCGTTGAAGTTGCCTCACAGGAACTCGACGACATTTCAAGTTCGTTGCGGGTCGTATCAGAGATGTACGACGCCATCGACACCGAATCGATCGAGAGCATTGCACTGGCTGGCGGGTATCAGATTCACACTGATATCTCCATTGGTGACGCAGGAGCAGACAGCACTGAGTTTCATTCAGTGTTGCATAACCTTGTCACGAATATGTTGTTGTCTCTGAAGGCTGATGCGGTTGCTGATGCTGCGATTGAATCACTGAACAAGAAGGGGAAGGACAAGGAGAAGCCAGTCATTGCGTTGTCGATGACGATGGAGACCAAGCTGAAAGAGATGATGGAGCGGGACGGGTTGGACGTCGGCGACACGATTGATTGGACTTTCAAAGACCTGTTGCTGAAGTATCTCGATCGCTCCCGTGAGGTGCGAATTAAAGATCCTGAAACGAACAAAGTCATCCAGACTATCTTTATCAAAGATGAGGACATCGGCGAAGAGGCATTGATTAAGTACAAGGAAGCGACGGCACTGATCAAGAGTTTGAAGATCAATGCTCCAATCTCCCCGATCGACAGGATTCGACAGCGGTTGAAGGCTGCCGGTAAGAGCGTGCGTGAGATCACAGGCCGCGATTACGTTCTGGATTATGACGACAGTGGCAAGGCGGTAATCAGCAAGAAAGCGGAAGATGAGCGAGGGAATGCCGGTAAGCTGAAATCCGTGGACAGCTTTAATGATGGCTCGACTGATGCGTTGATCATTAACGGTTCCGGCGCTACTGGATTGAGCCTTCATGCCAGTGTTGATTTCATTGATCAGACGAAACGCCGAATGATCATTGCTGAGGCTGCCGGTAACATCGACGAGTTCATGCAGATGCTCGGCCGCATCCATCGAACAGGCCAGGTGACGAAGCCGGCATTCACAATGCTGATGACTTCAGCGCCTGCGGAGAATCGGCCTGCCGCGGTGACGGTCAAGAAGCTGGCAAGTCTCAATGCGAACGTAACGGGTGCGAGTAAGGGCAAGGTCAGCTTTGACGCGCCGGACATCATCAACACGATTGGTGATCAGGTTGTGACGGACTGGTACAAAGACAATCCTGAATTCCACTCTGTGCTGGGCGATCCGATTAACTGGGTTGGTCGCGGTGCGAACAGGAAGATGGATAAGACGGACGCTGCGAAGAAGGTATCTGGTCGCATCATCAAACTGCCGTTCAAGGAGCAGCAGCGATTCTGGGCAGAGGTGTCCGCTTCCTTTGAAGCGACCATCGATTCGTTGAATGAGTCTGGTACGAACCCATTGTCAGCTAAGGCATTGGACCTACAGGCTGAGACGCTGAACTCGATGAAAATCTTCGACGGTAACGACGAAGGGAATTCGTTTGAGCAGCCGGCGTACTTAGAACAGATGTCGGTCGTTGATACTGTCAAGGTCATGTCGCATGGCGAACTGAACGCTGAGATTTCCAAGTTCTACGGCAAGGAAGTGGACGCTGTTCATGACAGCATGTACTCGGTTCAGCAGCCGTGGTATCAGGAGACTATTGATGAAATTCGCAAGGCGGCAACGGGCATACTTGAGACACGGTTAGGGAAAGCAAAGGCGTCAAAGAAGTCTTCACTTCAACAGGTAAAAGATAGGATCAGTGCTGATCACCACATGCAGGTCAGTGGGCTGATCGGTAATCTGGCGAAAGTCATGCCAGGGAGCCCGGTGATTTATGAGCCGACTGCCGACGAGGCCAGTGGTGACAAGGATACAACTCGCGATTATGCGTTAGGTGTCGTGCTGAGTGTGACACGTCCGAAGACTGGCAACATCCTCGCTATGTCGAACTGGCGCGCGAAGATTGCATTGGACTCCAAGGCACGCACGATCACAACATCACTGGCATTGAGCGATGTGTCAGGCTTCGCACTGGAACATGATATTGCAGAGTTGTTCCCGAAAGAGCCAACGACCGTTGAGAAGCGTGAAAAGAGATGGATGGGGACCGGCAACATGCTGGCTGCATTCTCTCAACTAAAGGATGGAAAAGGTCGCGTCGTCTCGTACACCGACAAGGAAGGTGGCACGCACACAGGGGTGTTGATGCCGAAAGCATTCAAGGCAAGTAAATGGAAAGAGGATCAACCGGTCGAGTTGGGGAGCGTTGAGGTTGTCAAGAAATACATGCTGGAAGGTGGCGTGGCAGTCGATCCTGGCCGCAACGTTGCAGTCAGGATGCCCCACGGTGGCGTGGCACTCACCGTGAGAGCACTCCGGGCACGCAGTCGAGGTGGCAAGTACGCGACGAATAAGAAGCTACTGAAGGCTGCTGGTGCCGGCCGGGAGTTCATTTCGTCTGGCAAGTGGATGGAGCTTGAGGTTGAGCTTGAGAACGCTGATGCCGTGATCGCTGAGATTATGAAGGTCTCGCCATTGCAGGCTGTAATACGCAAAGATGAAGCGCTGCGGGCTGGCGGCACACAGGGAAGTCTTGGCTTTGGAGCTGACACGGGGAAGGATCCAACAAGGAAGACACGACCCAAGGGCAGGACTGGCAAGGCCGAGACCAAAGCTGATGAGTCTGCGGAAGAACGCGGACCAGTCAGCCACACGGAGATTCGCAAGCGGCTGGAGAAGCTGTTCAGATTGACGTTCAAAGCTGGGCGAGTCCAGAAGCGTTGGGACGCTCAGTACATGCGACACTTCGGCGGTCAGGGCGATGACAAGAAAGCGATCATCCCTCACATCATCCGCATGATGAAGCAGAAGCTGGGTGATCTCGGGTTGATGGCTCACGAGATATCTCACCACATTGACGAGACGCATCCTGAGTTGCGTGAGATGATGCCGCCTGCCGTTAAGAGGCAGTTGCGTGGGTTGGATTACCTGACGGGTCGTGCTGACAAGAAGACAGCCGAGCAGGAAGGGTTTGCCGAGTTCATTCGGATGTGGGCTGCCGCTCCTGACCAGGCGACACTCGACAGCCTGTTCGTGGATGTTCCGGAGCTGGTGACGTACATCCAGGACTGGTCGAAGAAGAATCCAGAGACTGCGAAGAGTCTTGAGCAGATGAAGGAGATGTCGGAGAAGTATTACCGTCAGTCTCCAGCACAGCGCGCGGCGTCACAGGTGCGTGACGAGGATGAAGAGGACCGTCCGTACGATGAGACGACGGCCGAGTTCGTTACCGACAAGATGGAGCAGTATTCGAAGCAGGTTGAAGTTGACTGGCTCGACCAGTTCGCGGAACTCAAAGAGGTCGACACCCAGGCTAAGAAGGAAGGATACGACATCACTGGTCGGTCTGGTGCTCACGATCTCCAGATGGCGTACCAGTTCGCTGCACCTCAGCAAGCCCAGCAGGCGGTTGAGAATGGCGTTCACACGGTCGGAGAAGGACAGTCCAGCATTATCAGCAAGGAGAGTCTGAAGCAGGGAGTGGAACGGTCAGGAGTGAAGGCGGGACAGGATTACACGAACGCCGTCAACTGGATGTATGCCCGCATGACGCGGTTCCTTCACGGGAAGAATTCGAACTACGACTCCGGACTGATGATCGAGGACGCTGAAGCGATCCTTGAGGGCACGTCTGATGCTGACGCTGATCGCTTCCGGATTCTTCATGAGGCACTGACGCAGTTCAACAATGACGGTCTCGACATGCTGGTGGACGCCGGCGTGATCGCGAAGTCTGAAGCAGATGCGATGAAGAACGCGAATCCGTACTACATCCCAGCGATGCGGATAACGGACGAAGGTTCCGCGAAACAGCACAAAGGCAATCTGGTCGACATTCAGAAGCCGGTACGCTCACGGTCGAAGAAGGGTTCGGACGCACCAATCCTTGATCCGTTCATTGCGTCGATCAATCGAATGCAGGTGCTGTATCAGTCAGCGTTCGACCAGCAGGTTCACGGCCAGCTCGCACACATGGCAGACAATGTCAGTGGCATCGGCAAGATGATCCACCGGGTTTCACCAAAGAGCGTTGTGACGAAAGTCGACATGGCGGACATTCTTGGTGACAAGAAAGTGATGGAGCGGCTGTCGGATATGGGGATTGATCCTCAGAGTCTGATGATGGATGAAGACCTGATGAAGATGGCGGTCAACATCTTCCGCAAAGACCTGAAGGGCAACAAAGGCGAGCGTGTCATTCGCATCATGGTGGATGGCAAGCCTCAGCTCTATCAGGTGAGCGAAGCACTTTATGAGGCATTGGATTCGACGGCCGACGCACTGAAAGGACCGGTTGTTGGTGCCTTCGCCAAGGCAACCAATGCCGTCCGGACTGGAGCGGTTGGAGCAAACCCTGTGTTCGCGACCCTGAGCATGGCGATGGACTGGCGGATCTTCCAGGAACGAACTCGGTACACGTCGGGTATCGAAACATTGATCGGTCCCATCACGGGCGTTCTGAGATACATAGGGCAACGGGCTGGGTTGAAGAACGAGATAATTGATCTCTACCGTGAAGGTGGTGCATTGCTGGCGACTCAATTCGGGAAATCTGCTGATCAGGCAGTTGAGATTCGAGAGAAGATGCTCGGTCTGTCTCCGGCCGAGAAGAAGAAGCACTACATTCGTGACATTGGACGGAAGGCGGTTCGGGGGGGTCATGCTATCGAAGGTCTGATCGCGATCGCGGATGTCGGTCCACGAATCGCTGAGTTCGCTGGCGTGCTGAAGAAGCATGGATACCGCATAGGTAAAGACGGCAAACTCCGCGACGATGACGGCAATGGTGATCATGTTCGCCCACCGCGTCACGTGCTGATTGAAGCGATCAACGCATCCGCAGAAGCGACAGTCAACTACAAGCGACGAGGTCGCATCGCGTCTCAGTTCACCAAGTTCATCCCGTTCTTCGGTGCGTCGATGGCGTCGGCGAATAAGCAGTACCGAGTTGCCAAGGCTGCATTCAAGAATGATCCGTCTGAAGGGAACAGAACACGTATCTGGGTGGCAAACGCAACCATTGCGACTCTGACGGCGTTGTATTGGTCATACCGCCATTTGGATGACGACTACGACGAGGAGCCGGACCATTTGAAGTACGGCTATTGGACATTTACCTGGGATGGCAAGGTGGTTGCCCGGCTCCCACGCGGCTACGAAGAGTCTGTCGTTCCGAACTTGATTGAAGGAATCCTTAACAGCCTGGACCCCAAGTCGAAGGACGGCATTGCAGAAGCGATGTGGCAGAGCTTTACCAAGTTGCTTCCACCGCACGAGGTCGCCGGTATCGCGGGTTCGTTTGAAGTCTGGTCCAACTACGACGCATTCCGTCAGTCGCTAATTGAGACTGACACGATGAAGGGGCACACGAAGCCACTCCGGTACAACGCATGGACGTCAGACTTCTCCAAGTGGCTGTCGGCGTACGGCGGTTCTCAGATTCTCAACCTGAGCCCCGTGCAGATTGACCACATGATCTCGAAGCAGACGGGCGGATTGGGCACGAAGGTTGTGATGGGCGTCGAGGGTGCAATCGAAGCGGCAACAGGACAGGGCACTGAGAAACTCAAACGGGCTGGGACGAAGTTTGATCCATTCTCAGGTTTCTACGTCACGAAGGACTATTCAGAGTCAAGGGACGAGATGTACGAGCGGTCGAAGCTGGTAGAGCAGCAGCAGAACGACCTGAAGAAGCTCGGGAAGCCAGAAGATCCAGCGTTGAAGGCTGAGAAGTCTCGTTTCGATCGAGTGAAGGAGATGAACAGGGAGTTGCGTGAGAAGATTGACGGCGAGACTGACCGTGACGTGAGATTCTCGATCGAGAAGTACATCATCGGGTTGAACCGCTGGGCGCTGGGCAAGTCTGACAAGCGGAAATACCCAAACCCGATGGGACTTCCCGACTTGCCGGATGATGTTCGTGAGCTGGTATCGGATCAGATTACGAAGTCAATCATTCGGTCACTGATTGAGACTGATAGTGAATCAGAAGACTATTTACAGTCGATCGAGAGCGCGAAAGCGTTCCTGAAGAACACGGGAATCACTGCGGCACAAGCTGGCAAGTTATTGTCCGATCATTATCGATCGGAGCCATTGAGCAGGGACCGATACAGTAGAGAACAAACGATTCTCAGACGACGCAGGACGCGTGGTCGTCTCATGAGAATGATGAAATGAACCGCCCTGGGCAGGGGACATCAGATAGTGAATAGCAACCATGATCTTTTCTGAATTCATCGAGTGGTTCAGTGCGTTTGGGATGTCGTCAGTCGCGGCTGTCCTTCTATGGCAAAACTTCAAAGAACGCGGCGAATTCATTCGAGCACTCAAAGCGACAGCAATTACGAATGTCGGTTTTCAGCAAATGGTGATAGCTCTGACTGTTGCATCACCTCCAGAGAGACCTGATTCACCGGCAGAATGTGCTGTGTGCCGGGAGAAGCTGGAAGTCCTGACAGGGATCGTTGAGCGGCAACGAGTCAACCTGGAGAAAGAGTTGTGAGTAAGCCCGTAATCGTCCTGATTGAAGATGATCCTGTGCAGGCCACTGTGTTGTCACATTCGTTGGCACCGTTTTTCAAGGTAGTCCAAGCCAAAAACCACAGTATGGTCCCAGCTCAATTTGACGCACTGGTATCAGATTGGACTGTGCCTCATTCGTGGGTTGACTTCCGTGACGGCCTCATTCGGAGAGCAATCAAACAAGGCATTCCAGTGTGCATTCACACCGCAGGGCTCCTTGACTCTGAGGCGGAATTTCGCGACGTGCCGATAATTACAAAGGACGGCATGGGCAATTCTCTGATCGAGTGGCTGCGAAGAGTGCTTCCACTACCGGCTTCTAAGAAGCGTCGTTTTCCGGCTCAGACGTTAGTTGGATGGTTGTCAGGGGTCGTGGGATTCAACTGAGGGGACACGAAGATGAGGTGTTTACTGCTGCTTTTACTGGTCCCGAGTACGGCATCAGCAGAAACCGAACTGCATTACTTCACGCAGAACACTTGCAGGCCGTGCGTTCCAGTCACGAAGATCGTGCGGGCACTTAACGCCCACGACCGTGACATCATCGTCCACGTCTGGGAAGAGGATGAACGACCATTCCAGCAGTACGGTGCTGACTGGCTTCCGATGTTCATCCAGATCGAGAATGGCAAAGAGACTGCACGCTACGTCCAGAACGCTAAGACGAACCGATTCTTCACCGGAAGTTTCGTCAGTGGCATTGCCCCGTTCAAAGAACAGACGACACGCAGCAATCCACCAGCAACGGACTGTGTAGATTGCGCAGATCCGATCAAGAAGATTATTCGAAATATCATTCCACCGCCGCCGGCACCGAACCTGCCGCGGGACGTACCAGACCGACAGAAGGTTGCACGTATCGAGGCGCTTGAACTCCTCGTTCGTGACATGCGGCTGACGATCAACGTGCTGCGTGCTGAGGTGGCAGAGTTCCAGGCAATCACATCCGGCAAGGATGGAGTTGATGGACGTGACGGTAAGGATGGAGCCGATGGCAAGACCGGGTCAGCAGGTCCGTCTGGCGCATCGCTGTCTGCCGCTGAGTTGACTGAACTTCGCAGCCTGCGGATCGAGGTCAACATACTGAAGGCGTTGCCGAGACGTTTCGTGATTGTTGACGGGAACAGCGTGCTCGGAGATTTGACGTACGAACCGGGCGAACCGGTTGTGATAGACCGCCAGGTTATCCTGATGGGTGACGAATAACGGCGGGGGAAACTTTTCTAAGGGAGAACTGACATGGCTGACATTCCGGCAAACGTAGCAGAGCAGATGATGACTGACATTGCAGCGAACGCCACGTTGGCGAATACGCAGGCTCGTAACGGCTTCACTGTCGTAACTGGTGTATTGCAGGGTTCAATAGTTCGTCGCTTTGACGAGACTGGCGTTGCGGAAGGTAAGACGAAGTCTGCGATCATCGCGACAGACGCTGGTGGACCGACCAACAAAGCCGGGGCATAACCTTGGCTGATCCGCTGGCGGACAGCCTTAACGGGTACATGAAACGATCACAGGCCAATCGGGATCAGTCTGTCGAGGACCACTCCCGGTTGGTCGGTGCGTTTGCTTGGGGGAGCAATGAGCAATTCAACCGAACAGCCGGAGAACTCCTTGGACTGGAAGGAGAAGGTGACGAAGCACTTCCAGACGATGGCGGACCTGAAGATTTGGACGGGAGCGATGGGGGGTGATTCGATCCAGGATGGCTTGGACCGACAGAACTCCGCGTTGTGGGCGGAAGACATAGCAGCCAGGAAGGCGTTAGGGATCGAGGAAGCACCAGACCTGGACGATGATGGGGGCGATGATGTGGGACGAAGAACACACATAGGCGATTACCATGAGACTCCACCGGCAAACGTGTTCTATCCACCTCAAGAGCCACGTAAGCCAGTGCTCGGAACGATCGCCGCGATCGCGTTAGGCATGGCGATACCGGGTGCCGGATTGCTTGGTGCCGGACTGGTTAAATACCTCGGAGACAACGTAGAGACGGTGGTGATCGAGAAGGGGCGAGACACAGCCACAACGCTCGGACTGAAACGGATTGGTGACCTTGATCGCGGAGAGTGAGATGCACAAGTATCCCGCGAATCATCCCGTCTGGAAGCTGTTGTCGCACACGGTGTATCTGTCGTTCGCCACACTGTTCTTGTGGATCAACGCGAGCAGTTTCGATTCGACAGAGCTGATCACGATCGCTGAGATTGCTGGAGCTGCTGGTGGGATTGAGTTCATTAAGGCCAAACTGTCAAAGGGCTAGTCATGGACGAGCTTCGGATTTGCGATGGCTTGACGGCGTATTCATCCTATTGGGATGCTTCACAAGAGAAGCGTGACCGCAATTGCAACGGCGCGGGAACTGCTGGCTGGCGTGGCGCTCTGGTGCCTGACACGATCTACGGGCTGAACATCAATGCCGCGGCAAACATCCACGACTGGGACTATGCCGTGGGTGAGTCGCTGGCTCACAAGAAGAGTGCTGATTTCAGATTCCAGAAGAACATGATCTCAATCATCCGGCGTGCAGCGAGGAGATCGTGGGTCAGTTGGTTCCTCAAGATCCCACGCGAGTACAGGGCGTTTGGCTATTACCTTGCCGTTTCGGAGACTGGTTCGGCTTTGGAAGCATTCAGAGCATCGGAGTTTAAGTGAGCCACTGGAGAGACCTCGCAGACCGACTCGACGGTAAGGCACCGGTGGGTGCTCGTCGATCGTCCAAGTGGCGTCGTACGCGAGACAACTTCCTACGCGGCAAATCGTGTGCGTGCTGTGGTGGCAAGCGTTCATTGACCGCCCATCACAAAGTGCCATTTTCGCTGGCACCACTGTTGGAATGTGACGAATCGAATCTGGTTGCTTTGTGTGAAGCAAAGCGATTCGGCATCAATTGCCACTTGCTGCTTGGTCACCTGGGCAACTGGCAGCGGTTCAACCCGTCAGTCGACGCGAACGTCGCATACTGGCACCAGCGGCTGATCGAGGATCGCTGAAGTTGAACGCTAGTCTGGATAAAACAGCATCCCGCCATAACCACTTGCATCGCTATGGCATACAGGACATTGGTCAGATTTGTTCCATGCGGACGGTGACTCTCCATCGGTCGCCCATTGTCCCAACCTCAAACACTGTCGCCTCATCGACATCCTCGATGCCAGACGTGATATGCAGCGTCTTGCCTGAAGTTGGCGACGTCAGGAACAGATATGACAACGCATCACAATCAACTCCTCACACCGGGTTACGCTCGTCGCGTTTTCCATAGTCACAGTCCTTTCGCCGCAACCGGCTTACCTTGGGTCGT
>TARA_R110000824_G_scaffold392347_1_pt1 | contig 11834 bp, 22 predicted proteins | sample TARA_R110000824 | Tara Oceans TARA_R110000824 (sample SAMEA4397747) | marine metagenome | biome: Polar Biome; feature: [MES] marine water layer (ENVO:01000295) within the mesopelagic zone...; material: water (ENVO:00002006), including particulate matter (ENVO:01000060) such... | reverse complement strand
TAGAGAAAATATATGTTGTCTTTGTTCATGGCAGATAGATAGATAGAAGTATACCCGTTGAGTATACTGTTAATATTGAACCTATGATAGCTACAGCCTGTAACCGTCGGCGTATCTTTTGCATACGTTTAAACTTTCTTATCTGTTCGTCTACCCGTTGCATGTTTTATAATTTCTGCTCCGCGGAGCACATCTGCTTCGATATCGGATACCATGCTGTCAACCAATATGGAACCCATTTCTTGTTGAGCATCTTCAGCAAGTGTAGTGTATGTTGGTGTAACATTGCTAGCTGTTGTTGGTTCGATCCAGTTAACATCTTGCAACGGTGTTATATGTAGAGCAATATTTCCAAACTCTATTCTTTTGAATCCGTCAACAATATATTGATCCCATGTTTTACGAGCATCATAGACGGTGTAAATCTCTTTTATACAATACCATCGTGCCTGATTGTCTATCCAATTGTACACCTGAATTGCTTTGTCATCGAAGTAGCAGAATACTATGTGTTCAGTATGTAAGTTTTTACGGACGGTTGTCGAATCGAGCTGACGAGTTAGGTAAAACTTTTTCATACTCTTATTCCGTGGAAGACATATAGATTTCGTCGTGTGAGCAGTGTCTCAACAGAGCTATATCTATGTTATAAGTTACAACCTTTTTCATCTTTTAATCTTTGTTATTGTCGGTAAAACCACCCTTGCGTTCGCTACGGAATGCTTCTAGTCTCCTAATCTTGATTGACGAAACTACAGAAGCGACAGCCAGCACGAATAGAGTTATTGATTGAACTATTTCTAGGTGTTCCATTAAAACCAACTTCCTTTTTTAGTTATTACTGTCCAATTGTATCTATTAATCGGATCTTCGGTTTTGGTGATTGTTTAGGTAGGATCGCCATATGATGTCCATTTCTTTTGTAACCAATCTATTAAATCTCTTGTAGTTTTCCAACCATGTTTCTGAAACTCTTTAACCAAGCTGGAGACTATCGGCAAATCATCTTTTGCGTTGTTGGAGATATTGTTTGCTATATTCTTTTCCATACCGCCAAGGTAATTATCTTGTACTAGATCTCGTACCATTAGCTTAGCATCTTTTGACAATTTCTTTGTGCTTGTCGGAGCCTTTATCAATTCCAATACAGGACCAAGGTTTCTCTTTGCTGCTTGATTCATACGGCCAGAGTATCCACCAGATTTTATTGCTGGTGTCTTGAGAGTTTTAATGTCGATCTTTATTGCTTTGCGTTTGTTGTGGTTCAAGAAATCGTTGGCGTTGGCGTAAAAGAATATAGGGATTTTTCTCTTTTTGCTGGCCAGCATGAGTTGACGGATGCGACGATTCTGTTGGTCGTTCTGCTCATCACCCACCATTACGTTAATCTCTTTAATGTATTTGTGAGCGTTTGGTATACTCGGCTTGTCGCCGTATAACCTATCTTCCATTTCAGTTGAACGACGTTCTGGATCGGCGTTACGTGAATCTGGACCCCAATATTCTATTGGCGAACCCTTATACTTTTGAGCCAGCTTGCGTCCGTCTAACGTAAACACACCGTAATTTTCGGTTGCTGTTGTGTAACCACCACGTTTGCTTCTGGTTGTCGAAAGGAAAAACAGTTTCTTGTTTTTACCGATTTCCATTTCTGCCTTGTTGCCAACGTATGGTCGCAATACAAACTTGTCTTGCTCTATTATGTTTAGGATTCTGCCGACATGAGTAAAGTGATACAGTATAGGAGATAAGCCCTCGTCTAATATGTCTTGTAATTTCATTATGTCTTATCCGATACGTCGATAACCAATACCGTTGGCGATACACCTTGTTGGAATGCTACATCCATACGAGTGTTGCCTGCCATAACCTGTAAACCATTGTTTGTTTTCAGGACCAATGGCATATCAAGCGATTCGTTGTTTTCGATTCGACTATACAATTTATCTATAGACTTTTCATTTCTGAACTCTGGCCAAGAGGCATAACCTTTAACCAACCTAATCAATTGTTCTTTGCTTTGTGTACGTGATCGGTTGTTAATGCTTCTATCCATACTCTTTGACACTTTAGTTTTCTTGGCCTTCTTAACGTCATCTACAAAATCATTATACGTGGGCCAAATGTCGCCAATTTGGTCACGTACATGATGTTTGTATTCGACGTTATACTCTTGCTTTAGATTCTTGCTGTCAGGCATTCTCCAAGCACTGTATGATGCCTCTTGCAATACACTTTTCAATCTCATATCGGCTCCTCCATATTATAAATATGGGCGACAAGATTAATCCTTACCGATATCAGAAGCTATTGCCTGTATTGATAACAAAATACACATTGCCGAAAATCCGTATGATAGACTATCTAGAGCCAGACCTATGATAAAACTGCTCGTCATAATAAAAACAATTGTAGATAAGCGCCTCACACAAAATCGACAGTCTTAATATTTTGAATCTTATGATACTGTTTCATCTTCTTCCCTTATGCTATACCAGATTGTTGTGTCTGGTGTCTCTATTGAAAACGATTCTTGTTCACAAGCAGTCAACAACTTTTTACCCAAACGTATCGCTATTGATTCTAATTCCATGCTTGTCTTTGGAAACCTAGGATAATTTATAAAGCTGACGGTGAATCCTTCTTCGCTACCGTTGGTGTATATGTAAGATGATTTATAGACTCTTACACACAAACCCACCTTGTCACAATACTCTTTGCAACACTTTACGGCTTCGATTCGGCTGCCTGCCATGTATATATTTACAGGCCAGCTGGCAGCCTTTACAATTTTCATGTTTAGATTTCTGTTGTCTCTACTGTGGTTACCTTACTCTTCTTGGCTGAGATAACTGTCCACGGGTCTGCACCGGCTACTTCAAGTACTGCTGCGACCTGTGCCTCAGCATACGTAACTGAATCGGCTGAGACTAAAAAGTATTCTTTCACCTTCTTTGACTTGCCTGTGTTACCCTGACTCTCAAACTCGACGGTTGCTTCATAGAATGTTCCTGTTACTGCCATTGTAAAACCTTTCGTTATAGTAGGGGCAAATCCCCTACAATTGTTTTAAGTGCATCTGAATCGGCTGGACCCATTGAAATACCAACCAATACATCATCGAATACTTGTTTTTGTGTTGGCGAAATGTCAACGTAAATTGTATCACTCCATGACTGAAACCAAACCTTTCTATCTTCGCACTTGTCCATGAAATGCCTAAGCACTTCTTTGTTCGGAACACCGTGTACAAACATATACGGCGTATCCATCCACTTCTTTACTGTAGCAATTTCATCGACCAACACGCCTGTAGGTGACGGTGCAGTCTTATACGTCAAGAGGAATGGTGAAGAATGAATGTGTGCTACCTGAGCAGCCATCAAACCTTCCGACATTCCTAAGTCCGTACGAACCAAAATCCTTTGAATCATGTTTGCCATGATATTCCTTCTTAAATAATGTTTTTATGCTACCCGAAACCATTCAGGCATTTCGCGGCGAGTCCAGATCATCTTAAATCGTTCTTGTTTTGTGTGATAGAAAGCACGATATGATTTTACAACGTCAACACCTACACATTGAGGGGCACTACCCATAGCCAGCGGCCACTTAGTTCTATTACCTTTTGGAATATTACTAGGCTCAGTCTTTAACATCTTTAACAACAAAGTTTCACTCTTATGTATTTTGCCGTAACGATATGTATACTCCCTACATAATGCTTCAAAATGAAGCCAGTGCCAGCAGTAATTTTTGTTATTTTTCATCGTCCACACAGTACATGGGTGACGAAAGTGTACAGCTTTGTAAAATATTTGTTCACGGAGGTCTGGAAGCGTGAAGTGTGCCACCATTCTCTTGCCAGATTTTGATGGTTGTTTTGACATTATACCATCTAACATTCGATGTGCAGTAGAAAGCATTTGTGCACTTTCTACGATCATCTTAACCACATGTTTATCACACTGCATTTTTGCAGCTGTTACCGGATTTTTATCCAATACAAATACGTTCATGTTAACCTAAGATTTTCCACATATATATGATACAATACATCTCTAATCATTACTATAAATATACGACATTTTGTGGGTTTTGTCAAGCGTTATTTATACAGCTACATCAAACTTAAGATGTGGATCTGGATTATAGTTTTTTATAACAAAATCCTCATACTTGTAATCATCTATACTTTTAGCTTTTTTTAGTTCCAAGATAGGCCAAGGTCTAGGGGTTCTTGTTAGTTGCTCAACAAGACCGTCGATATGATTTTTATATATATGAACATCACCACCAGAATATACAATCTCACAAGGAGTCATATTTACCTGTTGTGCTACCATATGTAAAAGAAGAGCATACGATGCTATATTATAGGGCAAACCAAGTGCCACATCTGTGCTACGCATATTAAACATCAAACTTAACTTATTGTTAACAGAGTAAAATTGCATAGTATAATGACAAGGAGGCAACGCGCAATCTTCAATTTCTGTTACATTCCATGCATTGACAATCATGCGACGGTCATCAGGGTTGGTTTTTAGAGTTTCGATTACTTGAGCGATTTGATCAATCTCTCCATCACCACCGTTAGCCCATCTACGCCACTGATATCCATACGACGGCCCGATTTCACCATTTTCATCAGCCCATTCATTCCAGATCTTCACACGATTATCAGTTAGGTATTTAATATTTGTGTCTCCTTTTAGGAACCACAACAATTCATGTACAATAGATCTAAAATGCAACTTTTTAGTTGTGAGTAAAGGAAACCCTTTTGCTAGATCAAACCTAAGTTGTTTACCAAAAGCACTGATCGTTCCGGTGCCCGTCCTGTCCGCCTTGTTTGTGCCACTTGCAAGGACATCACGGATTAAATTATGATACTGAATCATGTTGTTGATCACTTTCTTTAAACCACTAGATACCTTCAATTCATACTATAAATATACGACATTTTAGGTGTTTTGTCAAGCCTTTTCTTTGCTGGGAATTGGATGAAAACATTGTTGTAAATGTTCGGGCAAGAATGCTATTTCATCCTGAGTTGAACCCAGCGAATTGAATATAAATGCTATCAGCGTAAAAACATCTTTCAGCTTTTCATCTTCTATCTCATATGGAAACTCATCCATCATCATCCATATTCTGTTTGCTGCTGTTTTCCGTTGTTTTTCATAATCATCAATCAACGGATCTATATCACCTTCTCTATCCTCTGGTGTCTCCAACAAAGCATCAGATTCTTCTTGTGAAATCATATCACCCATTACATCATAAACCTCTCCCAAAAACTTTCTGTCCAATGTTTGGGCCGTAATCTAAATCTTTCATTGCAGGTCCAAACTCTAATAACATCCATCCACATCATTAGGTTTCCTGCCCCTACCAACGGACCAGCATAGAAAACATGCCATCCCATAGAACCTAACGCAAACAACTGAAACGGCCAGGATGATAACCATGACAACGACTTGCCAACCAAAGTTCCTCGCCGTTTGGCATCAATAGTCAAAATGTGTGCGCCAACTAATGTTGCAGCTATGCTCATCGACAGAAAAACATTGATATCTGACGATAGAAACAAGACGCCCCATGCAGATAGAAAATGAACAATCATGTAGCCAACACTCATAGAGTGCATGCCGTGCCAGGCTAACTTAGCGTAATCTAACAACCAACACAACACTATTATCACACCGATTTCAATCATAGTTCCTCCGCGATTCCAATTTCTCTCACTCTTACATCAGCCGTTTTACCGTTTATTAACTTCAACGTATACCATCCTGTCCACTCTGTCCGAGCACCATTCTTGTTAATAGTCTCTACCATTTCTTGAATGAACTGTGCTCGTGGCACTGGTGATAGAATATCAATTGTCGATCCTGAAACATGTAGTCTCATACGATATCCTTCGGGTTCATCAGCTTCTAGAGCTTTCTTAGAACGGCGTGGAGGTTTGCTCTGCGATTCTTGTGCCATCAATTACCTCAATGTTTGAAGGTGAAACGATATCTACTCGTTTAACGCCGGTGTTGCTATTGAATATCCAATCATACATATGAAAATTAGAAATTATAGCATCACAAAACACTAGTCTCTCTTTCAACACAACCAATCTTGTCTCTGAGTTTTCGGCCATCTCTTGCCACGACACATCAGCTTGATACTTGTTGATAGATGCTTCTAGTTCTCTCTTGAGTGCCAATAGTTCTTGAATTGTTTTCATCTTGATCTTTCTCTCTATTAGTATTTTTTCAAATAGTTGAATATTATTTGGTTCACTGAGAATCTGTATAACTCTCCACTTTTTTTTCATGCTCTCTAATAACTTCATTGAAATATATATTACACCCCTTCAAATCTTCAACATATATGCATTCATCACACCATAGTTTGTTATCATAGATTGCAACTTTCATAAACACTCGGTGACAACTATTACATATGTTTCCGGCCATGTTTCTTGATCTCTTTTTGGATCTCTTTCTCACATTTTTCACACACATATTTACCTTCGTATGTGTTGTAAATAGTTTCATCAGCGAAGTTGGTATCACATTGTTCACAATAGTAATCCAATTGGGTGTATTCAACCTTCTCTCTCGGCGGTGGTCCTATGCCAATTATTCTACCGTTCACTCTAGTGCTTCCTGCATCAATTTGTTCTTGCCCAACTTCTTAAGACCGCGCTTCTCGGCCTTTTGAATACCCATTGCTGTGTAGTTTCTAAGGTTGGCAATATCATACAATGTCTTACCTTCTTCGCCTCTTAAACCAAACCGATGAACGACAGCATACCTTTCTATTTCTGTTAGGTTGCTGGTTTCGATAGCAAAAGAAATGTGTTCTGCTGTGTCGCTCTGTTTCATCTTGTTCGTAGATTCGGATGACAGCGACGACTGGAACTCAATGTTGTCACTACCCATATCGTCACCGTCTGAATTTTCCTGTGACTTGCTGCTGTGGTCAAGGCTGATCTCCCACTTGGGCGTCAGCGATTCGCTATACACGTTGCCTTCACTCTTACGATCATTGATATAGTCATTGATCTTATTCCAAGGCACATGAACGTTACGATTTTCATACAAACATTCCATGATAGAAGCTCTTACCCAATGTACAAGGTAGGTCGATGCCTTACCTCTGGATGGATCATACTTTCTCAATCCTCGCACCAAACCATAATGTCCAGCAGAAACTAGATCGTTATAATCTGTTAAATGTTTATACTTCTTAGCTACAAAGTCAACCAACCATAAATTTTCCTCTATGATTTCTTCTTCTTCGTTCTTAGTTAATGCCATTAACGTTCCCCATTATTGTGTCAACCAATTTCATTGCAAATAGATAGTCCTTCTGTTTTTCATATTCAGATTCCATAATAGTATCAATCATATCATCAGCCATTGCTTCGTCGGATGTTTCGTAACCCCACTTCGTTACTTCCCGGTCGGATGGATAATCTAGATTATCTTTCCAATCTCCCTTACTTCGCAGCTGCACAAATGAAACTACACCGGTTTCTATATCTTGTAAGACCACTTCGGTATACTTGTATTGTGATTGCAATGGTTTCAATATTGCTTGCATACTATCCTTATAACGTTTTCATAGGCATAAGTAAACTATTCTTCTACCTGTTCATAGGTTTTGTCAAAGATATCTGGCTTGCACGGATACAACTCGCCTTCTACACCTTGAATAATCCAATCGTCAGGGTTAGCAAACATTACACCTTCAAGAGTGTGAATCTCCCATATAGCATAGTCGGTTACTTCCTTGTCACTAACGATAAGGGTTTCATTTTCTATAGCAGCCGCGAGCCACACCGGGCAGCCGCCATCAAAAGGATATCCATCGAAAGTTTCTCCATTGTAGTTAGCGGATGTTACTTGAACAGCTTCAATCACAACAGGTTTCTTTCTAAACTTAGGCATTCTTAAAAAGTTCCTTCTCATGCAACGTTGCCATCTGGTCACCTGCTTGTGCCAGCTTGAGCAAAGAATAGGTACAACGCATGATATCCAAAGATTGGTTTTGAATTTCAAAATGCGCATCATGCGCAAAGATAGTCACAAACTCGTCGTCACTAAGAGGGAAATTGAATTGTGTAAGGATACGGATACTGCGGAGGGAGTGAGTCAAAAAGTCATTCAACTCAGGATTCTTTTTGTATAGTTGACCGAGCTTTTCTCTATGCCAGTCGCTCTGCTGGTCTATATAGAATGGCAGACCGTCGCCTGTAGCAACGTCTGTTACACTACCAATCTTTCCTATGTCGTGGAGCAACCCGACGATAACAATGCTCTCAGGGTCACAGTTATAGATCGGTGTGTTCAACGTCAGCATGGTGTTGGTAACGTTGAGCGAGTGATTCAACAAGCCACCCGGTTCACAGGAGTGATACTCTTTCTTGCTTGAAGCAGAACTGATAAACAAACGTGGACCTAGTGTTTCTAGAATATGAGTGAGCAGAACCTTCCTGTCGGAAACTACATATTTATCGACAATCTGTTCAACCTGCTTAATGTTAGCTGTGATTCCTTCTTTATCCATCTGTAAAACCTTTCTTAATCATTGAAAACAATTTGTTACTATTATCTTTGGCATATAACTCAGCATCATACTCCCACAAACTTTTATGAGCCCATAGCGATAGACCTTTTTTCTTTCTCATGTTAATACACTTATGTTGGTAACGAAAATTCTCACCGTCTTGTGCTGTGAGTAAATCAGTTTGCCAACCATGTTGTAACTCATGGGACAATATTAGACTGAGCCAGCAGAGTTGTGGATCGGTCAGCCTACGGTGCTCAGAAAATATCTCTGGCCACGGGTAGGGTATTATATCGGACTTCAATCCTTTTTGTGTCTCTTCAAAATCAGTCTTGGATAACTGAATTACGTGTAGTAAACCGCTGTGTGTTTCATTAATTGAACCTATGTCTTTCTTCGTTAACTCTATAGGTGTGCGTTTATATCTGTCTACCGATTCCAGAGCATGCCAACCTGTGTTGATTTTCATACCCTTACGAAAAGAAATGTGGATAGGTTTGTTGATCTTACCACGGTATATTTCTTTGATTGCCTTTGTTACACTGTCTTTTAATTTCTTATCCTTGCAAGAAAACCTCACGATCATAAGCGTGCCTTTATTTGAATGTCATATATATAATATACACATTAATCGTCGTTTTGTCAAGCCTTATGTTATGTCTCTTACTCAGTCCTTTTTTTAGACTAGTTCTATACCCTTTGAGAGAAAAATATTAGAATTACTATAACGAAACGGCGAATCAAACTTACCATCAAAAAGTTTCATATCTTGGTCAGTAAACTCCCACTCTGTTGCAGCTGTTTTTACAAAACCCCACCAATCGAATCGGTCAAGATTCTCTTTCACATAAGCATCTAACTCTAGATGATAACCAATCCCCCAACTAACTAGGAAGCTCTTTGCCTCTTTATCAAACTTGTCGAGCATTTCAATGGCTTTCTCAGGTCTTACATCCTCATTTTCATAATCAGAGCGACCCACATGTTCAATCGTAGACAGACACAAAATATCCCTACCGGAAAAATCAAATGTCATTGCGTCAACATTCAAGACCTCACCAGCAGGATTGTCTTTTTCAAATTGGTCTACGATTAGGTGCTCACAGTATCCATAGAAGGGCATAACACAACCAACCTCTACAACATTGTTAATATCTAGTCTGTCAAGGTAACGGATACCTAATGGGATTTCAATACCGCGTTCGTTGATTAGAGTTGTATTAACGGGATCATCGAAGTATTCATATGGTGTAACGTTTTTTTCAATCATCTTCTATCCTTTTGTTACGGTCACAATATATAACCCACAACAGAAGGATTTTAAACTACTGTTTATTCAAAAAACCCTCGGGGATTATTTGATCCATCCGTTGTTGTGGAATCTCTATTTTTATACTACCGAGCTGTTCGTTCATTATAGATCGCTCAGTGAAAAACATCTTACCCTCCTCGTTCATATGATAAACGTAGAAAGTTGTTTTCCATATCCCTTTCCTAACAATTTTAGCTGGAGAATCCTCTAGTATGATTATGTCATCTAATTTATAGTCACCACCCCGCAGAACCATGACACCGGCGACAAATGATTTCAGTGTTTCTTTGAACATCAAAAATGCAGCGACGACAGCAAAGAGCCACCAAATTTCACCGATCACCACACTAATGTCTTGTGCTAACGACGAGTGTAATGCTTTGTCTATTAGTTTTGAATCATCCAATTTTCATCTCTTAAATTATGCACGCTAATTTAATAAAAATCTCATAAAAAGATCGTCCATGTTTTTTTGAGTATTCGTTCGTCCTGTTTGCTTATTAATATTAACTATAGTTGGTGTTTCTTTAGATTGTTTTGCTCTTATTGGTGTCTCATACATTAAACAACACATCAGCACTAAACCATAAAAAAAATATTTACCTTTATTTAAGTTCACTTCTCTCCTTGTTATCCCTTGATTAGTTTCTTACCCCTATCTTTTTGTTTCATCCTATGTTCCCCTTAACTAGTTCTAATGCTTGTTGCTTAGTTAGGTTTGGGTTATCATCTACAGCATCCTGAACCTTACCCAATACTCGTTTGAACTCTGGTCCCGGTTTCATTCCTAGAGCAATCAAATCCTTACCAGTGACAGGTAATTTTTCAGGTGCTGGAATATCTGTAAGACCTTTGAGCCTCATTCTAATACCGTCGATCTGTTTGGTATTGGTTGAGTTAGATGAATGTGATTTATTGTCAGCATCCATAATGTCAAGCAAATCTTCTAGGTGGTCACCTATCGTTCGCTGTACCTTACGTAGAGCTTTGTCACTAATTTCTTCACCATGATCGCCAGACCTTTTGAGTCTCATGTGGTGTTCAACACTAGTGGTGATTCGTTTGATCATTTCTGTCGGATATTTTAGTCTCTTAAGAATTGATCCAGTTAACTCTGCCCCAACTTTTTCGTGTGTGTAGAAGTGTACGTCGTCATCTACGATTTGTTGTGTAGCTTTCTTCCCTACGTCATGGAACAGAGCACCCAGCCTCTTCGTAAGTACGGGTGGCACCTTCTCTAATACGTCGAGCGTATGTTTCCATACATCCTTATCGTGATACTTGCCCTGCTTCACACCGACCAGTGCTTGGACCTCAGGCATAACGTGTTGAAGCAGTCCAGTGAGCTTCAAGATTCTCATGGCTTGCTTCGGTCGTTTGGTAATGAGCATCTTGTCCAGCTCGTCACGTATACGTTCCTGAGAAATGTTGTTAATCTTCTTGGCATTTCTCTTCATTGACTTCATCATAAACATAGGCAAATCCCATCCATATTTCACAGTGAATCGGATTGCTCTCAACATTCTCAACGGATCTTCTGAAAAGATAATGTCTGGATCTAATGGCGTGCGGACGATACCTTTTTTAATGTCTGCCTTGCCTTGTCCTGTAAGGTCTTTGATTTCACCTGTAGTCAAATCCTTAAGCAAACTATTGACGGTGAAGTCTCGACGTTCTACGTCCTGCTTGAGAGTGCCAGGCGATACGTCAGGCTTCCTATCACCATCGTGGTATTGTTCCTTGCGAGTCATCACAGCTTCAATGTCCAAATCAGATAGGTCTTGTCCCTTGTGAGTAATACCTTTCATCACAAACTTAGCTGTTCCAAACCGCGCATAGATAACTGGATTGCTTCCTCGTTTGTAGGCACCGATCTTTTTGGTCAACCATTCAGCAAACTTGATTCCACCATCAGGCATAGCTACTACAAGGTCGATATCTTTCGGGTCGC
>TARA_R110000824_G_scaffold93147_1_pt1 | contig 11841 bp, 10 predicted proteins | sample TARA_R110000824 | Tara Oceans TARA_R110000824 (sample SAMEA4397747) | marine metagenome | biome: Polar Biome; feature: [MES] marine water layer (ENVO:01000295) within the mesopelagic zone...; material: water (ENVO:00002006), including particulate matter (ENVO:01000060) such as...... | reverse complement strand
GGATTATTGGTTGAGGCGTATTCGCTAAAAAGGTTGGCGGCTTTGAAGCCATCCATGAAGTCATCGCCCTGGGTGAAGTCTGTTTTTTGTGCAAGATTCATTAGCTTTAAGCGCACGAGAGGGCTTTGAGACAAAACATCGCGAACTTCATCTAGTTTGGCATAGGTTGGATACAAAAACTGAGCCAACCTCTGTACTTTAGCAAGATTCTCGTATGCTTCACCCATGGTGTCTGCAGGAATCTTCCAAGCTAATGTAAATCGGCGTGTGTTGTTTTTAAAGGTGTATATACCGTCAGTACGACCAAACACCTTTTCTTCATTCCAGTCCGAAGTATAACTCTCCTGAAAAGTAGTAATAAAGGCTTTAAAGAATACATCCGTCTCGGAGGGGATATGAAAGAAGCTCAATACTGCTTCGGCGTTGTTGGCAATGCCATCCGTGGTGGCAGGACTCAGGTGTCCTGCGCGGGTGCCATTTTTATCATTAAGAGTAATCTTTTTATAGCGTTGTTGATCAAACATTCCTAAACTATCTGCCGGTTTCTGTGCCATTTTCTTTATCCTTGTTTATTAATTGAGTAGAGGTGTTATTATATCGTTGAGGGCGGTCTCAATCTTAGAGGGTTTAACCTCCACGTCTTCAATATATACCTTCACCTCAACTTTTGGTGGTGGTTGATTTGCAGGTGCCGCGGCAGCAGTCCTATTTGCAGCAGCACTATGGGCACCCGTAGTTGCCGATGCGCGGGCATGCTCAAAGGCCGTAGAGAGTGCTAAAGTAGGCATGAGGGGGAGAGTATTGATGGCGTCTGCGATCGCAACAATCTCGCTAGCTACTTGTGTCAATCCGGACGAATCTTGGGCCAATGACGAAAGATTTCCGGTAAACTGGGCGAAAGCAGTGAGGGAACCTTCCATCATCATCATCGCTACGCCCATAGCCAGAAAGCCGCCGGCTAGCATACTCATACCTGCGTAGCCAACGGGGCCCAAGGATCCCAGCAGGGCGATGGATAGTGCGAGCGTTCCAAGAACCAATACAAACGATTGAAGTTGGTCTACACTAGCATGCTCGAACATCTTACCAAAACCCTCACCCATTAGTCCTATACCAGCGGCCGCTAAGCCTATTCCGGCGCCGATCATCATAACAGAAAACGCGAGGGCCAGCAGGGGTCCGGATGCTGCTGCCGAGGCGCCTCCTAAGAAATATATACCGGCCCCTATCGCAAGAAGAGCCACCCCCACAGCAGCCATGGCGGCGCCGTCTAAGCCGCTGAATGCCTTTGCCATGGACGCAATACCCTCGGAAGCCATCCAGATGCCAGCACCTACAAGCGCCACGGCGGCACCAAAGGCCAGCATGGGACCAACGGTGCCCATGATGCCTGCGGCTACAGGAGGGGCCGCGGCGCCGATGCCAAGGAGCGCCTTTACGAACAACCATAGCTTGCCGACGAGCACAAGGAGGCCTAGGCCTGCAATACCGTACGCGACGAGCTTGAAGTTTTCTGCCACCCACTTGAGAACTGTCCCCATGGTCTCGAAGGTGCCGGCGATATCCTTGATCATCGTCTCGTTCTCTGATAGGGTATCCATAAGATCGTGAAAAAATACGATTGCTTTCTCTAAGTGCGGAATCATCTTTCGAAACAGGTTTTTGAACTTTTCTCCGATATCTTGGAATTCTTTGGTTCTCGCCGCAAGGTCTTCAATCTCAGCGCTCGACATTTTGCTAGATTTGGTAAGCTTATCCATATTGCCCGACATAAGCAGAGCCAAATCGTTCACATCATCTAAGCCTGCAGCTTCGGCATAAAACTTCTTTTGGTAATATGACATTTCATCAAAAGAAAGTCCGGTGTTCATAATGGCGTCTTTAATCATTCCGAAACGTTCAGCAGGATCGGTGGTCATCATGAGATCCATTGCATTTACAAAGTTTCCACCCAACGCAGCGTTCAACATTCCGGCTTGTTCTGCTGCGCCTTCGAATGTGTCGAATTTATCAGTTATTTTGAGCAACTTATCAATCGAAAGACCAGTTGACTTAGAAACAATAGCAAGATCTTTGAAAGCTCTGACTCCATCAGAGCCGAACTTGGCAAGTTGACCACCAGCATTGGCGAAATCAGCTGCCATCTGCTTGGGAAGTACCCCTATGTTGGCTGCCAAGCTATTAAGCTCGCGACTAGCGGCTGTGGATGCCTCTGCACTCATTCCAAAGGCCTTGGTGGACGTTTGCATCCCTTTCGCGTAATCATCAAGGGATACGCCCTGCTCAGCCAAGAGGGCGCCTGTCTCGCCAATAGCGCGCTGTTGCGTTACTGACATCATTGAGAAGTCTGTCATGGATCCGCGGAGAGCAGTGTGAGCGGCTGTTAGTTCTCCAACCTCAACGCCTAGGCCGGCCATGGCTTGGCGATTTGCCACCATTGCAAGTGCATGCTCTCGGGTCACGCCGGTGTTGCGCATCAATGCCGATGTTTCCTTGTCGACCTCCATTGTGATCGCCAGAACTGAATCCACAAAAGCTAGAAGAAGGCCAGTGACTGCTGCTTGGGCAGCACCCAGAAGGCCAACTTCTTTTATCTGTTTGCCCATACTCACAATATTGGCTACATTCACCACATTGTGCTTCTGATAAGCCATCATTGAGTTTTGGACACTGTTTGTCATCGACTGGATGGCGGCGTTGTTAGCTTCGCGAGACTGAGTGTTTCTATCTAGCTCGGCAGATTGGCGCTCCAACCCGTCAGTCGCTGCCCGGGCATCCTCTAGATTTTCTAAAGCAGCTCTTCGGGATTCTGCGCTAGCGCTCGTATTGGCCATCTGGGCATCATACACGGCCTGCATCACTTGTTCCTCGTTACGGGCCTGTTCAATCGCGTTTTGACGAATAGCCTGATCACGCTCGGAGGATGCAGCACGTTGGTCTAGGAGCGCGCGTTGTCGTTCTAGAGCCTCATTTTCGCTGTTGAGTCCCTCCACACGGCGCTGGATCATCTCCGGACTGTCGGGGTTCTGAGCGGCAGACTGGGCTGAACCCATACTATTAATCGCTGCAACAACATCATCAAGGGTGGCGGCCATGCTAAAGTATCCTTACTCAATAAATAGTTTGCATACAAAAAGAGAGAGCTTTAACCCTCTCCATATTTTTTCCCGTAAGAAATGGGTGCGGGAGGGCCGTTTGCTTCTGTGAGGGTGCTCGTCTGGGAACGTTGATTGCCACTTCCCTTGGACGCCTGTTCAATGGCTTCTTTTTCAGCCTCTAATTGTTTAACGAGCCTTTCAACAAACCACTTGCGTAGACCTATGGGTAAATTGTAGGCCTCCGCCAGTGACCAGCCTCCTGAATATTTCAAAAAGAAGAACTGCTCATACACGTTCTCCATGTAGTTAGGCGTCAGGCCAAAAAAAGTCCGCAGAAAGCGGCACCTCCAATTCACTCTCGTAATCGCATTCTGAGCATTCAAAATGTTGAGCGAGATCGATATTGGGGTTTGCTTCTTTGTAGGCTGCACGCAAGTGGCGTGCATCCATGGATGGAATATTCTGTACCAGATAGTTGATGGCTTCAGCAGTAGTGTTTCCGTTAACTCCTACAATCATATTAAGAAGCTGCCTCGTGATATTTCTTTCATGAGTGTTCTTTTGCTTGCGGTCATGTTCCACTCCTTCTATAAAGCGCCGTTCATCGGCTCCATTTAAGAGCCGAAAGGTGATTTCTAACTTTGTGCGCGGAAGAAGAGTGGTGAAAGTGCCATCATTGTTGTTATTGGTAACATATGCCGGATCTGTATATCCAGTATAAGTCTTCCCATGGTTAAGATCAAAGTTATACTCTTGGGAAGTACTGCACTCGGGACATGTCACTGTGGTGTTGTACTCATTCCCATAAGCCGAGACACGTGCGGCGATAATAAGGGCATTTCTATCCCCTACCAGCAATGAATCAGGATGAATGGCTTTATTAATAATAATGCTCGCTAATACTCGTTCAAGCGCAATACCTTTCTTCAAAAGAGTTCTCGAAGTGAGGATATCTTCTTCTTTAGCTGTCATTTGCTTGATTTCGATTGAGTCCATCCCATGCAGCGGATGGCCTTCATGATAGTATGCTCCCTTTGAGGGTAGATCTACCAACTCGGTGGGAACAATAAACGAGAAGTCGTTTGTTTCCGTATTTTGGATTAATTGTTGAGTGGGGGCTGTATCTGCATTGGTTTGGGCGCCCATTCGATCACTGTTTCTTGACAATATACACCTCTTTTGAAATATCGTATGTGAACATTATAGCATGTTTAAGAGATTCTTGTACTAGGATTGGAAGAAAGTGGTTGCTTCATTACCGCCCGTAGCGCGGGAAGGACCGTTAGGAGTTTGAAGGCGCGCCCAATCGTAGCGAAGCTCAAGGGTTAATTCTACCAAATCATCGGTACCGTACGACAGGTCACCGTACTTAACATTTGTAATAAATGCATTCCATAAAGTCCACTTCTCAATCTCGTTGCCATCGCCATCAATCTGGGAAATGTATACCGCTCCGAGGGCACCCGCAGCGCGTGATTTTGACATAGTGCCAAGCGAGTTGGGGTTGGAAGGAGGAGTATAACCAGAAAGGTTAATGATGTCGGAAAGAGTAGCAGTCATATCGGGATCGCGGGGATCCACTAAGGTGACACTAATCGGCTCCCATTTCACTGAACCGGGGTAATAGAACGTATGGTTCAAGTATTGGTGCTCTGACGTTTCAATAGTAAACGCCGGCTTGTTGACGGACTTGGCATACCATAAGAGAGAACCTCCCTGTGGTGCGCTGATCCCTGTAAATTCAACCTTGAACCTAAACTGACGCTTAGGATCTTTGAGTTGTGTGCTTTCGGCAAAGTTGTCTGACCAGAATGGCATTTTAAATGGCTCCTATGTTCAATTGTTAAATAGTGTTCAGATTATTTTTAATCATCAAATGATGCGCCGGTGGAAGCAATTACGAAGTCAATCGCAATATATTCGATTGAACGGGCAGGCTTCACCATGATCTTTGCATACATGATGTTTTGATCGATAAGATCGGGGGTTGTAGTTGATGAATCAAGAATCAACTTGTAGTCAGAGATACCGAAGTTACTCTTAACATTCGCAAGGAACGGCTCAACAAGACCGATAAAGCGATTCCATGTGGTTTGCACATTCTGTTCAAAGAGAATCTTGGTGGAGATGACAGAGATTTGCTTCTTCAAGTAAATCACCAGACGTCTGACGTTAATTCTATCTAAGGCAGATTGCCTTTCTTGGAGAGTTTTCTGGCCGAACACCACGATTCCACTCGATGGGAATGAGGCGATCGGGTTGATGTTGGCTTCGTAAAGAAGATCGCGTTGTTTAGAAGTTAGCTTCTCGGTAACCGCTGTGACGGGGATCCCCGCAGCGCCCTCCGAAAGGCCACCGCGATTGAACCCAGCCGGGGCGAACCACAGCTGTGCTTTCTTCTGAGAACTAGCGAGAACACCCAGCATTACTGTACTCGGAGGTACCCATACTGCGGCGCCGGTGTTGGCATCGCGAGTCTGGACCCAAGGGTAGAAGGTTGCGCCGTAAGAAGAGTCAATTCCTCGATCTCTCAGGGCCGTTGCTGCAGTTTGGGGGTTCCCCGGAACGCGTGCGGCGACAGTGCTTTTATATTCTTCAGCTACGGGGATGTAGATGTCGGGGAGATCAATAAGAGACATCGTATCGGCCCGCGACTCGCACACGTTAATCATGTGCTGGGTCAACCCAGTTTGGGTGATGCCGGGTGCCGTGAGTAGATTAATCTCTACCTGTTCTGGCTCAGCGAGAGTATCGATGGCCCGCTTAAGGGTGTAGTATGCAGCGTTGTTTTTCTCAGTTGCTGCCGTCGACATTCCCTTATTATAGAGAGGATCTGGCAGCTTAATGTCAAAGCCGTCAAAGCCGCCCCAGAATGGAACAGTAAATCTATCGTAGCCCGCATCCAGCAGGTTGACATAGCCGCCCGAGATAGCGGTGTAGGAAGTTTCGCTGGTACGGGATCCCGAACGATAGAACAGTGACGTTGTTGACAGGCCAGCATCTTGAAGGTTGTCGAGGGTGAAGATATACGCATATCCATCAATACCAGTCTTCGCGAATGTGGAGTTGTCAGCGAGTGCTCCCATATCGTTGGTGAGCAAGTCTTGAACGTTCGGAGTACTTGGATCGAAGCGACTTGACCCGGAGTTGCGCGTTGGAGAGAAACCCCAGTATGAGTTTCGAGGGTTCGTAATACCGCCGTCGGATGCCGAGTTACGCAGTCGAACCGAGGGGAACTGAAGTTTAACCTCTGGTCGACTACCGGTCAGGGCTTCATTGGAGGCTGACAAAGTAAATGTCTCCCCGATAGTAATCTCCGCCACCGTTGACCCTGTGACCAATGTGATAAAACGAGACCCTCCGGAGGTGGGCTCGATTGAGGAATCTGATGTGCCGGCGATCTCCTTCAGTGTCGAAATCCGCACGTTATTGACGTCTGCCCATTTAGGGGGACCATAGTAGCCGAATGGAATCAGTTTCTCCATGCCGGTTGCGCCGGCGGCGACGTCTCCGTTCATATCAACATAGATATACTTGGATTGGTTAGGATATTCGCCGTATTCCTTTAATCTCTTCTCGGTCTCATCCCATGTTGTATACCGATCGCCAATCTTGCGGGCGATATAGTTAGGTGAAGTCGGATCGAGTGAACACTCATCATAGCGCTCCAAAATCTGTATAGCATTGTCTGAATCCCAGATGGCGCGGATAAGAACCGAGAAACTACCATAGTCGGTAGTGCTCGTGTTAGATTGGCGGATGTTGGAAATCGAGATCTTAGCGTTCTTGTTCAACCATGCACCATGGCCGCGGCCAATCAAGCGGAAAAGCTTTTGGGTAGTAGCGGGGTTGAAGTCGCTGGCGAGTTCCGTGTCTTGTCCGATCATCCAGCCGGCGACTGCTTCACGGGCGACGCAACTAGAACCTAGACGGTTCGCAGGCGATGTTTGTCTACTGCTGCTGAGGTGGATCGGCACGATGGCGCCCCAGCATTTCTGGGAGACATTATTACCTAACAGGTCTCGTATTTCTTGCTCGTAGGATTCTCCGAGCCAATAAGATTGTTCGGAGGCCGTTGGGTAGAAGTTTCCCGATGTATATAACATCGGATTAGTGTTGAATGTTTTTCTGACAAACTTGCTATTGCTATCGTCCATGCTAAATTCGTAGGATTTTGAGGCACCGGTGCCGTCGAGGTGGGTGGCCTTAAACACGCCGTCGCCGTCCGATAAGATAACTGTGCCCACTCCCTTATAATTTAGGCGGCTGGCCTCAGAACTGGACCCAATCGTAGTTCCTGAAAGCATCATCAGGCCCGCTTCAAGGTACCAGATACATGCCAAGCTTCCTGTTAGGCCCGGGCCGCCGATGACTGAGCCACTGCTCGGCACCATTGATCCGGACGCTCCAATAAAGAGACCGTAGGCGCCACCACCTTGTGCGGTGGTAAGCAGGTTCTCCGTTCTCCATCCCGCCTCAGAAGAAAAATGGGGAGCATCAGCGGGAGAGACTGCGTCGGGGTGCTGGTGTCCGAGGGTTCTCACATAAGTGAGTGGTGCGATTCCTGCGTTCAGGAACGCTTTAGCTCCATATGTGCCGTATACGGGCGACTGGGTGTCGAGGCCGTTACGAAATACATCACCGCCGGCGGCGCCCGGTATCGTATCACCAAACATGGTTACAAACTCGGAATACGATTCCACCTTAACAGGCTGCATGGCCAATCCGGTTCTGGCTCGGCCGATAACCCCTGGGCCGATCTCTGTCGGCGAGCGGGGGATAAACGAGTTATCAATCTCGTTAATGAAAACTCCAGGGGAGACAAACTTAAATTTCTTTACTGACATGATTTGGTAATCCTCATAAATATTTATTGTCTTGTAGACGTCACAATCATTACTTAAATAGTATTTGGGATTCCAAAAGGATGAACCAAAAGTAGAAAATAAGGTTTAGTTCCTGAATTAGTCTTCCAAAAAGCCGGGTTGACCAGGAAGGGGGGATGACTCCCGCGGATAGGTGACTTCGACCACGCTCTCGTCCACCCTTACGATTGAGCGATCATCGTTTTCACCTTCCCCAATGAGATAACCTAAAATCCTGATATTAATGGATGTTTCAAAGACCCTTAGTTCATCTCCGAGGTCCGCTATGTTATTAGTGTGGGTAAAGTTCTGGTCTATAAACGCTTCATAGATATGACCATTCCTCCGCAGAAGGAATGAGTTAATCTGACCGGTACGAGTCATAAATGGCTGTACTATCTGGTTCATCTGTTCCTGATATTCAGTCTTGATAACAATCTTATATTCCACATTCACATACACCGGGATTGGGATCGACAAGCTTTGGATAACTACCTTTTTGTTTATTCGAGGATAGTAGTTTTGAAGTTTTCCTGCCGTGTTGGTCCGCGTGCCGTCTGCGACCGCAAAGTTGCGGGTTTTATCTTGTTTAATCTTTCGAGCGATAACCATGCGACCGGAGCGGCCATTTTGCCCGTCTTCATAGATATGTGCTTGATAACTACCCTTTCTTTCGGGATCTTTGGTGATCCCCGTACGTTCAATACTCAAGACGGGCAAGATAAGAGATCCTTGCGTGTCTCGTAACTCTCGTTTAGCTTTTATTTGGTAGGCTCGCTCTGGAGTCTGCCAAAAAACCGGTACCTTGGTGTAACCGGCATTCGTTTTAGCACTTAGGTCCAGATCTTCTTTAACCCATGAAGTAATTGCGTAGTCAATCGTCTCGATATTGGATGAAAGCATCCCTATCTCTTCTAGAGTGGCATCAGTGGCATCCAGAGGTAGTTGGGCGAAGTCAAAATCATCAGGTAGCATCGAATAATCCTCTTCTTGCGCGGCGACAGGTGCCCGTTATTTCAAAAGCGTGGTCGACTTGACCGAATAGCTTTCGAGGTTCGGACAATTTAACTATCTCATAATATATTTTACCATACAAAATAAAATCGCCTGCGCGCACAAACAGATCCTGATCTTCCGTTAATCGTCTCTTATGGAAATGAACCGTGATGGTGGAATCGGTGTCAATGCCGACTGCGGAGAGATACGACGTTGCCTCGTCATTGAACTCGACCAGCGCATAGATTCGAACTGGGGGCAAATATGTCTTTTCTATTGCCTCTCCATATAGGCCATGGAAGTCGGTGGCTTCTAGATCAATAGGATAATATAAAATCTGTTGGCCAATTACTTTTTCAATAAGCTCGTCATTGACTTGCTTTACCAGATCACGCTCTTTCTTACCTAAGAAGAGGGGTGGCGGTGGTGATTTCGGTCTTTCCCATTCGTTTGACATTCAATCTACCCCACAAAAATCGGTAAAGGAGAATTCTTAAATACATTCTGGCTAGCATCTGCCGATTCCGAATCGTATTTGACCAGTTCCTTGTATTCTGTCTCTTTGAGCATCTCCGATAACTTATCTTTTAGTTGTTGTTGCTCATCTTTTGCTTGACTCAGCAGTTCTTGGTGATTTAGGGTTACACTCTCGCCCGGAATAGGCAACGTCGTAAACTTTCCTCTAATTTGCGCTAGCATCTCTTTACATAATGCAAGACAATACTTCCTAATCCATTGTTTACCGATAGCATTGATATTAACATACGGAATATTATCGAAAGGAAGGGTGTTCATATTATTAACGCCCTCCACTCCATCGTTATAGCCGGAATTGGATGTAAATACCTCCAAATCTTGAACATAAAACCTAACCCACATGCTGTCAAGGTCACTGAAGTCCCAGTGGCCCGGCTCGGGGTAAAGTCGGAGCTTGTTGTCGATTAGCTCATAGGAATAATGAGATGTGCGCGTAAAGATGTTGTCTTCATACATTATCGCTTGCATTTTGTTCTGCCATGTCGGAATAAGCTCAAACGTCGAGTCATCGGCGAATTGGCCGTAAGTGGTCATATTTCCAACGACCCCTAAACCCCCATAATAGCCAAAAAAGCGCCACATAGAGCGAGGAGTCTTAAAGAACACCTTGGTAACAACCACTCTTTTGCCGTCGACCTTGCCGGCGAAGGGGACGGCGTTACCTTTCTGGTCGACACCGCTCGTAGAGGCGGTGTTGATGATTGCCTGCAAATCATAGTCTTGTTGTTTTGACTTGGGTGTAAAGGACGCAGAATATTGAGGCAACGTGCCTCCAAATCCAGCAATTGCTGACATGCCATCCCCAACTTTGCTAGCGTACGAAGCTTGAAAGCGTGGATAGCGCAAGTTTCCACTCACGGGGCCCGACAACAAAGTGCCGTCATGATTAAAGGTTCCGGTTGTGTTCCCAAGGGCTGTTGAAAGAACGTTCTTTCCTTGATGAAGATTAACGATGTACGAATACTCTAAAACAGCCTCTTCATAAGCCGCATAAACATTCCCCGTGGTAATCTCGATATCTACTACATCGCCGCCTAATTTTTTATAGACGAACGCAACCTGATCAACCGCACCACTAATAAAACCAGCGGAAGCCGTATATATTCCGAATGGGCACGCGCCCGTGACATCTGTGGTGGAACCCGTTGAAGTTAGTACAACCGCGCTGGTGGTTGATAATGGGCTTAAATTTGTAGGCATTCATCAACCCTCCTGTGGTGATTACTTGTTTTTGGTTCCGCGTTTAGAGGTTTTGGAAGATTTGGCTGTCTTCGTGCTCTTCGTAGAGGTGGTCTTCTCAGAACCCTTGGGGGATTCCTTGAGCACCGGTGCTGCCACTTCTTCAATCGCTTCCTCAACTGGCTTAATCGTCGGTGTGACGACAGCGGCTACTGGAGTTGCCACGGGGGCCTCCTCAACAGCAGCACGAGCGGCGTTTCTTCTCAGTCTTAAAAGACGTTTCCATTTCTTACCCATGATATATTCTCCTATATGTGTAAAGGTACCTAGTAAATAGTTTCCTGTCTAACAAAAGTGAATATCTCCAAAATTTACAGGCGAAAAAATTGCAGAGATCGAGCTTTTTAAAAAAAACCCCGGCTTTTGGCCGGGGATCTTTGTTTCTAAGTTGGGATGCCCCTATGCTTGGACCATAGCGCCGTGAGTCATGCCCTCAACGATCCACTGGGTACCGTTGCAGTAAAAGAAGAGGTGGTCACCAATGGCTGAACCTGCAATATGGGTAAGAGATGTCTTATCATCAATCTCCACATGGCGGAATGCATCTGAGTTTGCGCCGAAGGCGCCTCCATTATGGACATAGGCTCCAAACAGTGTGGTCTCGGTAGCTGTGGTCTTAATAACATGGGCCGAAGAGTGGCCAGAAATAAAAGTAAAATGGCACCCTGTCGACGATGTCGCCGGCGGCAGCGTGTATATTTGAGCAGATGAAGTAGGGCTCATGACAGCACCTGAATCATTGGCTGTTAAAACTTTCGTCGACGTGTATGTCTTATTTCTATTTCCGGTCAGTTGGCCCGTCATCATAAGACGTGGGATTGCAAAATTCTCAAGCATTTTCTTGAGGCGGGCGATGTTCTGGTTAAAGGCCATTGTGAAGAGTCTCCTTGTGGGTTATATGTATAAAATACTCTTTTCTCTATTAAGTAGTATCCTCCAATACAAAAGCCCCCGTCGATTGACGGGGGCTTTAAATATTTAGCTTCTACTTGCTTTTAAACTTAGCTAGTAGAGCCGCTCTCACCAATCATGCCGCGAATAACGACAAGGCCGTACATATCGGGACGCACCATCTTCTTAGCGTACCGAGTCATCACGCCCTTGCG
>TARA_R110000824_G_scaffold219060_1_pt1 | contig 11844 bp, 16 predicted proteins | sample TARA_R110000824 | Tara Oceans TARA_R110000824 (sample SAMEA4397747) | marine metagenome | biome: Polar Biome; feature: [MES] marine water layer (ENVO:01000295) within the mesopelagic zone...; material: water (ENVO:00002006), including particulate matter (ENVO:01000060) such... | reverse complement strand
TCTGCTCCGATTTGCTGATTGTGCTTGCAAGCATAATATTCACACCAAACTAGTTTAGCATACTTAGCCTTTAGGTCTTCTTCGGTCATACCCTCTGGTAATTTATCCTCTTCTGTTAGAACCTTCGGAAGTGGTTCTATGAAATCTACTCTTATCCTATCTTTATTAACCTTCTGTAAGCTCATTCTGCCCTCCTTTTTCTCCATAAAGCGATACATGCTGCATCAGCCCAGTCTTGTTCTATAAATAACTCGCCCCATTTTGCTACTGCAAAATCTTTAATGTCTTTCTTATTACAATTACCTTTACCCAGTACATGTTTCTTCCAATGTCTATTGTCTACAGACACACATTCAATATGATTGGACGCACATGCTAAACGTACCCCACCCACAACTGAAGCAATTTCCATTGTGGATTTGGGATTCTGGATAAAGATCGCTGCCTCTACAGCAGCACTTGGTATTACTTTTATTTTACTCAAATCTTTGGAAAACTGTAACGAAATTTCGATAAATCTAGTATCAAATTCTAAATCCGCACTACGCCATTTAAGCATCGCAATAATTCTTTCTTCCTCATCAATCCACACTCCATGGATAGCTCTAGAAGAACAGTCTATGCCAAGATAAGTTGGGGTAGTGGCCTGTTGAATAACTTTAAAAGCTTCTTTATTACCCGAAATCATGTGCCACTAAGTCATCCATGTCTTCAGCACAGTCTTTTAAATCTATTACTGCCTTACGTAAAGTATCTATATCTTGAGCCACCACTCCATATTGAATACCTCTGGTAATAATTTGAGACTTTGCTACTAAGTCTAGAAGTTCATGTTCATCCATTATGCTTTCCTCCTCGTAGTTGACCATTCTTTATTCTTATCAGCCCCTGTAACTTTTATTTCATAATCAGAGAATAGGGCTGGATACTTACCTTTCAAGATATCTCCAATCTTATTAAATACTAAGCGTATCTCTTCTTCAGCATGTTCATCAGTTCGCATTTCAATAATATGCCTTGCAGCCCTAATGTTACATGACCATCCTATATTTGTTGCTAGTCCTATTGGGGCCACCCGTCTAGCAGCAGATGTATAATATTTCTTTTTACTGAAGGGGAGACTGTCAAAGTCTTGCCCCTCAATGACTTCAGCACGTTCTATAAGCCTTGCATATTGAAGCTCCAGGTATTCCCACGTTTCTTCAAATATATCCGTAGAATCCGCATCTCCTGCATATGCCTGGGGCATCCATAGTCCCATATCTTCTAGCCTTAGGAACCGTAAACTCTCTTGGGAGATAGCGGTACCCGCTCTGTGCCTTACAAGCTCATGAGTGACCACTCTACTGGTATCACATATCATAAAAGATACCCACCCATGTTCTAAGACACTCCCATGTCCAATATTGATTATGTTTTCTAAGTAGGCTTCATTACTTGTTCTAACACGAGTAAGATTAGGATTAAGTTCAGTACCAAAGGACTTATAACAGCCCCTTCCCATGACCTCAATAATCTCACTAAGGTCACCTGGGCCTTGTCCATTACGGCCCACGTTACCGTCTCTATTGCCCCCCTTAGATGTCCAACCCACTGCTCCAATATAGTCAAGGTAACTGTGGAGTGCCGTATCATTAACCGTATTCTCTGCTATCAAAAAGACTTGTGGCTCGACTCTATGCATTGTTTCCCCCAAATGTCCTCAACGATACTACCCTAGACACAGTTTGGAATCCTTGGGCATAAGCCTCTTTCAAGCCTGTAACTTTTCGATGTACAGTTTCTTGTTCAATAATATCCCTTCTCAATTCTTTTAAGGATTCATATTTATCTAATACAGCCCCCCGTAATTCCTCTCTAGTGAATTTTTTCTTTCCTGCTTCTTCTCGTTCTTCAGCTATTCGATATACAGCAGTAGAATAACTTTCATTAAAAGCGGCATCTAAGGCATTTTTAGTGGCTTCAATATCGGCTAGTTGGGTTTCTAAATACATTTTAATGCCCCCATACATAGTTAGAAACTGTTCCAATTTTTTATTGTCAGCATTCATAAGATTGGGAAAATCTAGATTTTGGTCAACAGCTAATTCCTTTCCAATAGATGGAACCATTAAGTCTTCAATAAACTTATCTGCTTGGCCTATAGCTTTAAAGGGACTCCATTTCCCATCCCGTTTCTCCATTTTTAACTGTGTCATTACACTCCTTTACAGGGACAATATTTAAACCCTGTACATCTAAGTGGCACTTCTACCATATTTATTACATTAAAACATCTTTCCTGCAACTTTGTCCACACCTTTTCATCCCGTTTTACCACAAAGGCTTTTAGCTGCTGGTCATTTTTATCCTCGTACAAGAGTATACCGTGTTCTATATTAGCTAGATTCAGATAGATTTGTATCTGCACAAAATGTTCAGGCTTAGGTCTATCTAACAGTGCTTTAAAACCCCTAGTATTTATAGACTTCAATTCGATAACAGCTTGTGGAAAGTCTTTGTGCTTAATGATGAAGTCAATCCTGCCAGAAATACTTGGAGACTCACACTTCACTACACTTTCTGTAGCTAGCAAAACTCCCATCTGTTCAAAATATTTTTCAAACCTCAGCCCTAAATAATCCCCACAGTCAAAAATTCTTTGAAGCACGGCAGCAATTTCCTGACCGGGAAGCATACCATTATAAGAAAGATATAAAAATCTATCACAGGGGTTCCCCAAACTAGACGGGTAAAATACCCCCTCCCGTTTCTTCTGACTGGTGTGGCCTTGGAAACTCTCTATTTCCGATAGCAGCCATTCATCCTGATTAGTTGCAGTAGTAATTTTAGGTTTCTTTTTTATAAGTTGTCTAACGCCTGACATATTTCCTCCATAATTGGTTCAGGAGAAGTGGAGATGATATGTAATACCTGTTGCACATCCACTTCCGTAGTTTCCATAAGTGCTGCATCCCTGATAGCATCAGCCTTTCTTAAATGCCCCATCATGCCATCAGCTTCTATAACCATGGATAATTCAGGTATCCAAAAGTCTACTGTATATTGTAACACATTAAACTGCTCTGTGTATCGGATACCTAGCTTAGAGAGACAATTCGCTATTATCTTCTCCTGTTTTGTAAAGTCCTTCGGCAATAACATTAGACCCCTCCAATTCAGTTATGAGTGCTTCCAATAAATGTTCATTGGTTGTCATTAAAGTCTTCAACCCATTCATGCCCTGTGCCCGTTGACCTTGATACGTGTACCAAGCTCCCTTCTTATCTATTACTCCCGCAGCTAGACCATCCCTCATGTAACTTTCAATGAGGTCAATACCACCCTCTACTCTAAATGGTACGATAGCTGACTTCCAATTCTCTCCCCCCACCTTAGTTTTTCGTAGACGGACTTCCATATCAAAACCCACCTTTTCTTTATCAGCAGTTTCCAACCATCCTGCTCTACGTACTTGCAGTAGGAAATGGGCAAAGAAAGTTTGCGCTAATCCTCCTGGCATAGTGTCTAGGGCCACCTTCCCAAGACCTGTCCTCATTTGATTAATACAGACAAAGGCTGACCCTTCCTGTAGGTTAGGCAGTAATCTAGGAAGGGACGTATTGATAAATCTAGCTTGCCATGCCATAGGATTATATGCAAAATCTTCTTCGGAATTTTTAGTTTTGGCGGGTTCCATCACAGCACTAGGAACTAATCCTGCAATACTGTCCAAGACAATCACATCTACGCCTGCTTTCATTAATTGCCTGGCGATACCAAAGGCTTCCTCGCCTGTGGTGGGTTGAGCAACCAATATATTATCAGTATCTACCCCACACTTTGACATCCATTCGTTATCCCAAGACAACTCTGTATCTATCCAAGCAGCGGTTCCACCTTCAAGTTGACTGTTCTTACATATCTGAGAAGCCAGATACGATTTACCTACGTTATTTGCCCCGTACAAGATAGTCATCCTCTTCTTAGGTATGCCACCACCTGTTAAACGATCTAAGGCAGGAATTCCAAAAGGGATTCGTCCATACTCAAACTCTGGACTATTACCCCTACGTAACCCTAAATCTTTATCCCCCAATAATTGGTCAATAACTTCGTTAGCAGAATTTTTCAACTCTATTTTCCCCCATCTAGCAAACCGTCTACTTGGGAATCTACTCTAGTTCGCAGGACTTCCCACACTTGGTCAGCAGTCTGTCCAGCCTCTGCCAATTGAGCTTCCAACGGCAACTCTGTGTCAATTTGGTCAAAAGATAGGTCTATCCGTCCATATTGATTCGTTGATAAATCCCCTACCCTAAACGTAAATCCTAAGTGCATACTTATTTTAGCCATTATTTGCCTCCTCTACATTATATACTTGCCATTCGGTTACTGGTACGTCATAAAAATATTCCCCTGCTGCTATTGATTTATTTGGGACTTCCACTTGAGCATACTTAAGGATTGTCTCACTAGCGCAGAGCATAACTCTATCACATTCTATATTAACTACCGCATACACCATATCAGGTTTTAAAAATTTAGTCTTTCGTTCAGGGATATGGACAGTAGGGTGGGGCCATGCGGTATGCCAAATAGCTCTCCGTTCTACTTCATACGTTCTAGTCCTATTTTTAACTATTATATCTACCCCATATTTATTTGGGTTTTCCTCTGCATCAACATTCATCCGTTTTAACAGTTGTAACACTGCATTCTTTCCGATGGAATCATTAGCTCGATGATTACCTGGACTAAAAGGTTTCCTAACTTTCATTCAATTAACTCCAATCTATAGATGCTTCCAGTGTAGCATACACTGGTTCCGGTGTCAAGGTTAATTTAGACCAATCTTTCTTAACCGCCCACGAACCTTCGCATACATCTATGTCCACCTTCAGTGGAATATTTAAACTGTTCTCTTCCATTAGTCTTTGTATTTCGAGTGGTACTGCGTGTATTTCATCATCATGGATTTCACACACGATTTCATCATGCACTTGGAGCAACATATTACTTTTTTTATCCTTGAGGTAATCATAAACTTTTATCATCCTTTCATTTAAAATATCAGCACTTGTTCCCTGAACTAAATAATTAACGCCCTTATAGGCAAATTCAGCAGGGATTTGATATAAACGTCCATATCTATTACGAACCCATCCCCTAGTTTCAATGGTTTTTGCCACTTTATCAATAAACTCTTTAGCTCCCTTTATACCCTGGAAGTATTTCCGTTTATATGAGGATGCTTCTTTAGGGGAAGTACGTAATTGTAACGCTAGACGTTTGTTGCCGATGCCATAGATAATACCAAACGTAATGTTCTTCGCCATTTGCCTGTAAAACTTAAATTCATCATGACCTTCCACCATGTCAAATGCCGTCTTCGCTGTCTCTGCATGGAAGTCAATGTTCTCTTGGGCCATTAGTTCATCCATTTCTTCGTTCTGAAGGTAACTCAAAAAGACACGCACCTCCATTTGAGAGTAATCAAACCCAATCAAAGAATAATTCTTTCTGGGGATAAACAACCTTCTAATCGCTACTTGTTGCCCATTTGATTCATCAAACGATTCATCTCCCACAAAACCCCATGTATCTAATACATCATCGGATAAATCCGGGGAGACCGTGCCACCCTTAGTTGAAACGATAGCTTCGATACGACCTTTAACAACTTCTCTTTCTTCATGAGTTAACTCTTTATCTACCAAGTTAAAATGAGTTCTAGGTATATTCTGAAGATTTGGACTTCGTGAAGACAATCTCCCAGTGACCACAACCCAATTACAAAAAGTTGTGTGCAAGGTTTTAGTCTCTACGTAGGGTTCTAAATAAGTAGACTTCAATTTTTCTAAAGACCTGTACTGTCTAATCAATCCTGCAATAGGATTATTAATTTGAATAAGTGCCGCCTCTCCCCAAGATTCTTTACCTTTCGGAGTCTGAGTAGGGGAATGGATGCCTAATTTATTTAAGACTTCACCCACTTGCTGTGAACTACTTATGTTAAAAGTATCCCCTGTTAATTTCCATATGCGGTCTGCCACTTCAGACCTACGCTGGTCTATCTTAACCATAGAGTCAGCGGCATACTTGCTATCAATGTCAATGCCTAGTCCTTCCATATCATATAATACAGTAGTTAATTGACTTTCCAAATCCGCTACACCTTCTTGGTTCAGCTTCATAATCTGTTTAGTACAACTTTGATACAACTCCAGTGTCCAATAGACATCTTGCTCACAATACGGCCCCAGAATCTCTACAGGTGCCATGGAGAAGTCTTTATGCCATTTGTTCTGCTTAAGTAACTTCTTAGTTTCTATGTCATAGGCAGCAGCCTCAAGACCATAATACCGCTTAATCGTTTCCGTCAAGCCAAATTCTCTAACCTCTGTATCGGCACACAATCTCACCAAGACAATCACATCTATTAATTTTTGCCCATTAACTTTTAAGCCCTCTTTTTCTAGGAACCGCAAATCAAACTTTATGTTATACCCAAGCAATGTCTCAATTTTATTCATGGCCTGGATAAACGGCCCCAAGAGATTACCATCTAAATTATTTCCCTGGTGATGTCTAAATGGAAAATAGTAGGTGTCAGTTTTAGTGAGCCTATCTTCTCCTGCAAAAGTAGAGAAGCGTGGCCCATATCCTAGTACCCCCACCCCACATATTTGATTATAGTCATACGGGTCTAATCCATTAGTCTCAACATCTACACACCACGTATCATAGTTACTTAAAGTAGCCATAACCGTGTCAAAATTATTCTTAGTTACTATCATATATATCTACTTCTATACCAGCTTTACTTAGGATACCCCTTGTCTGAGTATGGTGGTACTCTTCTAAGGCCACTATTCTTGTCACTTGACTATTTGCAAACATTTTACCACATGTAAAGCAAGGTGTCACGGTCATATAAGCAGTTAATATGTCATCAGAACGTAACTGCAACAAGGCATTTACTTCTGCATGTATAGCTTCACAAACATCTAATCCTTCTCCAGGGGGAAAGAGTGCCCCTTCACAGAACATATCAATACAATGAATAAATCCTGAAGGGACACCATTATACCCAGTGGCTACAATATGGTTTTTACTGTCTACTAAGACACATCCCACTTGTCTACGAGGGCACGTACTCCTCTGTGCTACTGTTGTAGCAATCTGTAAGAAGTACGTGTCCTTATCCAATCTGGGGGGCATTAAAACAAATCTAGGGAAGAAGATTCAGTTTTAATCTCTGTTACCCCATCTTCATTAGAGGGGCCAGGACTCCACAACGCTCCATAACGTTCTTGAAAATATTCTTGGATAGGTGGGAGGTCAGACGCTTCCTCCCGTTTATCTTCAGGAATTTCTCCGTCCCTAGCTGTGGCAGCAATAGCATAAGAGGTATCACGCATTCCTGCACCAGTGCGTTTAATCCGCATAACGCCCTTATTAAGGGAATTCCAATCGTTGTACACATCTACTAACTGGTTCCACAGATAGTCGTTCCGACCAAAGCCTAGGCAAATGACTTTATAATCATTGACTAATTCCTTGAACATCTTCTTTCCACCTGGGCCTGCCATTTCTTCCCACTCTTCCTTGCGCTTTTCAGCATGAATAATTTCATATACATACCCCCAAAAAGCGAACTTTCTGGATGGCCTGGAATCTGCCGGGACAGCACTAAGGTCTACCCCATCAGCATTTAATAGATTGACAAATCGGTTACCCTGCCTAAATGTGTACAAAGATACCTCATCTAGGTTTACATCATCATCTTCACCCGTAGCAATTGATGACACAAAGGCTTGGTCACCATCCCTAAACCATACTTCTCTAAAAGGTACCTCAGACCGTGAGGCCGCTTCTTGCCGACTTTCTTCCCTAAGGCTTTGAATTCTTCCTATTCCACTCATTATAATCTCCTAAATTTAATATATATCTCGATGTTCTATTATTGCTTCTAGCTCTGTTTTACTTTTTACATCTTGTATATCTTTCACTCCTTTTGGCAATTTAATATATGATACCACAAAATTTTGGCTCATGCAAGTCATTAATTTTTCTTTCCCTTTTTGCCCTGCTTCGTCATTATCCAAGCATATAACTAATTCCCCAACAGGAAGTTTAGATAGTAACTCTTCTTGAGTCTTGGATAAGGTGGCCCCTAAGATAGCTACGGAAGGGAACCCGTTTTGATGGAGCCACATAGTGTCTAAGCTACCTTCAGTGACACATACAAAGGGACTACGCTGTATGTGGTTTATACCGAATAAATACTTAGATTTCTTGAACCCTTTAGAATACAAATATTTAGGAACTGCATTAGGTCTACGGGATACCCAACCTTTTAATTCTTCAGTAGGGGCATAAATAGGAATGATTAAATCATTGAATCTATTTGTTCCGCATCCCCATTTCTCTAACTCCCCCTGCGAAAAGCCCCTATCCAAAGCCCATTTGGGATAGTCATAAGCCTGGAAATCTTCAGGATAAGTTACGAATTCTTGGTCATCTTCTAACTCAAAGCTGTCAAAGAAGTTTAAATCTAACTCTACATCTTTATCCCCTAAATATTGTCCCACCGCCAATAGGGAAATGCCCCAGTATTTACTTAGAAAGTACTTTAAGGAACCTTGACCGCATCCAGCGAAACAAATCCACAACCCCTTTTCCGTATTAATAGATAGGGAAGATACTCTATCATCATGCAAGGGGCAGACTATACTCACTTCAACCTGTTCTATCGGGATTGGTAATCCTGCATCTATCAGAATATTAGTCCAATTCATTAATATTCATGAGCCTCAAAAAATTTACTGCCCACTTCTTCAATATGTCCCCTATCTACGTCCCACTCTAAGAGAGACATATCTATGTCTATTTCACCATCCCGATATTTTTGATACTGTACCACCCGTTTTAGAGTATCATTTTCCACCCTAGCCATAGATAAAGTTACATCAGATGCCCTAAGCAATGCATCTCCAAAAGCTACAGTTTCAGGTTGGGGAGGTATATATACATTGGCGGCATCTCTGTTCGCTTGAGTAGTGACAAACATAGCCACGTTTTGAGAAAGGCATAACCCTTTCATGGCATAGAATAAAGCATGGGACTGTTCCCACATAGCTTTAGTAGTTGTTAATCCCGAAGTGACTAAATAAATTCCGTCTAGTACTACAAAATCTGGGGCATGTTTTCTAACAAGTCCCGCAATACCCTCTATAGTCATTGTACCTTCACCATTTATATGGTCGCACACTAGTAGACTTGGGGTATTTTCATTGGTAAGGGTTTCCAAAAACTCTTTATAGACTTCCGTATCTATGGGGTCACCATTTCTAAGGGCTTTATGGGATAGTTTGTACCCCATTAAATTTCCCATGACTACATCAGCCCTTAAATTAATAGCTGATACGGGCATTTCTGTGGACACCAATAAAGTTTTATGCCCATTCATGGCTGCAATAGCCGCTACTAAGATACTCATCCATGTCTTCCCGACAGTAGGACGAGCAAAGAGGGAAATCAATTCACCTGGCATCCACCCCACTCCAAGGTTATTAAGGGTCTTAAAGGGAGTTTTAATTCCCATCAATCCATCCCCCATCTGCCGTTTAGCTGTTCGATTCTCCCATTCAGCTAATCTATCTAGTGAATGTCCGTTGTTATATGTTACAACTTCTTCATCATATACAAGACTAATATCATTAAGACTATGGGTTATTTGCGAGAAGGCTTTCTTAGGGCTTTCTTTTAAAACATCCTTATTGGTATTGAAGACATTTACTATCTGCCGATACAAAACCTGGTCTTTAAATTTATTCATTGCGTAATCTAAATTCAGTGTCGTAGAACTGGGGTCTAGAGTGGGGTAATTCTCTGCTACATGTTCAGCAGAAGGAATCTCTCCGTAGTCATCCACATACTTCAGTAAAAACTGGTATGCATCTCCATGCTTGGCAAAATCTTTCGTTGGATGTTTGAACTTCTTTAGATTTTCAAAGGAGTCCAGGCCAAAAATTATGCCCGATTCAATAAAATCAAAACTTTCCATTTATTCTCCTATGTTAATAAGTAAACTTGATTATATGAATCCATCAAATAATATTCGGTGCCGTCTTCAGACGTAATTAGCTTTTTCGCTTCTTCAGGTGTCACCACTTCGGCAACTAACCACACTTGTCTTGTTTGTTGATTCACTCCCATCAGTTTAAGGCTTGGGGAAGAGTTTGTCAAGGGCTTGGGTTTAGTCAGCCTGCCCTGTTTAACCCGTTTCTTTACCGGCATCGTCATCCTCCAACCAATTAATATTAGTAATGTACTTACCAAGCTTTTTCTTAGAGCTATGGCGTAATTTATAAGAAGATTCACCTAATTCTAGGGTAATTTCTTCCATAGTTAGTCCCTCAATCCGCAAATTAATGAAATTGATCTCAGAATTATTCAACTGAGATCTGATCAACAGATCTTGAACTTCAAATTCTTGTTCTTTATATTTTGTAATAGGATCTTCTAAAGCTTTAAGAATTTTAGCGGATGTGTGTCCTATATTAGACTCATCTAAACCTAAATCCATTGCAGGAGAAGAATCTAAACTAGTTGCTTCGTGGATAACGTGTTGTTTTTGGGCTTTAGATATTAAAGTACGTAATGTGTTCACCATTGTGGTGTGTAAATACGTATGAAACGAAATTCCCCTAGACCCATCAAACCCTTCCGCAGCTTTTACAATTGCAATCCGTAATTCTTGCCCTAAATCTTCTCTATCCATGCCCAATACATATGATGTATTTAAAAATCTTTGTACTTTAGGCTCCCATTGAGTAATTAACTCATCTGTAATCTCCATAATCCTCCCCTATCTATCTTTTTGGCCTCTATTATAGCATGATCTACTACAATATATACCATTATACCCTCTTTTATGTCCTAATGCAATATCAGAACGCCTTCTTATAAAGGACGTATGACAGAAGGAACACGTTACACTGAGGTATAAGTAGGTTTCCCGGCATTCAGGGGAGCAAAAACGCTGTCTTTTAGGGATAGCGTACCCACACAGGGTACATTGTCGAGGAAGTTTGCGTGGTCTGGGAACGGAATTAGTTAATTCTTCCGCTTTTAAAACCTTACTTACGTATTGCTTACAGACACCAACCTTCCTGGCTATCTCTGACCCATTCATTAACGGATTAAAGTTCCGTAATTCTACTATTTGTTGCTTCTTAGACGTTTACAAACCCTCCAATACTTCTATTCTAGCCCTCAGTTTTTTCATTTCTTCTAGTAACAATACTGATATAATCTTATATCGTACTGCATCTGGTTCATTATCCTCATTGTAGATAACTAGTTCTGGTAAGACTTCATGTACTTCTTCGGCTATTAAACCAAAAGTAGTTAATCCTATCTTAGTTTCCATCGTATCAAAATCTATTTCCCCATCATCAGTCCTAGTAGGGTGTTCCACATCTTTCATTTTGAAAGATTTAGGAACTAAGTCATATATCTTAGAAGAATCTATTACCAAATCTACTATATTTTCTTTATAACGTCTAGAAGAACTATTATATCTCAAGTAACCATTATCTAATTCTACATCAGTGCCAGCACCAGTCCCCATATTATCGAAATCAATGTAGGAAGTGCTAACCTTTATTCCAGTACAGTAAAGGGTGGTACCAAGAGTACTACTGCTTGCCGAAGCAATTGTACTAGTAGTTGGGAAATACGCATACCCCGCTGCCTGGGCGGAAGGGACATGATAATATCCAGCACTTGAAACATGACTAATGTTTTGGATATGGTTACCAGATTGGGTGTTTACTGGATTAGTGGGGCCGCTTT
>TARA_R110000824_G_scaffold8745_1_pt1 | contig 11847 bp, 11 predicted proteins | sample TARA_R110000824 | Tara Oceans TARA_R110000824 (sample SAMEA4397747) | marine metagenome | biome: Polar Biome; feature: [MES] marine water layer (ENVO:01000295) within the mesopelagic zone...; material: water (ENVO:00002006), including particulate matter (ENVO:01000060) such as...... | reverse complement strand
GATATTCCCAAGCACTTGGTGATTGAGTAATATCTTCTCCAGTTTTAACTGTATCTGATATAATTTGTAAAATCTTTTTCTTTGGATCATTCATGTTTAATGTTTTATCCATTTAGATTTTCCTCTCATAACTTGAACTATTTCATCAAGTTTAATGTTAGATAATCTTAATTTAGCATTTCTTAGTTTACTACTTCTTTCTCTTTTTAATCTTTGTACGACGTATTCAGGTTGATTTATTCTAGACGCTATAACAGCATGTATTATATGTGCATATAAAGCTTCTTCCGCCATTTTAGGTATTCTACTATCTAACTCATAAGCTAAACCATCTGAAACATATTCAAGAATAATAAGTTGACCTACTAAATTACTAGAAAAAGCTACTTTACCCTCTCGTTCATTCATATTAAACCAACCATTTATATTTGCTGTTTGTGGATCTATACCATAAGCTTGGCCATAAGCCATATACCAATAACCTCCATTACCCCAATCATAACCCCACCAATCTAATCCTTGATTAAATTGATCATTATTAAAATTTTGATTTAATAAATTAACATTTGCAGTTTGCCATCTTTCTTCCGTAATTGAAGAAGTTTGTATATTATCATCATCCCCACCCTGTAAAGGAACACCTAAACTATCTTGTGCTGGTATATTATAAGGACTATCAGTAAGATTGTTTGTAGGGTATATAGGGTGTTGAACCCCTAATTGATCTATCCAAGATAGTTTTACATAATTAACATAATCTTGTGGTAAAGCTAAACCTAAACTTGGAGGAATAGTAAGCTCTTGAGATCTAATACTTTTTAAAGTATCATAACTAAATTCTTGTAAGCCACGTTTTGCGTGAAATATAAGATCCGTTCTTTTAACACTAGGTATTAATTTTCCCGCTCCTACGTAAGCTATAATGAAATTATTTATAATATCATTTAAAGTAACATAAGAATAACCACCATAATTATTTTCAACAGTAGTACCAAAAGCATCCTTATCACCATAGTTTCCCCCTGTTAAACTTTTTAATTGACATACTATAGTCATGTTTTGAGCTAGTGGAGTACCTAATGTAATTACATTACCCACCAATGTATATGTTGTTATGTATTCAGTGTATGTAAATCCATCCGCACTAGTATATAGTTTAAAATTATTTAAACCATAGTCATCATCAGTTGGATTCCAACTTGTAGTACTACCTAAACTTAAATCAGTGTCAAAAGTAAATGTAAAAGCACTTTGACCTAGTAAGGCGATTACTACAAAACCTTGGGCTCCTGCGTAATATTGTCTGTTAGTTTCGGTGATTAAACCACCATCTGGAATAGCCATATTTTATTAACTTTTTTGATTAACTTCTGTAGCTTGTTCTTTAGCAGCAGCTACTTGTATAAGTTGAGGATCTTTTATAACAACACCAGCATACAATAGAATTTTAACTATCAATGAAGTCTGTTCTGCTTCAGATAATTCAAAATTTTGTGATGTTGTTGAATCATAAATATATTGTCCAACTCCTCCTATTGAAAATCCCCATACAACATTTCTAGGTTTTCTTACAAAATCTACAGTAACCTCCCCATTAGTACTAATATCAGTGGGGTTAATATATAATTTATTGTTCTCATACAAATATGTAGGGAAAAGTTTAGTTGCTTGAGTTAATCTTGATCTTTGTATTTCGTAGTAATCACTTCTTTGAAGTCTTTGGATTTCTACTGGGATACCTCTGGGTATATTATAAACTACTGAACCTAATCTATAAAAAGAGAGTATAGTAGAAGGAAAAGGGGGATTTGTAGGTTCTACCCCTGTATATATAATTGTATTATTATAAGTATCAACCGCTGGTAAATTCCAAAAAGGATTATTTGGGGTTGTTATACTGTCATATGTAGCATCACCAAAAGTTTTAAATATAGAGATTCTTTCGTCTATGTTTTCTATTCTATCAGAATAATCTACATCAGCTTGTGGCACACGTAATTGTTGGTTTAAATCTTCAAAGTATTGTTCAAATATGTCTAATTGCACCTGAGTACCAATTTTGTTGAACTCATCTGGGGTTATATAACCTCGTTGTTCTTTGTTTAGTATTGTTAATACCGTTTGATATACCGTGTTTATATTTATTGCCATATGAATTTTGTTTAAATATATACCAAGGCGACATTAGCCGCCTTAATATATAATCACTTGTTTATAGATTTTTTTCTATAGATCTATAAATATCTACACCTTCGTCAGTTTTTAAGAAACTAGCAAACGCTGAATATGGATTTTCGTCAAAAGGCACCGTCATTAGTTTACGATCATTAGATCCCCAATGAAACGTTCTTTGATCTGGTGATATTTTAATAATTCCTCTTTCAACAGCTATAACAGCAAAATTTCTTAACACTACATTGTCATCGTTAGCTAACGCTATAAAGGTTTTAGGGTTTTTCTTAGCCATTAATAATAAGTCTCTTTTTATTTCTTTAGAACTCATTTCAGAAACGACATTTCCTTTTTCAACTCTTAACACCGCTTCAGCATGATCAATATCCATTTCTTTAGCAGCTATCAAAGCATCTATTTCTAAATAAACATCTATTAATTCATCTACAGCTATCGCTACATCATCTTTTTCTTTATATCTACCCTCATTCATTGGATGATATAAAGATAATAATTTTTGTAAATTTTGTTTTTCTTTAGATACCATTAAACTTCCATCTCTAAAAGTTATATGACCTAAAGTAACTTCACCTTTTTGTTCATCTACAAATGGTGAATTTTGATTAGTTGCATATCTTAATTCTCTTTGTTCCCCAGTTTTTTTATCAAACCAAAGTAAAGGATGCTTTTTTGTATGCTTACTAGGAATTGTTAGTGTTAAAGGGTGGTGAGCACCGGTTACCCAATACACTCTATCTTTTATTACCCAAATATCTCTGGGATGTTTTTTTTCTTCTTTCACAATCACTGGAATTTCCACGAGGGGTATCTCTACAGTTGACTGTATTTTTTTAGTTTTTGCCATAATATAATATAATTTAATAGTTTTAAAAAAATAAAGATTATCCCTGCCGATAAGACAGGGATAAACTTTATATAGTTGTTATACTCCTTTGAATAATACAAAGTTGTTAGCAGCTTGAGTTACTAAACATCTTTCAGAAAGGAAGTTAACTTCCATAGCGTCAAGATCTGAAGTAAATGCACCACCAACAGAACCAGTTAACCATGATTTCATACGTCTGTCATCAGCTTGTGAAGCTCTGTATCTAACGTGTAAAAATGGTCTTCGTATGTTTGTACCAAGAATTTGATCATAAACAGTCGATGTACCAGCTGGAATTAAAACTCCTTCAATAGAAGCAGGACCTACTTGAGCACCCCTTGTAGAAGCGTCATTTAAGTATTTCCAGTCAGTTTTGTAGAAGTCATAAGAACCTCTTCGGAAACCGCTGAACCCAAGGTTCAATGCCATTTCTTCTGAGTTTTCAAATAATCCAAAAGCAGTTCCACCAGCAGAACCAGCAGAAATAGAAGCAAGCATGTCATCAAAATCTAATGAAACTTCTCTGTTTAAGAAAAGCATGTTTTCTTCAATAGCTCCCTGCGTGTCTAGGTTTTTAAGAATATCATCAAAATCTCCTATACCAGCAGCAGCACTGAATCCAACTTCAACATTACCTCTAGATGAGATAGCTGCAAATAAACCTTCAGTACCACCTGGTTGTAATGCTGCGGCAAAAGCTGCTGCGTTAGCACCAACTAGTTCACCTTCAACACACATCATTTCTAGGTAGTCTTCAAATCTAAGTCTTGTTTCAGACTCAGCTTTCAAGTACCATAAATAACCATTTGTACCATCTTCAGTAGCAACTTCAACCCACCCAATTTGAGCAGTATCAGAACCGTTTATTACATATTTATTTCTAATAATAACTGGTTTGTTTTGGAACTGTGTAAATGCAGGATCAATACTAACGTAACCATTGTTACCAACAGCGTAGTTAGGAGTTGTAGATCCTTTTGCATATTCAGAACCATAAACAAATATCTTTTTCCCAGCACCATCAACAAGACCTGCAGCGGCCATATTAAGAACGCCATAAGTAGTGATAGTGATAGTTAACCCAGCAGCACCAGCGGCGCTAGGATCAGATGCAGTAACTAAACCTTTACATTCATTACCTAACCCGTCCATAACGACGATAGTTTGGTTTGCAGAGATAACATTAGTAACTCCAGCCGTAACAGGAATTACAAGGGTACCAGCTCCAGAAGCAGAGGTACAGTTGTCATAAGATATATGCAATCTGTTTTGTTCAGACCAGATAACCTGATCAGATGTCATAGGAAGCTCAGCTCCTACCATTCTAAGAAATCCAGATAAAGTTCTGTTACCATATCTTTCGACTTCTTGTTCATAAAGCTCAGGCAAATATTGCTGAGCAAAGTTTCCACCAGCACCACCATCAAATTGAAGATAGTTGCTTGCTAGTGTTTGTTGTATCGGCGACGGAATAATCGAGCCGAATTGTGGTGATAAAAATCCCATAATTATTTTAAATTTTTAATTAGTTAAATCGTTTTGTTTTAATTTTAAGTTTTGAGGAATCTAACCCACTAATTGATTTTACTTTTAATCCTTGGACGAAAACATTTCCATCGGCAACTTGCCTAGGTTTTTCATTTGTGATATTTTTAGAACTATTGACGATGTTTTTAACACCATCGGCCTTTCCTTGTTCGTAAAAATGATTAGCGATCTTGTCCGCATTCATAGCAGCGTATAATGATTTATGATAACCTTTAGGATCCGTTACAACACCGTTCTCATCAGTATATTTATTTATAAATTTACTAATATCGGCTTGTGTTTCACCAGTTTGTATAGGATTAGAAATTTTATATCTAAACTTTTTTTGCCCTAACTCAAAATCAAAACCTTGAAATTCAGCATTAAACATTTGACTAGTTTTATTTTTAAAATCCTGATGGTTATTCTCCATCACTTTCTGTTGCTTATTATATCGGTCGAAAAAGTCCGTAGCCTTTTGTTGTTCTTGAGATACACCAGGTCTCAACTTGATTTCCTGGTAATATTTATCCTTAAGAACTTCCAACTCTTTACGAGCTTTAGCAACTTCTTCTTTAAAAGCTAGTTTTTTCTTTCTTACATCCCTAGCTTCATCAACCTCTTCGTCAAAATGAAAATTGTCTTCTAATAAGAAAGCAATTTCTTCTCCATCTAAATGAGGTTTTGTTTGTTTATAGTATTCATTTAATAAAGTAACATCATCGGTTTTATCGTAGTCATGATTTAATCTTACATAATCTTCTACGGTTCCACCTGTTTGTTCCATAAATGAAACTAAATTTTCTATATTTTCAGGTAAAGGTTTACCTGTTTTTACAGTTTCTTTAACAGCTTCTTCAACTTTTTCAGTTAATTCTTCTGTTTTTTCTTCTATGATTTCTTCGATTTCAACGGTAGAATCCTCTTCTTTGGATTCTTGTACTTCCACGCTTTCGCTGGTCCGTACTTGTCCATCCACTTTTTCCAAAGTGTCGGTTCGTTGATCTTCAGGTAATCCTCCTGTCTCTGACTTTGAAATGGCATCTTTTTCTATTGCTTCATTAGGTATTTTAACCTTCATTACCTCAGGTACCACTTCTCCTTGTACCTCTGGTTTAGATAAATCTACCTTGGTTATTTCATTTTGACTTGCGTGACCTAAGTTTTTAGGCGTTTTTTTCTTTGACTTTATTTTAAAGTCACCTTCCTGTTTAACAGGTTCAGTTGTTTTTGTTTGTTCTGACATAATATAATATTATAAAATTAGTAATTATTGAGGGCTAAAAGCTTCTAATCCAAAATCCCCTATGCTATCATTGCTTGATTCAAAATTTTTAGGTGGTCCATCGGTTTGACGTTGTTGTATCATCTCACTTTGTTGAGTACCCTCCATTTTGATTCTTTTATCTTTTCTATCTTCTATTTCTTGTTCTTTTCCAGATTCAGTTTGTCGTTGTGCTCTAGCTAATTGAACATTATAGTTAAATTCTTCACCCATTAACATACGTTTTATTTCTGCTTCTGTTTGCATTCTTTGTATTTCAAACTGAGATTTAGCTTGTTCTACATTAACTTTTTGTTCTGTTAATACTTGTTGTTTTTGGGCTTCTACCATAGCAGTTTTTTCTGCTAATTCAGCATTCGCTTGAGCTTGTGCTTGTATATTTGCGTGTTGAAGTTTTTGATCTTTCTCTTGTTTTAATCTACGTCTTTGTTTAAGCATCTGATTTGCTAACTTAAGATTTTTTATTTGTCTTAAATCTATAGCATCTTCAAGTTCAATACCACCTGCTTGTAAAGCCACTTGTATATTTTGTTCTAATTGAGCTTTTTCTTCTTCATCTGGCTCTAATTCTAAAAATATACCAAAATCATGTAAAGAGAGATTTTTTATTTCATTTAAAGTTTGGGTATTATATACTGAAATACTCTGCATTAAAGCATTGGCTGTTAAAGGATTATTTAATACATCAGTTAATTTTTTAGATATATTTTCACATAATCTTAAACTCATAAATAAACTTGCATTATTAATATGTTTCGTGGCAATATTTGATTGTTGTGCGGCTATTTTTTGTAACCCAACAAGCGTATCTTTATCAGGTAAACTACCATCTCTAGCTTCGTTTAATCCAGTTACGTCTCTTATCATTTGTAAATAATAATTATACGTAGATATTAAAGCACTTATTTTTGCTTGACCTGCTGACGAATTTAATTCTTGTACTGGTACCTTACCCCTGTTTAATTCACCATCTTGAGTTAGCGATCTCCCAACAACAGAACCCGTTTGAAAATACATATTTAATGCTTCCGATGGATTATAATTAGTACCATTACCTAAATCAACTTCGGCTAAACCGTCCATGTCTAAAAACACACCGTCTGGAACCATTCTTGATAATACTTGTTGTAGTTTTAAATGAGTTAATTGGATCATATCTGCAAAACCCATTGTTTTAGTAACTAAAGATTCTATTCTCCCCTTATACATTCTAGGTGCACAAATAGCATAATTCATTTCTACTTTAGTTGTATCCGCCATAGGTCTTGTCATATTTTCTGCCAACTCCCATTTTAATAATACATCTGTACCTAAAACTTTAGCCCCTTCAAATAAGACTTCTATACTTCTACTTACTCTAGAAAATGAATCAGATGGTGGGGGATTAAAAGTATCTGTTTTTTCTAATATTTTTTCTAAACCGGTTTCAGTTTGTTTTAATTTAAAAACTTGATCTGCGTAAGATTTATATTCGAAAAATAAAACTTGAACAGTGTTTTGATCATAAGCTCCCCATCCATAAATATAATTATTATTACTATTGTATTTTTGTAATTTTTCTAATTCTTGATTTGATATATGAGGAAAATGTTTTTTAACATCTGGAATAGTCATTGCTTTAACTTCACCTACATAATATAAATCTTCAAAATTAGGATCTTCCGTATAGGAATAAACCATATAAGATGGATCTACGTATTCTAAGGTTATACCGTTTGAAGGATTAAAATTAGTTTTAGCAGCCGCTATGCCTAAAGTAACTAAGTCTAAATTTATTCTACGTTTTAATAGTTCAAATTTATTTTGGGCCAATACTTGATTGATAGCTTCTTCTTCAGCTATTTCCACCGATTGTTTATATGATAATTGCAAATGCAATTCCATTTCTTCAACAGATTTTGGTAAATCTTCTCGTGGTATATTTGTATTAGAAATATCCACACCTGTAGTAGCTTTTACTTGCTCCTGTATTTCCATGGCATACATATCTTTAGCAAGACCCTCTGCATATTTAGTTCTTTTTTTTATTGATTCAGGATCTTGAGCATACGCTTTTATATCATAATCTTTAGCTGATATACCATTTGTTAATATATCTACAAATTTAGATAAAATTGGTACTGGTTTCCAGTCTAAATTTAAATAAGATAAATCACCATTAATAGATAACTCATCTTTATATTTTTGTACAGGTTGCTCTCCTCTAGCATACAATCTTCTATTGTGAAAATTATTAAAGCTGGTTAAATACCTATTACCATTAGTTCTTCCTTGCGCAAACCATTCTGATTGTATAGCGTCAGCAACTTGCTTCCCATACTCCCAAGATGTCTTTTCCTCCATAGGTACTACCTGTTCTGGAAATAAGCTATTACTATTATAATTTATATTCATTTATTGTATTATTTTTGAAAGATCTCCAGAATTATTATATTTTTTTATACCTAAATTATATTGAGTTAATATTATTTTAGGTATAGGTTTGTATTTATGTTTATTACAAGCCATAATAGCTAAACCTGAACTTATAGAAGCATCATGAGAGGTTCTATTATTAATATTAAATTTAGCCCAATCGTTTAATGTGCGATTAAAATACATATCCCCATAACCTTGTCCAGTATAACCTATATATGTTTCTATATAAGACTCTATTGCCGCGGCATGAGCTTGTTTTATATCTTCACTCGAATTAGGTATTCCACCTATTTCTCTTTCTGTTACAGATAATTTATTATAAATTTTATCGGGACGATTCATAGAAAACCCTCTATAACCTCTTCGTTTAAAATGATATAATAATCTCGGTTTATTATTTTCACATAATATTGGCATGCCATAAAAGACACAAGCCATTAATACATCTTCAAAAAATATCTCGGCCGTTTGAGGTCTTGATATATATTCTAAAAAGAAATGATTAGGAGGAACATCTGACATACTAAAAACACTGAGTCCATGTAATGATCCATTAGAACCTCTACCATCCACCGTACCTGATATATCATAACTATCACATCCAAAAGCACCGAGTTCTTTATTCCCCGGATGTTTAATTCCGTTTTTTATTATAATATTATTTTGTAAAGAAATGGGTGGCACCCAACTTATATAAAATCTTCCATTTTTATTTGGTACAAATTCTACAATTGTATCTTTGATCCCATCCTTCCATTTAAAACTTCCTTGATTAATTGTTGAACTATGTTTTATATCGGCATTCCAATCTATTTGTTCATAGATTTTAGTTAAGTTAAATAATGAGGATTTAGCCTCGTCTCTGAAAGCGTGTTCTTCAGTTCTTGGAAATTGTCTATAAAACTCATTTAAAGCATCTTGGTCTTCCTTTAAACCATCGACTTCATTTTGCCAATACTCGATGACGCCCGTATCAATTTCGACATCTTGTGGACCTTTGATAGGCTTATGTGGGGTGTCGAAGACAGGTAACCCATTAGAATCGATATATCCTTCGTAGTTCCATTCCATAGGTATAAACAAAGAATATAATCCAGAGCGAGTTTGTCCATTACGGTTTCGTTGGGTAACATCTGAATCATAATATAATTTTTTGAAATTTTGTCCACCTTTATCAAGAGCGTTACTCGTTGATCCCATCATACATTTACCTATAATTCTAGAACCTAGTCGTAAACAAGTTTTTGTAACCCTCCAATTATGTAATATATTGTTAGGTCTCTCCCATTTACCAGATTCATCATGGACTAATAATTTTAATTTTTCACCATCATAACTATTATCCCCTGTATTCTTCCAATCAATAGTTGTATCTAACCCGTGAAGTTCCTTTAGTTTTTCGTTTGTAATAATTTTTCTTCTTGTAAACTTGCTAGCAGGTACTCTATATGCTAATTCTGTTTTTGGACGATCCATACCGTCTTGTATAGGTTTGAAGAAAAATGGGTAGTTAACTGATATAGGTACAACCTTGTCAGTAAACATTGTTTTTGCATCAGGTCCTGTTTTAGATAATATCCCATATCTTGAGTCGGTGGAAATTGTTGCTAAATTAACAACCTCTCCTGAGGCCATGAATGAAAAACCAGACCTTCTATTTTTAAGATAGGCCATACCATAGCATCTTTTATCTGCTTTACATGCTTCCCAGAAAATGAAGAACAATCTATTGGCTTCTCTAAAATCTGGTTTCCCTACGTCAATCTTTGACCATTGTAGATACATGTAGTGAGTACCTGTAATATAAATAGGGATATTTTTATTATAAAAGAAAAAACCTTTATCTCTATACTCAAACTCTTGATCAATATAGTCATACCATTTTTCTTTAAAATCCATATCATATTCCTCCCAATCAAATATAGTTTTAATATGTTTAAATTGAGCTGGTAAAGTTGTAAATTCCCAGGTATTTGATTTAAACTTGTGTATTTTTTTTTGTAATGGTAATCCTATAACTAAATTTTGTATTTGTATAATATCCCCTACTGTTCCATTTTTACTTATAACAATAAGATCATGTTCTTTGTTATAACCATACTCCCATTTATTATATCTATTCATTCTTTTAAGAACTTTAGATTTAATATAATCAGGTAATATTTTATATAAGGTTTGTTGATACATTATTTAGATCGTCCTTCTGCAAAACCCTTAAAAGTTTTTTCTTCTTTAACTTCTTTAGGTTTTTCATTTAATATGTCTTCTTCCTCTTGTATTCTAGTAAGAATTTCGAAAGCATCAAAAATAGCTAACTTTTTAGTTGCTGCAGCGTTTTTTAAACGGTCTGCGGAAATATCCGGGCCAAAATCAATAATAGGTTCTTTAGCTACTTTAATAAGTTCTTCAACCGCTTTGTGCCCAGCTTGGATTATATTCAACTTCGTTTCCTTGATGTTCATATTTAATTACAATATCATTAGATTTCATACAATATAATCTTTCATTATTTATTAAAAAATCATACTCTCCATAAGGTTTGTACCCTACAAGGTCTCCCTCACTTATTCCTAGCTCTTCTAAAGACTTATTACCTATTTTTAATATCCCAACAAGTCTTTCTTCTTTTTGACTCTTAAATTGATTTTTATTTTCGATAGGTTTTACAAAACATCTATTGTTTATTGATTCCCAAGTATCTTTATTTTTGTATAAATAAATTTGATCTATAGAAACAAAATATAAGTTATCTTTAAAAAAAGCTTTACCATTTCTCTGCTTACCATCCATACCATACCATCGCCTAAATACATTGTGGTGTATTAATATAATATCACCCACTTTAATAGGGGTTGTAAAAGCTTTAGGTATTGCAACTACTTGAGCGTAGTTATTTACAAACTTATGTTTTTCAACTTTAGTATTTAATATCAGATTCTTGTCTTCTATTTTAATTTTATTATTATAAGTCTCACCTAATGGTTCAACAATAAAATTATATATACTAGTCATTAGTACTCTAAATCATATTCAATAGATATTGCCATATTAGAATTAAATTTTTTCCATGGCAATACTTCATTGTTTTTTGTAATGAAAATATTATAAGAATTGTCTTTTTCTTCATATAAAATATGAGAAATTTCATGACCACCATATACAGGTTGTGTTATAGCATAATGCATTGCATCATTCTTATAATCAGAACCTATACTGATTTTTCTTATGATATGGTTCATTATTTTTTATCTTCTTCGCCTTTTTCAATTGGTTCAAAAGTACCATCTTTTAAACTTATATTAATTGCCCCATATTTTTTTTCAAGATCTTTTTTCATCTCTTCACCTTCTTTATTAACATCAGCAATTTCATGTAATACTGCGTGTTTTTGGGCTTCTAAAGCTCCAATTTTTAATAATAATTGATTGATTTTATCTTGATGTTCAGTTACTTGTTTAAACTCTTGTTCGTCTAATTTTTTAATCTCACTCATTTTAATTTAATTTAATTGGTTAATTTATTATTTATAGATTCTTTTAGTTTTATGTGATTTTCAGTT
>TARA_R110000824_G_scaffold93685_1_pt1 | contig 11852 bp, 4 predicted proteins | sample TARA_R110000824 | Tara Oceans TARA_R110000824 (sample SAMEA4397747) | marine metagenome | biome: Polar Biome; feature: [MES] marine water layer (ENVO:01000295) within the mesopelagic zone...; material: water (ENVO:00002006), including particulate matter (ENVO:01000060) such as...... | reverse complement strand
ATTAAAGTGGAAAACCGTGAGCAAGGTATTACAAATATTACTGCTGGTAGACAGGGGAATAAACTTTTCAAAGATGAGCAGTACCTCTTAGGTATTAACGCAAGAGTTGCGCATATTCCAGCAGGACAGGCAAACATAAAGGATGAGAAGTTATACGTAAGAATAGTAACCGACCCCAAACCTTTTGTAGGTAATGGTTGGGTAGACTCGTGTAAAAACTGGTTCTATAATTGGGACACTAAGTCCTGGGCACAGGTAAAGGGCGCCCACGCAGAAAGCCAGTGGAAAGAAATACCTATTGCAGCAAGCTCCCTTGAACCAACTCGACATGTTATGGAGTTTAATACTTTGAATAATAGAACTCCCCTTAAATACCATTCTATTTCTAAGGACGGTCCTTTGGGCGGGTACTTCGTAGACGCGGGTCCGGTTCACGATGACCAAACTGTTTATTACGTGGAAGTAGGAAAGCCTAAGAATACAGGAGAATTTAACGGAGCAACATTATTAGGAGTAGATATTGTAAATAAACGCTATAATGTTTATGCTGAGGATTATTCCAAAAAGGATTTCGCAGATATATTCGATTTCTTTGATGATTTAAATGTAAGCAAGTCTTCCAGGGACGCTCAAGACTCCTCAGGGACCTACTTACTATCAGGGGGAAGCCGAAGTGAGTACCTAGAATACTGGGGTGGAAGCCACTCAGCCACCAACGGAGTTTACGGATTTAGAGAAAATGATTAAAGGTAATATAGAAATTTTCCAAAGTTATGGAAATACGAATAAGAGTCTTTATAAAGGCTCTAACATGGTCGTCGATGGTTTTAGAAAAACTGTAGCGGATGTAATGACCCATATGCCAAACCCTAGTGGCGGCGCACAAATGGAGTTAGGCGCCAGCTCCGTCTCTAGCTATCAAATTCAGGCAATGACTTTAGGTAGTTCCAAGGAAGGTTACTCCCAAAGGGATTCACGGTTTTGGTATAGTGGCATGGCTACTTCTGCAAGTAACTACCAACTAATGCCTGTTAGCGATAATGATACATTTGAAATGTGGGACTGCTATTCAAGCATAGCCTTTAACCAGTGGAAATACGACAATGTAGTAGACGCGAATCTTTTAGTAAACCCTACCTTAAAGAACGGGACCGGGTGGTCCGTGAGTTACTTGCACAACTCCTCTTCAGGTGTAATCTCTCCTATGAAGGAGACCTTTGCACAGGGCGAGATTGACATAACTAAATTCGAGTTAGTAGCAGGGCAAAGACAAGTAACCCTACGACAAAGAATTCCGGAAATGAAATTGGGCGGCGTATACACTTTGTACACAAACGGAAAAGCTCATAACGCAACACTGGACATTAGGGTATCCAGAGGGCGCAACGACGTCCCTTTAGAGTACTACGATTTTAACACCGGTAAATTTACAGGTCTCGATAAAAACAATACTAATTTAGCTCATACTGTTAAATTAGCGAACTACTATGACGTAGACGAGTTTAGGTTTCAACTGCAGGGAAACGAAAGAGACCAAGCATTCCAACCAAACAACCAATATTTCGTTGAGTATATTTTCCCGTCTCTTGGGTTTATTGACGAAAGTTTTGCACCCTGGGATTTTAATTACATTAATCCTTATATTAACATAGTTCGTTTGGAAGTTTGTGATGAACGTCATCAAATACTTAGGAATCCTAACTTTTTAGAACACCAAAGCGTATTAATGAATAATGATTTTACTATTCTCGCTAAGTTTAATGATACTCAAGCTAAGAACCCCGAGGCATGTTCGCAAGCAGGCTTATTCCAAACTCAAGGATGGCGCCAACTAAACCCTTTAGTTAGAATTTCTAATGACCCTGGAAATAGGGAGACCGGATTATCAGGGTTCGGAACTATTATCCCTCTCAAAACAGATAGCGACGCCATTAAAGCGAATCAAACAGCCGGAGTCGCTATTTTTGCGTCTTCTATTGAATTAGATTCGAGTGGAGCAGCTTTAATAGAACAAACATTTAATTTGGGAAGAGATTTTAGAAACCCATTTGCCTTTGCTCACGAGAATGCCCAGAACGCATTACTGCAAGGCAAAGGAAATGGTCAGTACGATAACAACAAAACCCTAATGTTATCTTTCAATACAATGGTTTCTGGAGAAGCAGTCGCTGCTGATTGTGGCACCTTACAAGTCACTTTATCCAGAAACTCTGACGGCTTTCAATATAACTTTGAAGCTAATGAATTTACTTTAGAGAATGATATGTGGACCCCTTTAGGCTCTCCATACAAGGTTTCATATAATACCAAAAACGTATGGTCCCAAAGAGGTGCACAAATTATTCTTCCTGCGCAAGGGCATGAAGAAACTTATACAATAAGTATAACAGGGACAGGAAGAACTGATGGTACAAACGGATTTTGTTATTACTTATTAAAGAACGTTTCCTTAGGAGCTATAGCAGGCTGGAGAACATACGTCTATGACCAGAGCGGCATTTCTAGATGGTCGCTTAGCTCAATGAATGCTAGGGTAACTCCAGGTCACATTTTTTCAGGATTAACTTTAAGCGCTGTTAGATATTCTACATTGGCGGATACCGGTTCTGCTTATACAAATATAAGAGATTCCATTAATAATATAAATGTCCCTGCCAAAACACAATTAGTGCAAAATTTTGTCGGGTTAGAACCTACAAAAACTTATAGAGTAGCTGTAAAAGGTACTGCCGCAGACGCAAACTTACTCCCAGGGTTCCAATACAGCCTAAAAGCAAAAGCAAGGACAACCCCAGGAACCAATAACTATAACATTCTGTCCTTGGCAATGGTCGAAGCATGGAGCTATAGTGCTACAAATCTGCCTAGTAATTTAAATCCTTATTCTACGAATACTCTCGCACACAGAGCAACCCACCCGTTCTTCTCTAAAGAACTTAATTCTAGAACTTCAACCCCCTTGGACTGGGGGCTATACGTCACAGCGTCTGGGTCCTCCCCCGCAAGCTCTATCACGTCAGAAGACATAAGAGCTAACCCAGGAGACTACACGTTATCGATGAAAGTGTTTAACAGTCACGAAAGCCCCTCCTACTTTGCCCTAAGTTCAACCATAGGCGGGCAGGCAACCGGGCAGACAACACCTGTATTCTTTAATTGGGAGACCCAATCTTGGGACCAAATAATAACGGGTCTAGTTCCCGAATATAGAAATTCTACCTCCGGCGCATATTTTCTACCTCTCCCAGCAGGGGCAAATACTACCGACTTCACGACATATACCTACCCCCACCCCGTAACTTTGCCAGGTGAAGCGAACTCTCCCTTAAATATATTCGAGGATGTCCACTACGAAGACGGAGTGTCTCGAAGAGGAGTTTATCGACTTAGGGCAGCAGTATACGGTCCTAATGCTGAAACAGGGAGCACCCAAATCACCGACCTTGCCTTGAAAGGACCTGGACTAGGACCTCAAGTAGATATCTATAAGGAATTATATTATAATTTCGATGGCGCTTCTTGGGACCCTCAGCCAACACAAGCCACCGACTTCTTTGGTGGCAGCACACCCCTAAATAGCTTTATGTCCACCCCCACAAGCCTAATCACGGGAATGTGTTTATATGGGTTAGACAGGGACACAGAGTACCAACTCAATATAATTGATACTTCAGGAGGGATTTACACAATCCACGACATCAGTCTACAAGACGTATCCCTTGTATGTAATAGCGGTAGGAGTAGATGGATTCGAGATGCAAGCAAATGGACTAGTGAGCCCTATGGCAACCTTCAGTACACAGAATATAACAATGGCACCGTAATTAAGCTCGCCAACAAGAACTCTGGTACAAACATTCTGTCAAATACAACCTCCCCATCAGCAATGACCTCCTGGTTAACGCCACAAACTGTAGGATTCACGGCTACCTCGGGGAATACAGGTATGTCCTCTACAGCCGCTCTGGTCCCTGCCATAAAAGTCGTACAACCAACAACTGCTTTCGGTACATGGCTTACCCAAAACTTTACCTTAGGGGAGTACAACCTTAAAGGAGGAGATAACTTTGCGGTAGGGTTAGAGGCAATTACAAACTCCACAGGCGCCAGCAACACCACCCTCAAGATGGCAGTAACTGCTATGTACGACGGGGTGACCTATACCTACAGCCGCTCTGGTAATTGGAGTATAGGAAGAGAACCATCATTCGAAAACTTCACTTTGTATTCACGTGGTCCGCAACAACCGGACGAGTTTTATTCCGATGCCAAAACATGGAACCAGGTATTAAGCCCTGTAATCGTAGCCCCTACCTTTGGTCCTACTACCAAGATAACTGTAAGCTTTACTATTAACACAACCGCTTTAAGGAATATCGACGTAAAAGAATTTAAAGTTTATAAATGGACAGGCACACCTCCTAGTGCTTACCACGTGTCTGGACCAACATTCAACTTCCCCGAATTTCCATCCCCCGCAGACCCAACCCTTCAATCTGTACAAACCTCAGGAAGCCCTGGACAACTCGGACAATTTCTAAATAGAATTAATTTCTTTAAATATACCCCAGCTAAACTACGAAGCCAAGCCACGGCTACCGACCCGGATGTTAGTGGTCTCCGAGCCATTAACAACCCTATGTCTCCTTCTATTACGGGAGAGAAGACGTTAGAGGAGGCTGTAACTATGGGCGCCTTCCTACCTTCCGCAGGCTTATTCTTTGGGTCAGGAACCTACGGTCTCACGAATACCGACCAACTGTGGGGGCTTGCGCCTAGCGGAGGCTTAGTCACAGGAGTTCTCAATCAAATGGGGGTAGTGAATAGTGATGGGTATATCTATCGACATCCACACCCATCTACCAACACCGATGCTCGCGACGCAAGTGCGGGATTCCTTGTTTCCTCATTCCTAAGTGACCCTGCTAATACTTATTCCCATAAAACACTTCGGTATATCCTAAAACTTCATAAAGACGACTGGAGATTCCTAGATTATTATATGGGAGGTCTTGGCGCGCTAGGCTTAAATACTTTGGACTACAAGAAATCCTATAAAAAATTAGGCACGGCTTGGCAGTTAAGTGGGACCGGAGCCACATATGATGGAACTACACGAGTAGGACTATATAAAATAGCAGACCCTTCACGGAACCCTGTCTTTAATCTAACCAATAAGAAAGTAACATTTCCACCCGGACTAAAAATAGATTACCGAACTACAGACTATATTACTATAATATGGGATATCAATTACTAAAATGCAATTTCTCGAAAAATCAGAACCCCATGGACACTTAGAAATCTGGAAACATTATCCAGATGGAAAAAAGGAACTTCACTTCAAAGACGACAATGTTATTTGTAGTGGTATGGGCGCGACATTAGCAGAGATGTTTGATGCAGACCCCAATGTCGATGTAGAAAATTTTCAATGTTTGTATTTTCGATGCGGTTCTGGGGGACAAGCGTCGTACCAAGTCTCAAGCAGGTCTGATATAGAGAGCCCTTTTAACCGCACCCAATATGGTAATGGTAACTTAGACATGAGTATCCACAACCTTATTCAAAATGGCGCGAAATCAGGAGGTACAATGCCTTTCGGGTCAATTCCCTACGGGTATATTAAACGAGTAACACCTACTAAATGTATGTGGCAAATTGTATTGGATGAACAGACATGCAATGTTGGTGACCCTAGTCCGAATTATCCGGAAGGGTATATAAATGAAATTGGGTTGTATAGCAAAAACCCTTATGTGGAGGTAACAGATGCCTCAATGTTATGCGCGTACCGGTACTTTAAAAAGATTTACAAGACCGACGCATTTATTTTAGTCTTTAGGTGGACAATAGAATTCTAATGGATAGTTTCAAAAACGTAAGTAGTGTAGGTGGCGATGGTATCATCCCCCTCAACTGGGCTGCATCAGTCCCCAAATATGACCCTAGCTCTTTTTACAACTGGGAGCAAGACAACGTACCTCTATGGGTTTTAGAGCAAAGAGGCGACACTCTTTACAGAGCTATGGGTTATCCTGGTGGAAACCCAGAAGGTGTAACGTTTACTCTTTCTTCTGTAGGAAATTTCGATGAGAGCAAAGCTATCTATGATTCCATAGAGGACATTGTCGAGAGAATCCCTAAAAGACTTAAGTTTCCCGTCCTTGTAGAAATCTGCACATACGGTAATTTGGGAAATCTCAACTTGGCAAATATTACGTGTGAAGGTGAAGGAAAATTAGAAATTAAAAACAAAACATTCTTCCAAGATGTAAACGCATCCTGTGTCTTGACAGCTGATGTATCGGGTAGCCCTGCCGACGCCGCTCTAGGGAACCGTCAATACGTAAAAGACGTGAACTCAGTGTACGCCTCAGCTACAATGATGGGCGTATCATCCACAAGGTTGGCACGGTCATATGCTGACGCAGGTCTTTGGTACTCTAATGGACGACTGCTAACGATGCAAGGTCCGGACACTGACAGACAAGCCAACAATATAACTTTTTACGTTGCGTCCGGTGATGCAACACGAAGTTGGAAATCAGGGGGCGTCGGTAAATTTAGCATTCCACACCCATATGACTGGAGAAATGATTGGGGTGCTGGAGCAGATACACTTATAGCTGGTACCGCTGCAAGCTCTTGGGGAGACGCAACCCCTTGGTTTGGCTCAGCACTTAAGGACTACATGGTTCAAAAAAGAGCGGAACCCTACACGGCAGGACAAAGTACTTTCGTCGGGTATGGCGCTTGGTTTAGTTCAATTTCGTTAAAGGATTGCCAAGGTACTATTATTCTTAGAGATATTTTAGTAGACGCTGGTAACGACCAAAATGACAACACTGGCGTCCAAAAGCACCGCGGCGAATACGGAGTTGATATTGAAAACACTGAAGTTATCCTCGATAATGTCACTTCAATGCGAAGCGCTATTGGCGGCTTCCGAGCCACTAACTCCAGAGTTAAAGTTACAGGGCATTGTGTAGGTTACAGAAACTACACTAAAACTGGAAAGACACCCGCAACTAGACTGCAAAATGGTGTAGGGTTTTACGCACTCAATAGTGATGTGGAATGGGACCCTACCAGTTACGAGGATTCCAGAAAATATATAAATTACTTCGGTAAGTCTAAGCGAGGAATGGATTTAAGAAATTCAACTTTGCGAGGAGGGATTAAGTGGAATGAGACAACTACATCAGCCGTTCCTAATGGAGGCTCCCAACTCCTAGGACAGCCCCGCACAGTAAACGGCATTAACTACGTTGACATGTCTGGAGCAGGTGGAGACACTCTCACAACCACAATCAACATTGCCGACAACACCGAACACGGTCTCTACTCTGAAGGTACCGACATAGAATTCGCTGGACGTTTTAATTCGTACCTATGCGTAGGAGACGGGATACACCTCAGACGGTCCCAAGCTGCACTACCTCAATTCACTGCCAATCATAATTCTGGTTGGGGCGTAAGTTTGGAAGGTTCCCAGTTAACTTATGGAGGAGGAAGCGAGCTATTCCCTGTCCGCGCTGACGGCTACTCCCAGGTAGCAGCAGGTGGACGTATTCTTGAGGGTTCTATTCAAACAAATACTTTTAATACCGGACCTGTAGTGAATGCTGGTTCAAGACAGCGACGTATCCGTAACCGCGCACAGTTCCACGTAGACTCAAATAATCAAAACTTATTAGTAAATAAGTCCTCATCAGTCGCACCTGCATCAATTAACGGAATACCTAAATTCCTAGGCGGCTGGGGCGGAAGTGATTGGGTTAATACGGTTGCCGCTACACCTACATATAACTTAGATACCGATGTAAAGTACCTACCAGCTAACCACTTCGGCGCAACTCCTTATAGGAAGAATAATAAACCGGGGATAGTAGTTACCAATAACTCAGACGCGGAACTTGTAGCCGTTAATTACGCCGTAGACTCTCACGACACAGGTAAGGGAAAAGTTGCAGTCGCATCTAATGGGTCCAACCTTGTATTCAGGGGAACATCCTCGACCTGCACAACTTTTAATTATTTCCCCGTAGCTAACCACTTTCAACAATTCAGAAGCTGGATATCCGCTGGCGTGGTTGCAACAGACAATTCTAATGTTGAATTGACAGGACCAACTAAATCTTCTAGATTTGGTGTACCTTTCTTAGCAGAGAATAATTCTAACTTAAAGGTTAAACCCCCAACTTTCGTTGGTACGGATAACATTCTGGATGTCTCTGGATACACTCTAATGCCTTGGAAAGCGGCTACACGCCAGCCTAACCACACAAGCCTTGAAGTTCATTCTACAAGAGCCTGTTTGGTAGCCAATAAGAGTTCCCATATCCAATTGTTTGGTTTGGGAGGAAAAGTCCTTCAAAGTATGGCAGGTAATACCGTTGATTCTGTAGATGTCCTAGCTACGCAGTACGCCGACGATTATATCGGGGCACAACATGACCAATGGGACCGCTCCACCTCGTCCGGTTACATTAAGTTTTACCCTAATGGATTTACTAGCGGTGTTATGACTACTTACGCTGATAGACTCTCTTTAGTCCCGGGTGGGGGGGTAAACGAAACATTTAATACAGAAACACCTTATATCAGGATACCTGACACTGGAACAAGCCAAGATTACCATCGAGATGGTATGACAGGAGGTATGTGTGTTAGGGCGGTTGGAGACAGTGGCGTGGACGTTAATTTAGTTAACTTCCATTTCCAAGGCTCCCCTTCCTCTGTTTCAGGAGTATACTATAACCTTAAAGGTACAGGATGTGAAAATTTCGTAGATACGAAACCTGCCGTCGGGGCAGGTACCGATGGCGGTACCAATTCCTGGACAATAGAGCCTGGTGATGGCGGTTTGGAGAGTCCTGGACCTGGACCCGTAGATGGTGAGGGCGATGGTACAGGCGGAGGTACTGGAAGTAACGGTAACGCTAACTTTGTCTCCGAATCACTCGGAACCGATAGCATATCCACGAACGCTGATGCCCGCAACCAAACTAACCAAGGTACCCTTGGTACGGTAGCAGGCGGCGGCACCAACAATAGTGTATGGGGCGGCAACACACAAAATGACCAGATAGGAAGTATGACTGTTATTGGAGATGAGCGAGCCGCTGGTGCTGGTACAGGTGGACATCACGCTACTTCCGAAAACCAAAAGTACCGTTATAGAGCCTACATGAGAACTAAACAAGGTGACGGTATTAACCCTCCTGACGGAGCCATTATGCCTGGCGTAGATTGTATGGGTGGTCAAATCCAAATTTGGAATATAGCAGATACATCTAGAATTCATGCATCTAACATCCTAGCGAATGGAATGGACCCTCTTACATGGTCCTTAAGTGCTGGCGCACCTGGAGGAGGCAGTAATTGCCACGGTCCTATGGGTAAATGGAGAAACGGTACAGCCCTGGATTACTATGGACTAGCAGGTCGCAGAACTACTTATGGAGGCTGCGGCTCGGTCTACGCTAATACTGGAGTATTCCGTTTAATGATGTCAACCCGAGGCGATTTAAAGTCGTTCTACGATGTAAGTACTTTAAGCGGTATATCTTCGGGTGAATCCGGATGGCGAGATACCGCAACATCTGGAGGGTCTCCGGTTGACCAGGTTAATGGAGCTGGGTACCCTCACTGGACTCAAAATGTGCGTGTGTTAGCCCCGGCTGATAATATTCGTCGCATAACAGGAACGGATTCCGATTTCCCCCAAGGCATCTACCAACTATCAAGTTGTTTAAGAGTCTTTGGGTGGGGAATGCCTTCCATGAACGCCTCAGCAGGAGTCGCGACTATGCAACCTAGACTCGGAGGATTCAGCGCATTTAACTCTGTTTCTGGTGTCTTAGGGCAACCTTCGGGCGCCTGGATATACACGACTGCTGAACCCGCACTGCCTATCCCACCTTTAGGAATGGATTCTCTAGGATACATGAGGAACTGGTTGGATGAAAGTGCGGGAGGTATGTGGCAAAACGCTAAACACATGGCGGAGGACAAAGTTAACGGGCTTTCTATTTATAGGTCCCATATGGGAGGAAAAGGCGGAGGCGAGGGTCGAGACCATAACTCCGAACACTGCTCCTTTGGGGTAGGGGTTAGGTCACTCAACATATTTGACCTGGAGAGATTAGTATAATGACACAAAGAATCACTGAAGACATTAGGTTTTACCTACCAGCAGACCCGTACTACTATCAGGTAGATAACCTTCCCCTAGAAGATTTGCTAACCAATGACGTACGTCTCCAATCCCAAATTGATGCGATTAACTCTGCTGATAGAGGGAATACTGTAGGTCGAGCCGGGTTCACCGAACTTCAACCGTTTATTGATGCTGGAATACCTGGAACTATCTCTGTCAGACCTGGAAACTTCATCGGTCGTGTGCAGCGCGGCTTCGGTTCTGGCGCTGGCGCTTACCGAAACAACAACGGTAGACGTGAGATGAATAATCCCCCTACCACATTTGGAAGCGGAGATAACCCAACAGGAACCTACTCTGTACATAACCCTCCTAACCACGGTACCAACGCAAGTGAGTATGTGGGACGGACCGCACTATTTAACTTTAAAGGCGCAAATATCTCTATCGACTCCTTTGATTTTGATGCGTTTGAATGGACGCAAACAGTTAACAGCGGCAACAGTAGCTGGACTACACCTCCCTTAGGACGTATTGACCTGATAGGAATTACTACTGTTAATGGTGCAATGGACGACGCTAATGTACCTGGAAACCAATCAAATGAAGATGGGGCACAACAAGGTACTGGCTTACCTAAACTCGCGGTCGTGAAAGGCGCAGGTATCGTACAGGCAAATAACGGAACACGTCAAGTAGTGATTGGCGAAAAGTATATTACTATTGGAACACCACAAGACCGTATAAATGATTATGGAAGAGACCTGGAAGGTAACGTTGTCCCTAACCCTGAATTCGGCACAGTTCCAATGCCAGATGATGTGGTAAATGTTAACTTTGCACGAAATATAGTAGCCAACGGAGAAATCGCGCAAAGCCTCAACGACTGGTCACTTTCAAACAAGAACGCAAGCTTCTTCCTTCCCGTCGCTTATGTGTATGTCCCTCAAAGCCATGTAGAAGGAAACCCAATCCCAGAACAGCACATGAGTGATATCAGACCATTCTTTAGAACTGCTGAATTGGCGCTTGCCGAACGACAAGCTGTTGCAGCCTCTCTTTCGCCTAGCGTAAATAACCCTTTTGTAACTGAAGAACATGCCAAAGCTATCTCACTCCCTATCACTCAGGACTTAGAACAGCAAATCGCTGACCTTAAAAATATATTACGACAAACGAAGGTACGACACGAGGTTACCCTCGGCGCCAGAAGAATCACCAACCTGAATAACGTCAGGGGAGCCAGAGGTTGGACCAGAGTCACCCCTGAACAAATGGGATTAGCTGGCGGGTTCGGCGACAATCAAGGTTACGGCGGACAACTGCCTGCAGATACAGTTGCTATTAGAGTCGCCTTCTTTGGGTTTATCTCTGGTCCCGATTCCGGCAGCACCCTTGCTTACATGCATGCTGCGGGGTTTGACCCAAACAATAGCACTAACTACGGCACACTGGAAGGTAAGGTTCTGAGTGGCAGGGCGTCATCTAGCGGCGACGCGGTTAGCGACTTCAACACTTGCCTTGTCCCTGTGGACTCGGGTGGAAACTTTTACTACAGTATCACCGGACCTGGATGGAATAACGGCGCCTATGCTGATGTACAAGGGTATGTAACAGAAAAAACAATTTTAGATTAATTTTAATTTCTAAACCTATATAATAGACTATGTGGAAAACCATTTTAAAT
>TARA_R110000824_G_scaffold10706_5_pt1 | contig 11852 bp, 9 predicted proteins | sample TARA_R110000824 | Tara Oceans TARA_R110000824 (sample SAMEA4397747) | marine metagenome | biome: Polar Biome; feature: [MES] marine water layer (ENVO:01000295) within the mesopelagic zone...; material: water (ENVO:00002006), including particulate matter (ENVO:01000060) such as...... | reverse complement strand
GAAGCCATATCTGTAAGAATGTCTGAAGCTGCTAAAGCATCAGCAAAATCAACTTCTGTAAAGTCTTTACAAGCACTAGCATCAGCTCCTGTTTCGTCTTGAGTTCCGTCATCAGACAAAAATCCAGTTCCAAAAGGAGAAGAACCTTGCCATATACCAATCTCTAATTGAGCAGCAGCTTTACCAGCAATTACTTGCAATAAGAAATCTCCAAAGTTTTGAGGAAGATTACCATTTCTATCCATTCCTTGCCCCATCCACGTTGGGAATATAGTACCTCTACAAATTTCCTCATTTACTTTAAGATCAGTTAAAGAAAGAACTTGCTCTGAAGTAGAAGTATCATTACCACTTGAGAATGAACAAGCAGAAGCAACAATAGGATTTGCCGAAGCAATGTTATTAATTACCGCAGATTTTGTTAATCCATCTATAGTCCTTACGTAACCTTTAGCAACTGTGTCAGGACTTCTTAACGCAGCAGTTACATATGGCAAAGAATGTACACCAGCGTAAGTATCACTGTTTACAGTAATATCGAACTCATAGCGTTTGTTAGTTGCCAATTTCATAATTTCGTTTTTATTTTCTTTTTCCATTTTTTTAATTATTTATTAAATATTTAACTCTGTCATTAATTGACATTTTACCTAAATCAGCTTTTTCAGATTTAGTATCATTTTCAGGATTGTGAGAGAAACCCTCAGTTCCTGGTTCTTTTTCTAATTCAACAATTTTAGCTTTTAGTTCTTCAACTTCTTCAACTAAACTGTTTACCATATCTTTAGACATTTCAACTTTTTCTTCTTCTTCAATAGTTTCTTCTGTTTCAATAGACATGCTTTCTTTATCAGCTTTTAAGTCTGCAACAGCGTCCTCAAGATTTTTAATTCTCTTTTCCATACCTGCCCAGTCTTGAACGTCTGCCTCATCATCTTCTGCCATTTCTTCTTTACTTGCTTCTTCTACATCTTCAGCTTCTTTTTCTTCGCCTAAATCTAGTATTTTAGAATCTTCATCTACTGTCATTTTAGCTCCATCTGACATTGTGTATGTTCCTGCAGATAATTTAGAAGTTTCTCCATCATCTCCTACAACCATAACAACAGAGCCAATCATAAATTGCTCATCTTCTGTTGCTAATACTCTACCGTCATCTAAAATCATTTCAGCATACATTTTTGTTTCTTTGCTTTCTTCTTTATTAGAAGATAAAAGAGTTTTTATTTTTTCTAGTGTACTTGCCATAGTGTTATCTTTTTTTTATAAATATTAAACTTTAATTATTGTTCACAGGACTACTTTCTTACTGTCCTATTTTTAATGGCTGAACACACTTTAGCAGCAGTCTCTTTATTGCCATATTCTTTTACCATATCACGAATACATTGATCCCATTTATAAACAGCCATAGCCTGTCTATTTACAAAACTAGCATATTCCACATACTTATACTTTTTAGTATATTTCTTTTTCTTTTTACCAAACTCATCCTCAGCATATTCTTTCTTTGTGCTTTCTTCGTGTGTTTCACAAGCCATATATCTAACTACCCCATTTACTGTATGAGTGTGAAAACCTTTACAACCTTTAAACATTTCAGCATATATCTTAGCTTCTTCTTTAGTAGCAAACAAAGGCTCTCCGTCTAAAGCTCCTACAACAGCTAATTCATTTTCTAATATTAAATCTCTTATTTTACCTAGTGTAATCTCATCAGGGCAGTCAGTACATTCTTCAGCTAGGTCTATAATATCTTTAGGTTTTGATGCTTCAATTAATCTGTCTGTAAAATATCCCTCGATACTAAATCCTCTTACTTTGCCCTCTTTTACTGATTCCCAAATTTCAGGATTGTTAACTTTCATTTTTACAAACCAAGTTCCTAATGGTAATTTATTAAAACCAAAAGAATTAGACTTATCATTTTTCTTATCTTCTTTAATCCAGCTCTCTACAACTGTCATTCCATCTACAGGTACTTTATGTTCATAAGTAGCACTATTGTTTCTTAAAGTTGACATAAATAGTTCTTGAGCTTTTTTGATAGTATCTTCTGTAAAGAATACTGTGTACTTTTCATCTTCTTCTTGGTCGTATCTAGGGATTTCTTTATTAGGAATAAGGACAGCCCCAACTAATGTTTTTTGTTCTTCATCTAATTTTGCTAAAGTTAAGAATTGGTCTTTATTAAAAAACACCCAATTTTCTTCTATAGCTGGAAATTCAACTAAACTAATAGCTTCTACACCAAACCTATCTGAATCCTCATCTATTATTAATTCTACCTTTTTTATTTTCTCTTTGCTCATACTAATAAATATAAAATGTTATTAATTGTTTATAACGTTGCTTGTAATTCTAAATCTTCTTGTAATGATTGTGAACTTGTTACATCACTTTCTACTACAAATGCTTGTATAGGCTCTTGTTCAGGCATCTCTACACTATCTGTAGGAAGATTAGGAGCAAGACCCTCTGATATAGAACTTAAACCACCCCCAGCATTAACCGAAAAGTCTTGATCTGTATTTCCTGTTACCTCTGTGTCTTGTATTTGTTTTATATTCTGTCTTGTGATTCCTGCTACTACAGCTGCTTGAAGCAAATTTAAAGGAAATGGTAGCTCTAATGATTTAATAACAGCTGTACCCCCTGAGATTATAGATTCTGCTATTTTAAGCCTTTTCCATTTTTTAGTTCCCTTTTCATACAGCCCAGCAGCCATGCCTAAAGTTTTTCTCAAGTCCTCTACATTTTTTGCTCTTTCACTTTTAGCATCCTGATCTATTAATTCTTGTTTTTTTCTTAGGTATGCTTTTTCAATTTCTAGTTTTGCCTCTGTATAATTTTTGTTTATTATCATCTGTTCTTCGAAATTAGCTTTTAAATCCGCTAACTGTTGGTCTAAAGAACTCATTGTCCCTACCCTTATAAAATCTTGATAAGATTGTTCTTCATCTTCTAACCTTTGTTTTTGATCCTGATACGCTTCAAATTCTTCATCGTCATACCTCTTGTTTATTTCCATTAGTTGTTGTCCAAACCAATCCTGTAACCTTAATTGACTTTCTAAATCGCCCTCTACCATTAACATCCGCTTATCAAATTCTTCCTTTAGGTCTAGAAGCTCTTTCTCTCGATCTGTACCTAAAAAGTAATCTAGCTCCTCTCTAGCCATTTGCCTAGCTTCTGCTATAAGTTGGTTATGTTTGTGTTCATTATCCTCTATTAACTGAAAGTGCTCTCTTAATTGTATTTCTAGTTCGTTGTTGTGATTTATTACTCTATTTTTTCTCTTTTTATTACCTTGTATATTGTCAGCTTCTCTTTGTGCTATAGCTTCATTATTTATTCTTCGTTCTTCTTTTAAATTTTCTATTGTTTGCTCTAGTGAAAAAATATTGATTTTTGCCCTATCCTGTTGCTCTTTAGTACCGAATTTTAAATCTCTCTTAAAATCACTTAACCGCTTTTCAGCATCCAACGTAGCTATAGTAATGTCAATAGACTTTTTGTCTAAATCAAGTGTATTTGCCTTACTTGCTCTATATGTTTTTTCACTATTAATTAATTTCTCTAATTCTTCTTCTTCCTTTTTAATTTGTTCGGCTCTAATTGTGTGAGCGTCTGCAATTTGCTTAGTAATACCTTCTACAGTTCTATCTAAACCTAAAGCGGTTTCCATTTCGCTATTTAAGTCCTCATAAGATTTTACCTGTTCTTTAATTGCAGTTGTAACACCTCCTGTAGTATTCCTTAATTCCCTATTTTCCCTATTTAAAGAATTTATATTAACAAGTTGCTCTGACCTTTGACCTGTAATTCTTTCGTTAATCTCAGCTACTTTAGTTTTAGCGTTTATTACTCTTTCTTGTAACTCTATATTGTGTTCGTCTAATTTTAGTTCTTGCTCTGCTACAGATAGGGCTTTATTTGCGTTTGCAGTTTCTACCTTAAATTGGTTATCTAATATATTTCCTAGTTCTATGTTTGCTTGTTTTCTTTCTTCTATTGTTTTACTTTCATCATCTCTGATCTGTCTTTGCGTTTCTGCCTGTTGTTGAAATTCTAAAGTAATTAATTGCTCTTGTGCTTGTAATAATCTAACCTCGTTTCTTTGTCTTTGTAAACTAGCAGACGCAGTATCAGAGGCGTCAGCTAAATTAAACATCCCAAAAGTTAAAGCATCCACAACGCTCAAAGCAGCCATAAATACATCGACCACTACGCCAACAACCCTTTGCAGTAAATCAAAACCTCTAGCCATCAAATCTTGAGCTTTTTGGTTTTTCTTAAAAGCCTCAAATACAGCACTTAATAGCCCTATTAAAATACCTAGCCCCATTGCCTTCATAGCTACACCTATACCTTTAAACCCTGTAGCTACACCCTTACTACTTTTTCCTACTTTTCCTAAAGCATCAGAGGTTTTATTTAAGCCTGTTACTGCCCCTGATGACTTTACTTCTAATTCTATTGTTTTCTTTATCGCCATAATCTTTTAAATTGTTTTTTTATTTTATCTACATCTTCTGTATATTCATCTATGCCATATAAAAAATCTAATTCCTTGTCTTTTAAATCTAAGTCATTTATTAAACTAAGTACATTCCTTATAAATAAACCTTTTATCCTTACTCTATGTTTTAATTCCATTCTAAAAATTTTGCATCTTGCATTAATATATTACCCCCATTTTGATAAATAGCAAACTGATTAAATTCTTCTTCTCCATCAGCTCCTATTATTCTTTGTGATAGTATTTTTGTTTGGGCAACCCAATTAATAATTTGATTGCTGTCAGCTGCATTAGTGTTTGTAACTGTCATTTCAATATACCCTGTAGTAGCATTTACGCTAGTTAAATTAATAGTTGGAGTTGTTGGAAAATTAGTTCCCTCTATTTTATATAGTTGCTCTCCTCCTGATGCACCACTCACTATAGTAGTTCCTATATTACTTAATAATGTATATTTCTTAAACACTCCTATTGCCCCTGCATTAGTTCCTCTTACTACAGTTCCTATTATATCCACTTCTACAAAAGCCATGTTGTTAGTGTTTATTTTTATTCCTGTGAGATTTTTAGATTTTAAAATAGAGGCTGTAGTACCTATTGTAGTGGCTTCTAAAAATGCTGTTCCTGCTTGTGCTGTTACATTCCTAGCTAATTTAATTCTTTTGTTTTCAGTGGATGTGTTTGATGGTAATATTACAGGCATAGCATTACTATAATATGTTCCAAAAACTGCCCCCTCATCATTAACCCCTAATACTGTTCCTGGAGCAGTTACGCCTATATTTAAATTATGATAACAAGTACCGACTCCTGTACTTTCATTTGTTTGCACAAAAGACCAATCTTGGTTTAAGTCCTCACAACAATCATTAGTTATAGAAACCTCTGTAGTTAAATCTTCTGGGTCTACAAAAGTAATCGTTCCATTATTATTATAAGCATTAGGAACAGCAGTACAACTATAATTTAATTTTTCTATAACTTTTATTAGAGTTACTTTAGTAGATTGATTCCCCCCTACTAAATATCCTTCAATTTTTAAAACTCTCCATAGAGTATTTTTTATATATACAGGGTTAGAAAAAGCGTTAGATTCAAATTCTATTAAATCAGATGGCTTTAAATATAAATGACATTCCATTAACCTAGCTGATTTGTCGTAAATTTCATTTATATACTGCGACCAGTAATCATAGTAATAATTGTGAGGAGTTACAACATCTCCGAATGGGTTAAAGCAATAACTAGGGTATTCAAATTTTGGACTTACCCAATTCCACAATAAAGCCTTTGTTGAAGCTGTTATACCATTTACATTATCTAAGGTGTACTGAGTACATAAAGGGAACTTTTGAACACTAGCATCATTACCATCTGATGGGTATTTATTCCATTCATTATTAACACCGTAGTTTCCTGAAAATATCCAAAACTTATAAGGCGTATCTGATATAGTTGAGTTGCCTGAAAAGGTTACAGGAGTTCCACTATAATAAAATATACTAGGCTTATTATCTGTAATAGCTAATCTTGAACCTCCATCTTCTACTTTATATTTTTGAGCTACAGCTAAACCTAAATTACTTTGTCCTTGTATATTCTCAAAACTTGATTGATGGGGTAATCCCTGTGCAATAAAAGGACTCATTATACTAAAGTTTTTTCCATCTCCACTACTAAAATCTCCTCCTCTTTTTACTTTAGTTCCATAAACACTGTCCCAATAATCATTATACTGTTCGTTTAAGTGGTCTTGACCTAGTAGGTCTGAAAAAACAAAATCTTTTTTTTGTAGTTCGATAGTAGACTTAACAACTTGCTCTTTTGACAAATCTAATTTTTCTGTCCAGTATTGCGTTTGTCCAGTAGCTATATATTCCTGATATGGTTCTATTATTAAGTTACCTTCGTTTGAAGCATCGTGTAAAATAACTAAATTAAATCTATTTACTAAATCTTTTACAAAATCTGCTTGTGTCATATCAGGCATATTTTCAGCCATTACAACCTGAGCCCCTGCTGTTCCATTAGTATAACCTGCCCCCCCTGTATTTAGAGTTCTTATAGTTCCACTATTTACTGTTATAGAATAAAAATCATTACTACAAGGAGCTGTATTTAAAAAAGAACAATCCATAGTAGGGCAATAAAAATTTAATCTGCATCTAATCTCATCTCCTGGAGCAATAGGTAAAGCCTCTGAGGGTATTGTAAATTGATAGTCAGCAGTAACGCCACCTGTGGTATTTACAGTGTACATTTGACCTGGAGTACTCCCCACCCAAGCTCCATTGCTAAACACAGCACATTCAAATTCTATCTCTATCTCGTTTGTATCTTCTGTAGTACCTTCACTTGAATCGGTATAAGTAGCAGGAACAGTAATATTAAAATCTGCCTGAATCCCTATTCCATTTTGGAAACCCTCAGGTAAATTAGTATTTTGAGCCAACTCTAATGTAGGTATTGATATTGTGTTTCTTTGTATTGTATAATCAACTCCATCCACCCCTACCTCTACAGAGTCTACATTAAATAAACCTAATGTATCAAAATTATCCCCACTCTCATTAGTAAATCCTAATTCTCTTATATGATGAAAAACATAATTATAGTTATTATTAAAATTAGAGTATATGTTTTGAGTTACTGCTCCTGCCATAGAAACCTGCATACCAAACCCATCATAGTAAGTCTGTACTTTTCCATGTTGAGGAGCAAGAGTCATAAACAACCTACTAAAATAGCTTGTGTCCGAAGTTGTTGGAGGGTCTACGGTATCATCAATTCCCATAAAGGCACTTTTAACTGTGAACCCTGCTTTTAAAATTATGTTATGAATCAATCTTCTTAATCTTATTGCAGGTTTTAAATTACCTGTTACAGCTACCCCTAATGTCCTTATAACATCGCTTAAAGTAACACCACCTCCTGTAAGAGAGGTAAGATATTCTGCGTCAGTAAACATAGCATCAGAAGTAGGTAATAAAGTGTGTGCATAATCTACAAGAGGGTACATTACATCATTTGAAGCAACAGAATTAACTGTAGTAACTCCTGTTGTCCAAGAATCCACTATATTTTTAGGGGTTAAATAATGGTCTAATTGGTCATCTATTTGTACTACTTCGCTATCCCCTACAGTAATAATGTTTTCAAAAGCTGAACGCAATCTATTATCTTTTATAGCTGTAAAAAAATTAGTTGTATTACCATATACAACAACCTCGTATCTTTGAGCATTTAGGTAAATGGCTTTTAACTGTATAAACCCATGTAGTTGAGGTACGCTATCAACAAAAACAGTAGCACTAAATTTAGTGTCTGTATTAAACACTAATGTTTCTAAATTAACATTAAACCAATTTTCAAAAAATTGATTGTTTCTATCTGAAAAAGGAAGTTTAAGTGTTTGACTAAAGCTACCTTTTCTTTTCTCAGGCTCTTTAATATCAATCCAATTATAGCTTACTACAATATTTGGCTCCTCAGCTAAATCAATTTCAAATTGAGCTTCTTCTGCGGATGTTGGTAATCTTTTTCTATATGCTACTACTCTTACGTTCATTAACTATTTGTTCTTATTTTGTTTGAGTATTCTAAGTTAAGTGTATATTGAATTTTCAGCTTATCGTTCACAGTTGTTTTTTTAGTATATGCCTTATCCGTAATTACAACAGGATATATAATAGTATAATCATCATTAAGTATCTGGACTTCTCTTGATGTAAATAGCTCCTCCATCCATACTGCTTCATCCTCATTTAAATAATCAGAATTAATTATTATTTTTTTAGTTGCTTTTTTAAATAATGTTTTTTTACCTCTATCCCAAGCATTATAATTATAATTAGCAGAATCCCATGTACCAGTAAGACTATCCATTTCACTAGATTCTATAGTAATGCTTTCAGTAGACTTCCCTCTAAAATTCATATAATCCCAAGCCCCTAACCTATTTACCCACGCTAACCTAATATTATCATATCTTGTGCAAGATTGGTGTCTATCATCTACTTTTGCTCCACTTCCATATCTATAAAAATAATAGTATTTAGTACACCTATTTGTTGTAGTAGCGTTTGTACTTCCATATATTCTATAGTAAGCCCAATTAGTATGATTACTAGGTCTAGCGTTTGCTCCACCAACAGTAGCTCCCTCGCTATCTACTACGCTAGCTATTGCTTGTGATTCAAGATTTTTAGTTCCACAACCAAAATATAATATAGCTTTATCTACTGTGGTGCTTTGAGCAGCAGTAGATCCTCCACTTGTAGTGCTATTTGGTAAAGCGTACCAAGTGGCTGAACCTGTTGATCCAGCTATAGCAACGCCAGAGCTATTAAAATACTCTACAAACATATACTCTAGTTTACTACCCTGATCTAGTATTCCTGCTCCACTATCTCCTTGTTTAAAACATATTGTTAATTGATCTAAATTATCAGCACTTGTACTACTACCCCTCACAAATTGAACGGTAGGAGAGTTACTAAAAAACACATAGCTATCTTCTGCACTTGTGCTATTCATAAAATAAGTTAATGGAAAGTTATTACTACTCGGAGATGAGGTAATATGGTCTAAACCCCCAACATTATCTTCTGTTAAAGTAAAAGGCGTTGTTGCAGGTATAACAAAACTATCAGAAGCGGCTTGTTGTGATGATTTAGTGGGAGCTGTTGTTACTGATGTAGCTTTTTCATAAAAGGCTTTTACTGTAACTTTAGCACATTGATTGTTATTTTGCCCAAAAGGTTTGGCTGCTTCCACAATCCCTAAACTATGAATACTATTAGCGTCTGAGTTTTCATTTGTTAATGTTGTATCTATATAACTTGATACTATTTTACTAATATCAAAGATGCCTGCATGGAGTGGGTTTTTATGTATTTTTAGTTGCGCTTTTTTTACACCATTAATTTCAACCTCTAGTATATATCTAAATTTTGGAGCATTGTAAACAGCTGCATCTCCCTCAGTTAAAATATAAATTAAAGGTGTATTCGCTGCACTTAATAAATTTGGTTTTTGTGTTATCGTTGTTGCCATGTTATTTCTCTGTTATTACTACCAATTTTTCAGGCATCTTGTTTAATAAATTATCTATATCTTTTGCAAAAGCACTTAACATATCTTTATCTAATTTTTCTAATTGTTCATTTAAAGGTCTAGTAAAAAATTGTGTTCTTTCTAAACCTTTACGCTTTATAGTATACCCTGCTGCAAAGGCACGACTTGTAGAAAAACCATATCCTTTTTTAAGAGCTTGTACTAACTCTCCGCCAGGATTTGCATATTTAAAAGAAAATGGGCTACCCATTCCCCTAGCTCTACCTCTACCTTTAAAACCACCAAAACCTCTTACACCCTCATCTACAAACTCCCAGTAATCTTTAGCTTTACCAAATTCAAAGCCTATATCCATAGATGTTTTTTTGACCTTTAAAGTATAATGAAAGTCGCTATATAAAGCTCCTGTGCTTCTTTTCTTTTTTTGGGTTAGTATTTTTCTACCACCTTGTATAACTTTACTACCAAAAGTTGTAAATTCCTTTTCTGTATTACCTAGATCTCCTCTCGCATAAGTTCCATCAGGGTTTCTTATTTGTAGTTTTATAGCCATTACGAATCTCTTTGTTCATCACTTGGCTCAATAGGAGCATCACAAAGCGAATTAGGGTTATTAACTTCTAAAGATAATGTAGCGTTCCAACCTGTAAGCATATTAGAAAATCTAACCGTAAAGGGTTCTATGTCTATGGGAGTTTCTAAAACTACTTCATTTGGGATATAACTATATTTTTTACCACTATCTCCCCCTGATGTTTGTAATGATAAGTTTTGTTTAAACTCTGCTATTATATCTTGCATAACTTGTAACATCTCTGTCCAAACCTCATCTCTATTTGTTAAATCTTCTTTTATTTTATTCATTACAAAAACAGTAAAAGTATAAGTTAATATTCCTGTATCTACTGTTGTTGTTCCTGGCTCTACATATAAAATAGGAAAATCCCTATCATCCATTTTATCAATATCTACTTCATCTAACATTCCACTATGAAAAGAGTTTATTAGAAAATGATTAGTAGCAATGCTATTAAAATCATCTATAATATTTTTATATGTTATCATTTTTTAAATTCATTATAATTATTATTTTTTTCTCCTATTTTGTCTTGTTGATAACTCATATAAGTTAAAACTAAATACAGCTCTAACTTAGTTATAGCCTCTATATTTAATACGTTGTCGTTAGCTAAGCCAAAAACTATATTGTACCACCCCCACTTTTCACTAATTGCTGAAGCATCTGCACTTCCTTCTTCTTCTCCTCCACCGAATAATTGAGCAAAATGTGAGGTAGTTTTTTGCCTAAACGAAAAAAAAAACTCAATGCACTCATTGAAACCATTAAAGGAAAATCTTTAAACTCATCCTCTTTATACTCACTAGGTGCATACTCCTCTATAGAGTATCTAGTTCCCTTCTCTTTTACTATAGGTCTATAAAGAATACTCATAATCTTATGTAAGTTTTTATAACTATCCTTACAAGATGTTTCAATATCTACATACTCCCCCAAAGTAATAGAGCTTAGGTTAGGTATAAAACCATACTTCTTGCCTTTAAAATCTACTTTTTTAATTAGCTCTTTTTCTTCTTTTACTTGTTTTTTTAGTAGCTTCATTAAGTTATTAGATATATCTTTTAAATCCTTATATCTAATTCTCTCTAAAGTTTCTTTTTCAACATTACAAAGAACACAAACTACAGCTACTATAAACTCATCCTCAGGTAGTTTTTTTTCTTGGAGTTCTACATAGTCTTGATATATACCTATAGTAATGTCTTTCCAATCTGTAGGTATCGTTAATTCTAATTTTTCTCCCATTTTATATAAATATAATTTTAACGTTTTTGTTCATAATATATAATACTTGCCACTATAATTAGTTGTTAGCTTGTTTAAAGCAACATATCTAATAGCGTCTATTAAGTGATCTAATTGATTTGTAGCAGGTTTATTTATAACGTGTCCGTTCTTATCTACTAACCATTTATAATACTTAAATTCATTTATAGCGTTTGTACTATTCTTTGTTATATGTATCTTATATCTTCTTAATATATCAATCCCCATGTTAATACTATCAGCTCCTTTTTTAGCAGGAAACATTGAGAACCCTAAACGCCTTATCTCCTCTCCGCTTTTAGGCTCTGCTGAATCGTAAATAATCTCTGTCTGTCTTGTTATATTAAGCTCTCTTAACTTATTACCTATATCTTGATTTGTTAAACCTTTAGCATATAGCAATTCATT
>TARA_R110000824_G_scaffold2893_1_pt1 | contig 11857 bp, 4 predicted proteins | sample TARA_R110000824 | Tara Oceans TARA_R110000824 (sample SAMEA4397747) | marine metagenome | biome: Polar Biome; feature: [MES] marine water layer (ENVO:01000295) within the mesopelagic zone...; material: water (ENVO:00002006), including particulate matter (ENVO:01000060) such as...... | reverse complement strand
ACTTACAATAATTCACCACTTACAAAAAAATCTAAAAAACGACCCTATTATACTCGATATGCAACTACTCATGCAACATCTCCAAATAAAATAAAAATATATCCTTATCCTTCTTCAGATGAAACTGTAGATCAAGTAAAAATTTCTTATATTACAAAACCGACTATGCCAACCTGGGGTTATGTTGTTGTAAATGACAAAGCTCTTTATAACGTAAGTTCGTCAATAGATTTTGAATTACATCCAGCAGAAGAATCAGAATTAGTATATAGAATATTAGCATTCGCTGGTATTGCGATTGAAAAACCACAACTATCACAAATGGCAGTGTCGATGGCTGGCGCTCAAATTCAACAAGAAAAACAATAAATAAATGGGATTACTAGACGATACTACACGAGCTCAATATTACGCAGGAAATGATTATGGTAATTATCAATTTACTTCTTTAAACGATATTATAACTCAATTTCAAATTGCTTATGTTGGTGAAGATAAAATAATATCTAAAATAAAAAGAGCTGATATTGCTTTTCATGCTCAACGAGCTATGCAAGAATTATCATTCGATACTTTCAAATCTATAAAAGCCCAAGAAATCACAGTGCCATCAACACTACAAATGATACTTCCACAAGATTATGTGAATTATACTAAAATTAGTTGGGTAGATTCTGCAGGTATAAAACACTTACTGTACCCAACAAGTAAGACGTCAAATCCTACTAAACCACAAATAGATTCAGATGATGATCTATTATTTAATAAGAGTGGACATTTAATACCTTCTGGTAATTTAATAACAAACGGAAGTTTTACAGGTGGAAGTGATGGTTGGGTTTTGAATGAAACAAACTATAGCGCTGGTACGTTACACTCGAGAACACCTACTACCTCACTTATTACAGACACGCTTGGAGATCCTTCGCAAGGTTGGTTTTATGGTTTTGATGGTAACGCTGTCGCTGCCTATGACTTGCCTGCAGGAGAATATTGGGGCATAAGACAAAGCAATATACCGATAATAAATGGTGAAGAATATAAAATAACATATACTTTAAGTGGTTATACTTCTGGCTCGTGGAATGTAATGATTATAGACGGGGAAGGAAATTCTAATTCTACTACTCAAGTAACTGCTAATGGAACTTATGAAGAAACAATAACAGCAGGTAGCACTAATGCTAATTACGCGCCAAATACTGTAATTTTTAGAAATGAAAGCACTACAGCTGCCGGTAATGTTATTATAGATAGTATATCTATTGTAAGAGTTAATGATGATGAAACTTCAAAAACATGGAATAATTATAAATCTGGAACACCATCCGAAAATCAAGATGATTATCAAGATGATACATACTGGCCATTTGATGGTGAAAGGTACGGATTAGACCCTCAACATGCTCAAGCTAATGGTTCGTTTTATATAGATCAACAGTCAGGGAAAATACATTTTAGTTCTAATATTTCTGGAAAAACAATCGTCTTAGATTATATAAGTGATGGACTAGGAACAGACGCTGAAATGCAAGTACATAAATTAGCGGAAGAAGCAATGTATAAATCTATACTTTGCGCTATAATGTCAGCTAAAGCTAATATTGGTAGAAATCAATTAGCATATTATAAAAAAGAAAAGTTTGCAGCTGTAAGAACAGCAAAGTTAAGATTATCAAATATTAAATTAGAAGAATTAACTCAAATATTACGAGGTAAATCGAAACATTTAAAACACTAGTACATGCCAGAGATTAAGCATAATTTTACCAGTGGTAAAATGAATAAGGATCTTGATGAGAGACTTGTTCCAAACGGAGAATATAGAGATGCAATGAATATCGAAGTATCAACTTCAGAGGGTTCTGACGTCGGTACTGTTCAAAACATATTAGGTAATAGCTTGATAGAAGGTCTAGATTATTTAACTAGCGATACAAAATGTGTTGGGAGTATTGCTGATGAAAAAAATGATACTTTATATTGGTTTACTATTGGTCAAGCTGTTGAAATATCTTTAGTTAACGGTTCATTCTCTGATAATACCAACACTGAATACACACAGGCAGAATGGAGCGCTAATACTAACACTTTAGGAATAGGCCCAACAAATAATTTAATTACAGCAGATGAATGGTTATTAGTTGCTGACGCTGGTGGTGATCAACTTGGTCATGGTATAAGTATATCTGGTAATAAATTAACAAGGAGCGCTACTAACAATGGTAGTAACTCTTCAGCTAGACAACTAGTAAATATTATAGAAGGGGTTGAATATGAAATTTCATATAAAAGAAAGTATTTAAGTGGTAATTCAATAACTAATATTTTTATAAACTTTGACGAAAATTCAAATGATCCAGCTACAAGCACAACTCTTGCTAGTGAAAACGATACTGAAATAGGTAATACCGTAACCGTAACAGATAGTTTTGTTGCGGGTTATACTGGTGTAATGGAGTTTAGAGTATTTTTTATAGGTGATTTTCATGGCTGGATTGATAATGTTGAACTTTCATCTACAACAAAAATAAGTCGTATATTTCAATATGATAAAAATATCATTAAACCTGTTTTTGTAGATTTAAATAATTTTGTTTTAAAGTTTGACCCTACAAATATAATAACAGGTATTAACATTATAGACGACATGCTATTTTGGACAGATAATCAATCTGAACCTAAAAAAATAAATATCCCAAGATCAATAGACGGCACCGATCCAGGTGGTCTAACTCACACAATCTTTATTAATGAAAAAACAGGGGAAGAAATTCTAATAAAAGAGGAGCATATTACTGTTATTAAAAAACAACCTAAAACTGCCCCTAAAATTGAATTAGTTTCAGAAAGAGATATTAATTTAAATTATTCTGGTATAATGAGAATAACTTCTCAACCAAATCCAGATACTATTCCTAGAGCATCTGTAAATGGTGGGATTAATAATATAACAAATGATCAAAACAACTCTTCCATGCATATTGACGATGATAGTTGGGTTAATCATCATTATGATTTTAGTCAATTAAGCGTAGGAGATAATTTTGATACTAAAATAGAAACTAATATTGCTGGTGAGAGTGGATTCGTTTTAGATTGGGCCGTAGGAGATATATTAGTTTTTAAAGAATTTGGTGGAACAGCTTATGATCAAGCTCCTCAAGTGCCTCTTACGGAATATAGTGTAAAAGCAAAAATAATAGAATCAAGGGAAAATATTTTTACTGATACACCCACTCAATTACTACAAAACCATAATTTTGATATAGTTAATGGTAACGCAAACTTTCCATATTCTTGGGGAGCTAGTATAGGTTGGAGTACATGGGCTACATACGATACTATGGGAGTTGACGGTAACACTCCTGGTGATGGTGTTTTACATATTGATGTTAGCGCTAATGGTGGATACCAAAAAGTATTTTATAAGTCTTTTGGTAATAAAAACGCAATTAATTTTATAGAAGGTGTAGAATATAAGTTAGAATTCACAATAGATAATTATCAAAGTGGGAAAATTTCATGCCAAGCTGTCGTACCAGATTATGTTTTTAATCCTCAAAATACTGTAGATCCAAACTCAATATGGAAATTTTCAGCGCTAGCAGGTGTACAATTTTTTGCAGCAAACGGTACTTATTCTCAAACTTTTACATTAATAAAAGCTAATGCAGAGAACACTTCAGGTATACAAAATGTATGGCCAGGTTATCGTAATAAAGTTATGCTTGAAGTTCATGGACCTAGCGGGTTTGATGGAACAATATCAAATATATCACTTGAACGTACTGACGTTGCTGATGCTCAAGTTAGATGTAAAGTATTAGGTTTTGACGGAACACCAGAAGTTGTTGCTCAAGGTCTAACAGAATTAAAATATGTTGTAGATAAACTTGACGTTGAAGAAAAAATATTTGAATTTAAATTTCCTAGAATAGCATATAGATATAGATATCAAGATGGAGAATATTCTTGTATTTCTCCTTTTTCACAAATAGCATTTTTGCCTGGAGTTTTTGATTATCATCCTAAGAAAGGTTATAATATAGGAATGTCTAATAGAGTAAAAGAAATAAAAGTCAGTAATTTCATGAACAATGTTCCTCATGGAGTAAATGAAGTTGATATTATATATAAAGAAGATACCTCTCCAAATATATATATTATAGATACAATAAAGCCATTACATACAAGTTTAACAGGGTTTTTAAACAACTTTTGGGATGAAGAAGAATATGTAGTAAAATCAGAGCAAATAAGTAGAGCTATAGAATCTAATCAACTTTTAAGACCTTGGGATAATGTTCCTAGAAAAGCTTTAGCACAAGAAATAACTGGAAATAGAATTGTATATGGAAATTATACTCATGGATATGATTTAAAAATAAATGATAACGAGGACTATTATCCAGATTTTAATTTTGATTTTGATAACACTAATATAACAAATGACACTTTACCATCAATTAAATCTCTAAGGGAATACCAAGTTGGAGTTGTGTTTGTTGATGATTATGGAAGAGAAACACCGGTTATATCAAATCTTTCTGGAACAAAAAAATTAACTAAAGAAAACGCTCATAAACAAAATAAATTAAGAGTTGGATTTAATGATGCAATAGCCCCTGATAATTTAAAATATTTTAAGTTCTTTGTTAAAGAAACTTCTAGCCAATACTATAACATGGCTATGGATAGATATTATGATGCTGAAGATGGTCAAGTATGGTTATCTTTTCCTTCTTCTGATAGAAATAAAATTGATATTGATGATTTTGTTATATTAAAAAAAGCTCTTGAATCAGATACTTTAGTTACGCAAGAAGCTAGATATAAAGTTTTAGATATACAAAATGAAGCTCCAGAATTTATTAAAAGAAATTTAATAAAGTTAGATGAAATATCTCATTTAGATGGTAATGTTTCAAGAGAGATTTTTACCGATGATACTTCTGAAATACCAGTTAGTGGAGTCGATTCTTTTAAAGTAAAATACAAACCGTTCTCAGAAGGATCAAGTGGTAGTTTTGGTGATATAAATGACGATATTTATGTAGATTTTAAAAATAGTGTAGTTAATAAAACGTCTAAGATATATAAAATAAACAGCGTGTTCCATAACTTTAAAGTTGGTGGTAGCGTTACTATGACAGACGCTAGATATACGTTTAGATTATCTGATGATTTTGATGAAGATATTAATTTTATAACAGATGATCCTTCTGGTGCTAATCCAACTAAAGTTGAGGACGGAGTGGTTTTAAGAGTTTATAAATCTCCTTCTCAAAATTTAGCTAAATTTGATGGTAGATTTTTTGTAAAAATTGATATTGATCCAACTATTAGTGCTAGTATTTTATCTACATCTCAAACGCTCGCAAACCCTACATATAGAACTACTATGTCAAAAAAGTTATATATGATGAGGAGTGATCATAATGAACTTCACCATGAAGAATTAATGTTTGGTGATGGTGCGCTTGGAGAATATGGTGGTGGTAGTAATCCTGGTTTTGGAAGAATGGCACCTTTTTTTAGAAATTATAAAGAGGAAAGTAATGAAAAACAATATAATAATAACGCTACACCATCAGTGCCAATAAATGTTGGACAATATATTTTTGGAGGCAACAATAGTAATTGGCTTAAAGAACTAGCTTGGGTAACTACTGAAGATGCAATTGAGAGAAGTAATACTATAATAGATAATGTTAAATCTGGAAATGAATTTCCTGGCGGAACATCATGGGAGGATGGTAAACCAAAAGTGGCAGATAGTAATGATTGGGGTAGTGGTGAAACAAGATTTAATAATACCGTTTGGTTTATTGATGGAGGACCTTTCTCTGGAACAAGAACAGCTAGTCCTCAGCACAACTATTCATTCCACTGGAATTGGACTAACGCTAGTGATGGTGATGGAAATGGTTTAGATGTAGATGGTAATAAAGCGTTTATGCACCTTAGTACTAATGTGTATAATTCAGATTTTAATGGTACGACAAATAATTTTTGGAATGTTGGTAAAGGCGCAACTGAGTATGACGGTTCTAAAACCGTTTCGTTTGTGGAAAAATTAAATCCAGGAGAAAAATTTAGATTTAAGGAGGATCCTACTTATGAAATTTATAACGTTATAAAATTAGAAAGATTAAAGGGGAACTTAAGACACACGTGCCCAAGCAATGGAAATAACCCGAATGGTGCTAGTTATGCTACAGAAAATTTATTTAAAAGATATTTGGACAGTAGTGGAAGTTTAATTAGTCCTGCTGATTATGATTTAAAAGATGGGGATTATACAAATGCAACTTCATTATTATCTCCAAATACAACTACTACGTTTGTAACTCAATTTGTTAATTCATCTGGAGAAACAGAAATGAGCTGGAATCCAACGTTAGAACTTGGGCCTATAGCTAATGGTTTAGAATTATCAATTGTGCATTCTACATATTCATCTCATCCGGGTTTTGGAAGCGATGATGATGTTTATGTTGAAGTGGATAGTTTAACTGCAACAAATCACGATTTAACGACTCGTAATATAGAGGTTGGTATGATACTAACTAGCCATAGTAATGGAACACATACTCTTGTTGGAGATGCTCTTACTTCTGTTGAAGCGCCGTTATTAGTTTGGAAAATAGCAGAAACTGGTAATACTACGTGGAAAATACATTTATGTGGTTATGCTAGGCCTTTAGTAGATCAAGTTAAAGGGCCAGATGGTATAACTAATAAATATTTATATCATGAAATGCTTAAAACTGCTTCTCCAGTAATACCGCTCTCTGCTCAAACGATGGTATTCCAACAACCTTCAATGAATGGATATTCGCAATACTCTTGTAATAGAATAAATGCTCAATTAGCTTCATATACCGGTACTGGCGTTTTTGATCCCAATGATGATATAGACAATGGTATACCTAGAATTATGCCCGTTTATTACACTTTAGAATTTGTTGAAGAAGTAGATACTAAAATAGGTTTACCTGATAATCCAGCTATTTGGGAAACTCAACCTAAGGAAAATACTCCTTTAGATATATATTACGAAGCGAGCGGATATAACCCTTTACGTTTAACACAAGAGACTATAAACTTAGCGGTACCCATAGGATCTTCTGTAACACACCCTTCTAATCCGCTTAGTATAGCTGATGGAACAACAGTATATAATCATGGTTATGGTGGTGATCCTTTACTTTATGATAATGTAAACGGAATTCAAGGAGGTTGGTATGTTGATTTTTCACCACCAATGAGTTCATTTGTAAACAATCCTTATATAAATGGGCAATTTATAACAATTGGGGATTTTGTAAAAATTACAAAACCAGATAATAGTTCTATTATGGTTAAAATATTAGGATGGGAACCGCCAAACGTTAATACAAGTTTTACAAATAGATTTTATATAAATGTAAATTTATATAGCACTTCTCAATATATTTTAAATTGGCATAATTGCTTCTCGTTTGGTAACGGTGTAGAATCAAATAGAGTTAGAGATAATTTTAATGCGCCATTCATAGCTAATGGAGTTAAAGTTTCAACAACAGTGTCTTCGCTAGAAGGTGAACAGCATAGGAAATATGGTTTAATATATTCAGGTATTTATAACGGTACTAGTGAAACAAATAATTTAAATCAATTTATCCAAGCTGAAAAAATAACAAAAGATATAAACCCTATATATGGTAGTATTCAAAAACTACACTCTAGAGACACAGATTTAGTAACTATTTGTGAGGATAAAGTTTTAAAAATATTAGCAAATAAAGATGCTGTTTTTAATGCTGATGGAAATCCTCAATTAACTGCTAATCAAAACGTGTTAGGACAAACAATGCCTTTTGTTGGTGAATTTGGGATATCTACAAATCCAGAATCTTTTGTATCAGAAGCTTATAGAGCATACTTTACAGATAAAGTAAGAGGTTCTGTTATGAGATTATCTAAAGATGGTTTAACACCTATTTCTATGCACGGCATGAAAGATTGGTTTAGAGATAATTTAAAAACTGGTGGTAAGCTTATTGGTAGTTATGATGATAGAAAAGATGAATATAATGTGACTGTTGGTGATATTACGACAGTGTCATTTAATGAAAATGTAAAAGGTTGGGTTAGTTTTAAATCTTTTATTCCTGAAAACGCTGTTAGTTGTGCTAACGATTATTATACAATGAAAGATGGTAAACTTTGGAAGCATTATGATGAAGGTGTTGATAGAAATACTTTTTATAATAACTTTACTAATTCAAGTATTAATGTTTTATTAAACGATAGTCCTAGTAGTATAAAATCTTATCACACTTTAGATTATGAAGGTAGTCAATCTAAAGTTACTGGGTTTTTAAGTTTGAAAGTTGTAAGCACAATACATCCAACGCTGCAAGGTTCAACATCAAGAAAGTTTTTCCATTTTGATGAATCAGAAATGAGTGCTTTACTAGGTAGATCTGATTGGCATAAAGATGTTTTACAACGAGAATTAAAAATTTATCGTAATGGTAATTATTTAGATTCATGGCAGGTTAAACTTTGGAATCAATCTTCTTTAGGACCAACACAAGGATATGGGAGACGACACACTAAAATTGAAGCTACTGGAACTGATTGGGAGGTAGGAGATGTGTTAACATTAGAGATACAATCAAAATCAGTTGATTATTTTAATCAAAAATCTAAAAATGGTTGGCATGTAACTAGTATAAAGACAGATGAAAAAGAAGGTAGTTTAAGTCAATTTATTGAAAAAGAAGGTAAATGGTTTAATTATATTAAAGGTATAGATAACAATGTAGATAAGCATGCAGACTTTGGGGCTTTTAATTTCCAGGGATTAGGTAAGGTTGAATGGATTAATACGAATAGAAAAAATTTAACTTTTGATAGTATTAATGCTTCTTTACAAATTGGTGACACTATTTATTATCAAACATTAACTGAAGGTATTTTTGACACGTTAGATAGTAATTCATTAGAATCTGCTGGATCTGTCGTTGATATAAGTGCTGGTAAATATGTAAAAGTTAATGGAAATCAACTTCCAAGTATTGGTGATTATGCAATGTTTGTAAAAAACCAAACAGTAAATATGTCTGGTTTATCTGGATATTATGCAAATGCAATATTTGAAAATAACTCTACAGAAAAGGCAGAGTTGTTTTCTATTAGTTCTGAAATAACAGAAAGTAGTAAATAAATTACAATATGACAAAAACAATAACAAATTTTGGTTTAGATTTATCGAGTATTTCAGCTAGTGGAGAGGTTAGAGATTTTGTTATTGCTGGTGATACAGGGGCGGGGTTTATTTTAGAAATAAAAAACGAAGATAACTATTATTATAATTTTGTAACTAATAAATTTCAAGCTGCACAATCTGATTTAGAACAATCTATAACTGGTGGCGGTTATTCTGGTTCTATAAAATTTCCAAGAGTTGGTGATGCGGATGAATATAATATATCTCTATATGCTAAACCAGGCACGAAACACGTTGCGTATAATGAGGCTAGATTTGCTGATAATTCAATTGACATAAACTCATCTACTGGTTCTAATTCTTTAATGATGAAAAAGGTTATATATCAATATCTTGATGTAACTTTAACTATCACTCCATTTTCATTAAGTGGCAATGTTGAGTGTGGTTCTGTAAGTAGCGATACTGTTATCATTCCTAGAGGTAAAAGTAAAGCAAAAACTAATTTTTCTATATCCTGTGCTGTAACAACAGCAACTAAAGCATACAAACTAATAAAACAACCTACTCAAAACGATTTATTTTCTTATGTATCACCTGTTGTTGGTTCTGCTCCGGTAAATATACCTGGTGAAGATATATATCCAGCTCATACTGCTAGTGGTGTTATAGACAGTAATGTTTCTAGTAGCACCTCAGTAGCTTTAACTGAAGATGCGGCTGGAGCTGGGGTTCTTGTAGGTGATAGAATAACTGGTTTTGCCCTTGAAGCTGATAATCCAATAATTACTGTTAGTTCTATATCAGGAGAAGATATAGTTGTTAGCTCTGCTATTTCTGTTTCTAGTGGTGTTACTGTGAAATTTTTTAAACGTAAAAACTATAGATGGCCAGTAAATAATTTTGTTCATCTAATAAAACCAGGTATGTTTGTTCAAGATGGTAGCAATATAACCTCAATTAGTGATTATTTAGATGTTACTACTTTAAACGCGGGAACCGTTAACGAACAAAAAGTAGTAAACGAAGCTGTAGGTGCAAGTGAGCCAGGTGGTAATATTCCGGTTATATCTGAGGGTATTATAACTACACTGGCTGGTAATATTATTCTTGACAGTCAACAATTGTTATCTTTTGCTGGTAATACTCTAAAAGTCGGTAATTATGGACCTGAAGGATTATTATCAGTACATGGTTATAATACAGAGTTTACAGATGTAAAAGCAACTCTTACCACAATTACAACTACTACAACAGCTGCGGTTAACAAAAGTGCTAATGTTGCAATAGCAGATAGAGGAGGAATATTGAATGGTAGTGTTGTAAGCGGTATAGGTATCGATGCTTCTGCTGCAAACCCTACTATTAGTAGTGGAGCATCTTCTTTGGATGGTGCTGGAACTATAGTTCTAAGCGCTGTTCAAACATTAGAAAAAAATAGAACTTTAACATTCGCTGGTTCTAGTACAACAGTTACTGTAACTGGTAATGTAAAAGTAAATAAATCTGGTACCGCAAGTCAAACTGTAAATATTGACATAGATAGATTCATTTCTATTACCTAAAGTAAAAAAACAGTGAAAACTGTGATTATATTAGGTATAAATCAAATTTAATGAAAACAAATAATAATATAATCTTTAGAAGTTTTAAAGAAGGGGATTATAAAACATGTTGCGAGTGGTGGAAGTTTTGGTGGGGATCATTTGGAGCTGAGCCAATAAGAAGAGGTTTTTTACCAAAAGACGAAAGATGTTATATTATAGAGAAAGATAATATACCAATTGCAGCAACTTTTTTAATACTATCTTACGATATACCAGCTGTAGCTTGGACAACGTATTTAGTGTCAAATCCAGAGTATAAAGAAAAAGATAGAAGAAGTTTAATAGAAACGCTAATTAAAAACGTTGAGAAAAAAGCTGAAAAATACGGCGTTCTACAATTATTCACCGTGTGCGGTGATAAACATATGTCAGATATACATAAGAATTTAGAATGGGAAATGTCCCCAGCTAAACACGAAGCTTTTAAATATTTGATAAATAATTTAAAGAAAATAGATAAAAATTATGGGAAGAAAAGCTAAAAACAAACAAGCTGCACTAAGCGAAACTATGTTTGCTTCAACTGAAAAGCAATTAGAAAGATATAACGACGAACAAATCGTTCAGCGTGAGCTATTAGAGAATCAAAAAGACAAGTATAGAACTTTTCAGTTTAAAAATCCTTATGCTAATATGGAAAATCCTCTTGAGGATTTAACTGTAGATACGCGAGCTGCTCAGTTTCAAGCTCAACAAGGACAACAGCAAAGAGCTAATATATTAGCTGCATTACGTGGATCCGCTGGGGGATCTGGTGTTGCTGGTTTAGCGCAAGCATTAGCTAATCAAGGACAATTACAATCTCAAGCAATATCTGCAAATATTGGACAGCAAGAAAGACAAAATCAAATTATGTCAGCTCAAATGGCTGGTCAGTTAGATATGACGCAAAGAGGTGGTGAGGCAATGGTACAATCAGCTGAGATGGGTAGACAATCAACATTATTAGGTATTGAATACGGTGGTATGGCCGGGGCAAATGCGGGCGTACAAGCTGCTTATGCAAATCAAATGTCTAGTTTTGGTG
>TARA_R110000824_G_scaffold203371_3_pt1 | contig 11859 bp, 25 predicted proteins | sample TARA_R110000824 | Tara Oceans TARA_R110000824 (sample SAMEA4397747) | marine metagenome | biome: Polar Biome; feature: [MES] marine water layer (ENVO:01000295) within the mesopelagic zone...; material: water (ENVO:00002006), including particulate matter (ENVO:01000060) such... | reverse complement strand
GGGGGGGGGGGAACCTCCCCCAATTCAATAAAGGAACAAATCAAGATGAAAACACCAAAGACAAAAAAAGGCCGTTTAGAATTGCGAAAATATGAACTTGATCGCATGGCAAGCCAAGGGTGGCAAATTGAAACCATACCGGAAGCGAATGCGATATTGTGCCGCCTTGACAGACCGGACGGAAAAGCCGAATCAAAAGCATTTAAGGGAACAGCCGCCAAGCCGTTTTGGTGGTATCTGTTCAAAACCATTGAACGGCGGGAAGCCTTTATTGATCGCAAAATTGACGGCCTGAAACACGTTGCCGAAAAAGCTTGCCGAAAATCCCCACCCGCTGCGGATCATTACACCGCGGGCGAAGTTCTCTATGATTCCTGGGGATACGATCAAACCAACATAGATTGGTATCAAATAACAAAAGTCAAAGGAAAATCCATTTGGCTTCGGAGAGTTGCTGAAAATTCAAGCGATGCGGGGAACTGCTCAAGCGGCCACACACAGCCACGCAGAAACGAATTCTATGGCGAAGAAATCCGCAAGACCGTCCAACCTGGCGGCCACGTTGCTTCCCCCCTTCGTGGCGGATTATACAAGTGGGACGGTAAGCCAAAGTATTGCAGCAGCTACCACTAAAGTGAACGGAACACGCGCGGCCATTCGTGGCTGCGCCTTTCCGGGCATTGATCCGGCAACATAGAATTGAAAAGGGAAAACAGCATGAAAAATTTGAGCGCAATTACATCAGAAGGAATTCACTATTGGACGGGCACAGGGGGAATTTTAATGGTGAGCGATGAAAACACAAAAACCTTAAAAAGTTTTGAGGCGTTGGATGATGGCGTCAATTGGCTTTACTTGAACGGATTCAAGGAAAGCGCTAGGGATTTGAATAAATGGTGCTAAAAAAAGTGAAATTATTTTCACTCACAATACCCTTGTAAAACAAGGGTTTCTGCAACTTTTTGGCTCGGTGCTGAAAATAAACGTGGACGCGTACACAGCCGGTATGTATATTCAGGGAGTGCGAGGGAAACTAACTAAGGAACAAAAAAACAAGATTATGAAATACACTCAAAGCCAAAACAAAATTGAAGCAGCAACCAGCATCACGGTTGAAGGACTCCGCGCACTACTTTTCAATGTGGGTGATCAGAGCGCCAACGTCTCCACCATCAGCGAGGAAAAATATGGCGAAATCATCACAACAAAATCAGTCAGGGGACTCCGCTTTGAATTAGACAGCAACGGCAAGCAGCACATTATCATCGTCACCGCATAACCCAAACCAAGGGAACAAATCAAAATGAAAAACACTACAAGCCAAACCAAAAACGAAAACAAACCTCAAGGTTGGCAAGACAATATCAGGCAAGCGCAGGAATTTAGAAAAGTCCCCCGCCTCATCAAATTAGAACTGACCCACGAAGACCTGACCGACATCCGCGAGCTGCTAAATGAAAAGTTGAGCGATGCCGAAACAGCCGTTGCGCGCTCAAGGCATATGGAAAATGAAGACGACTTTGAAAAAGCACAGCAAGATATTTGCAAGTTTGAAGACCTTCTTACCGTCCTTCGCGGCTAGAACCATCAAACCAAAACCAACAAACCAACAAAGGAACAAATCAAGATGGAAAACACTACAAGCCAAACCAAAATGAAAGAATCAAAAAAGCTCATCAAGTTTGAAATGACAGAGCTACAATATTTAATCGTCAAGGATAGTTTACGCGCAGCCCAAGTGCTGCTGCGTGAGGAATCCGAACAAGCCGCCAGGCCTTCGCTGCTGAAAAAGGCAAGGTTGGGGAGGTGTCTGAGGATTCTCAGCACTCAGTATGATAACAATTGGAAAGTGCAGCAACTTATGGCCGATCAATTTTTTGATAATCATAACGCAAATGCCTAACCCCCAACCCAACTAAGGAACAAAACAAGATGAAAAACAAAACAAACTACACAGCGACCTTCCCTTGCGGAACAGTAAAAACCCGCAACAGCAAAAACACCTACTCACACGCATGGCTTGTAACCATTAAATTTGACGAGGCAATTGAGCATCCGTTCTTTTCATGTGCCGCCGGACGGACACGCAGCGAAAGCGGATTTGCAAGCAGCGCGAAAAACGCCGCCCGCGCCGCGAATCAAGTTTTTAATCGTTGGACGCTCAACGAAGATTTGAACAGTCGCAACCCATATCGCCAGCAGCAAGTTCGCAAGTACAAGGCTACCTTGCCAACCTTGATCCAAAAGCTCGAAGCATTCACCAAGGTGGAAATCGTAACCGTTTAACCAAAACGGGGAGGGCAACCTCCCCAAACCAAAGGAACAAAAATAAGATGAAAAATCAAAATCAAAAAAATACATTGCTAGCCGTGCTAGCTACCTTGCTACTAGCCGCGCCAACCGAGGCCGTGGAAATCAACGGCAAACTGCTCGACGCCGTGGCCTTTGTTGAAAGCAACGGCAATCATCGCGCCGTTGGCGACCAGGGGAAAGCCAATGGATCTTTCCAACTACACAGACCGGCCTGGGCGGATGCGGGCAAGTGGCTCAAGGCCAATGGATTCAAGACAACGACCTACACCAAAGGCGTGAATGATCCAAGCGTGTCGCGGATCTATGCCCGCACTTACTTGTCACTGATCCACGGGCAATTGGCCACGCGAATGAAGCGGGAGCCAACTGCCGGCGAGCTTTATGCCGCATACAATATGGGCGTCGGGGGATTTGCCAAACGCGGATTTGATGTTCGCCGAACTCCGGCCACCACTCGCCGAGCCATTGCCAAGCTTTACAAAGCAATTGAGAACCCCACAACCAAAGGAACAAAATAAGATGAAAATAAATATAAGCGAAATCAAAAAGCAAGCCGAGGCCCTTCGGGAAGTCTTGGAAAAATATAACTCCTTCAAGGAGCTCCATCAAGATGCCCTCGGCCCTCATTTCGAGCAAGATTTGTTTGACCGATGGTTCACCCACCAAATCGCAAAGGAGGCAGCATGAGACGACCATCACTAACATGGAAAGCAATCCGCAACCTTGAATCCCTTTGGGGATTTGCGGAGGGCGAGATGGCCAACTACGACTTCCCCTTTGATAATACTAAGTTAGGAACTGACCCGCTGACCAGGGACGCCCACGCCGCCATTGAATGGATCAAGCGACTTCACCAATGGAAAACTGAACAGGACAAAAAGAAAAAGGAGGCAGCATGAGAACCTCCAAAGAACAAACTGAAAAAAATATGCTCAGGAAATATAATGCCGCGCTTGCCAAGGCCATATCTCACATCTTCCGTTTCAATCTTGAACCGGCGTCAGCCCTTCAAGCGGCGGGGGCAAGCGAGGGCATTGAATCCGGGGGGGAGATGCTTCAGTTCATAAATTGGGCCAACCTAGAACTAGAGGAAAGGGGGTTGTGGCTATGAACATTGATGAAAGCAGAAAGGTGACAATCAAAAATGCCATTGCTCAGATTGATGAGGAGATGCGTTTTTGCAGAGCCCTTCGGAAAACCCTTTCCGAGTTGAAGCAAGAATTGACCCGTGAACTTTTCCCTGAAGACGCCCTCAAGAGGGCTGCACTCAGCGAGGGGATCAACGGGCATGAGCGGATGGAAAAGTTTTTGGAATGGGCTGAAGACCAAATCAACCGAGCCGTCCAGGAAAATATCAAGGCGGCTTGGGAGGTCGCTTATGCAAAGGGCAAATCGGATGGCTTGAAAACCATGCACAAACTTGAAATTGAACACGACAGGCCCACGGAAATCCTCAAAGAGGCTTGTCGGGTTGAGTTTGCCAAATTAAATTTAGATGAACCCATTGGGGATGACCAATTGGAGTCAATGTATGATGAACAGACAGAATTAGAAGATTGAACTGAAATTATTTTCACTCCCAATGCCCTTGTTTTTCAAGGGTTTCTGCAACTTTTTGGCCCGGTGCTGAAAATAAATGTGGACATAGCCGCTATGTATGCTAAATTGAATGAGTGAGCGGGAACAATCAAAACAAGATGAAAAACCAAATCAAAAACATCCAAGCCAAAGTCAACCTCCTCTCTGAAATTGAAGAAGCGCTGGTTGCTATATATGGGAAAAATTCTCAGAAAGAATTCAACAGCTTGATTGTTGACGGATTCACTTTAGAGGAGATCCACAAGATGCTTCAAAATCAATTGGGTGGCAGCTCTCATTCTCACAAAAACTAATCAACTCAACCAAGGAACAAAACAAGATGAAAAACAAAACTACCTACTCACTCACAATGTCCAACCCCAACGAAATCAGTGATGCCAAAAATCCTGAACTTCAATTCCAATCAATGGATTGTGAAATGCTCTCCAAATTCGCAAAGGGAGAATTGAATGCTCAAGCATGGATCCAGGCAGAGATGATTAACAGAGGCCAAGGCCTTGATGGTTGGGTCGGCTTTGATGAAGCCAAAGATGAATGGAATACCTACAATCGTGAAAATGGCCTCCTTCAAAAAGAAGGCTGCACGGGTGACACAAACAAAATTGCCAAACACATTTAACCCCCAACCTAAGGAACAAATCAAGATGATTACACTAACTGAAGCCCCGAAATTAGAACTCAAAAACGTGAAAATTTGGGCCGGCCCCGATGGCCCCGTTTTTCAAGCAAGCCTTTACATTGACAGCAAGAAATCCGGTGTAGTTTCCAATCAAGGATTTGGAGGCCCTAATGAATATCATCAAATCAAGAAAGAAGATTTGGAAAAGCTCAATGATTATTGTGCTTCCCTCCCTCCCAAAAAAACCCACATAAAAAACAAAGATGGCTCCCCTTGGATGTATCAAATGGATTCAGAAGGCCTGGTGGATCACCTCTTGCAGGAATGGGAAGATAAGAAGGAGCTCAAGAAGTGCCTCAAAAGAGGCACTGTTGTTCATAAGATTATTGATGGAAAAGATGCAGTTATTGAATACAAAATCAAGTGGGAAGATAGGGCAAAACAATTCAAATGGAAGGGGGAAAGTGAAAAGAAATCCCTGGAACAAAAGATTTCCCATGAGGATACGGTTTTGAATCTCCTCCCCTTTGAGGAGGCCCTTGAACTTTTCGTGAAGGGAATACAGAAATGAGCCAAATCATTCCCAACACGTGGGGGCAAACAAATGCCCGTAAACACACAAACAAACTTTTGGAATCCATTGATGATGGGTGCCTTGATAAAGATCTTGTGATCCTTGCTTGCCTCAAATACATGAGTGAAGATGAGGTTGAAGATATGGCCCACATAAATGGATTCAATGAGGAGGACGAAGCATGAAGCATAAAATTGAACTGACCCAAGATGAAGCTGACTTGATTATGGATGAGCTTCTGACCCATCTTGAGTGCACTGATGGCCTCTTGAGTAATTCTGAGGGCACTTACAATGTAGATTGGAAAGTCATAAACAAACTGATGGCTGCTGGATTTAAGGCTCCTGTGAGATGGGAAGAATTCCTCTCGAAAATTGACACAATCAAAATGGAAAAAGGAGGAGAATGAAAATGAAAATGTTCAAGGAACTCACACAGAAAGAAGAAACCGAATTCAAGGATTGGGCCAAGCTTAACTATAAACCCTTTGAACCCATCAAAGGAATATGGCACCCAATCATCCAGGCTGAATGTGTCAAAATGAATGAAACTGCCAACCTAACTTTTCACCATGAAGGGGGGGGAGCATGAACGAAATTGAACAAGCAATGGCAGATTGGGACGCCTACGGTTCCTGCGAGGGAACGTGTGACAGTTGCAGTCACGAGATGACCGTTGAACCGGACGGGGATTACCCGTGCCCCGAATGTGGCAAGGGGCGAGTGACTTCGCCGCTTATCCGAGCCGGCCTAATCTGATGAAATTCATGGCAGTGTGGGGCAATCATATAACGCACCTCCCCGAACGTGATACCCGCCAAGAGGCGATTGAATTCTTTGAGGGACTTTACAGCCTCAAATGGAAGCACCTATGTTGGGAGCACGAGATTATTGAAATCAAAAAACCGGAAAACCCCGAACAAAAAAAAGCGGCCGCCATTGCCATTTTCCTCAGCCAAAATGGGGCTGAGGGTGGCAGGAAGTCAAAACGAACAAAAGCCCTCAGAAATGATCCTGAGGCCAAGAAATACCAATCATGAACAAAAACAAGAAAAAAACTAAAGTCGATGTGCCGCCGGAAGTTTCGGCATACATGGCAGAACTTGGGCGCCGCGGCGGCCTTGCTAATAAAGGAAAACCTGGGCGGAGTGAAATCTGCCGCAAAGCGGTCGAGGCCCGGTGGGCAAAGTACCGGGCCAAAAAGGCGGAGGAGGAGGAAGACAAATGCAAATTGTAAGGGGTCTTCCACCAATTAAACTATCACCCACTCACTACCAATTGAAGAAATGTGACGCGGGAGACCACGAATGGCAGCGGCGGGCAAAAACAAAAAAATGTGTTCATTGCGGGAAAGTAGAAAACCGCGAAAGAAACAAATGGGGAGGACTTGAATGACCCCAATTACGGGCCTTGACTGAATGACATAGTTTCTGGAGGCACCTGAAACTATGTCACAAACGAGAGCTTGACAGATTCCCCTTTGTTCATAACCTGTGGAAAGAGTGGTGATGGGTAACCATAAGTTATGATGGGCAATCCTTTTTATTGTGGTATTATCTTCGGCGTGTCCAATAAGAGACTACGAACCAAGGCGAACGAAGATGAAGGATTCGAGACAGCCCTGGCCAAGGAGGCAGCCAACCTTAAATGCCTCACCAGGAAATCAGCGGCCAAGCTGCTTGATTGCCACATTTCTTACATCGACAGACTCATCGCGACCGGGCGCCTCAAAAGCCGGAAGTTCGGGCGTGGTTGCATTCGCATCCCCCTCACTGAAATCAAACACTTTCTGTCTAATGCACCCACAAAATAAATTTACCCTGCCCGACCCTGAGGGGCGAATTTGTATTTTGTGCGCTGAGCCTGTGTTGCCCAATCATTACACTTGTGATGGTTGCACGACGGCCATAAATTATTCAACATCAATGGACAAAATAACTAACAAGAAACCCCAGAAAAAAGGACAAAAAAATGGCTAACGCCCCTAAAGAAAATAACAAAAACTCTGCTTTGGCAGCAATGGCCGAAAGGCTTTCAATCGAACCGGCCAAACTCCACAAGACCCTGAAGCAAACGGTTTTCAAAAACGCATCAGACGAAGAAATGGTGGCGCTAGTTGTGGTTGCTAATGAGCACGGGCTGAATCCCCTCTGCCGTGAAATTTATGCCTTCCCTTCTCGAGGCGGTGGGATTGTTCCGGTGATTTCTGTGGATGGCTGGATTCGTATAATGAACAGCCACCCCAAATTCAACGGCATACATTTCAACACTCACATTGATGAGAAAGGCGCTCCCATTTCAATTGCGTGCACAATTTGGGTCAAGGGGCGGGACAACCCCACCGTCATCACAGAATTCTTTTCTGAGTGCAAAAGGAACACGGAGCCCTGGCAGCAATATCCCCACCGTATGCTCAGATGGAAAGCTTTGGCCCAGGGCGTCCGCACAGCGTTTGGATTTGCTGGCTATTCAGACAGCGACGATGCGGAACCCAAAGTAGAAAAAGGGGAAGGCGAGGCAAAGCCCGTGTTCAGCGAGAAGGATTACGATAACGCGATTGAGCTCTTTGCAGATGATGCCCCCCCCGGTGCAAAAGTGGCAGAAACCGAAACCCGCCAACCTGAAACTGTTGAGGCTTCTTAGGGAGCCTTCCAACTGGGCAGCATCCGGCACCTAAGCCGTCCCGCTTGAACGCTGGGTGCTGCCCACCTGAAAACATGGCTAAGAAAAAAACAAAGAAGAAAGATCCACGCCGCGGCCGCATTTCCGGTTCCCGTTTGGATAGGTTGGCGCTCTGCCCAGGCAGCAACTTTGCTGAGATAGACAAGGCCGGCGAAACAAATCCCCTGGCTGATGCCGGCACTAGAATCCATGCCGCGCTGGAATCCGATGATTGTTCAAAGTTGAATGATGATGAATTGAAAATTGCCGACCGGGCTAAAGAGCTTAGGGAAGATTTAGTTGAGCGATGGATTGATGGGGAGGGGCACTATGAGATTTTCAGCGAGATTCGTTTGTGGGGATTGGATAAGCAGATTTCAGGTCAACTCGATTTCGGAATCCAAAAAGAATCGCGTGCCCTCATTCTTGACTACAAAACCGGCTACCTTGAATCCGTTGATGCCGGGCGGAATATGCAGCTCAAATGCTATGCGGTTCTAGTCAAAGAAAAATATCCCCATCTTGAGGAAATCACCGTGGCAATTATTCAGCCGCGGGTATGGCCTGAAGTATCTCAAGCCGTTTACAATCTAAAGGATTTACAGATGGCCAGGCAGGAAATCGCAGCAATCATTCTTAAATCTTCTGACCCAAAAGCACATCGGCATCCGGGGCCGATTCAATGCAAATACTGCAAAGCGAAAGCTGATTGCCCTGAAGCGATAGCCCTCACCACTGACCTGATTAAGTATGAGAAGCTTGAGCTGCCGTCTGAGAAATTGCCGGAGCTCCTTGATGCGTGTGGCACAGCCAAAAAGATAATCGCCGCCATTGAAGCCAGGGCCAAAAGTATTCTTGAAATAGACCCCGCCGCCGTGGCGGGCTGGACATTGAAAACCGGTGCTACCATGACAAAGGTGGCAAGCCCTCAGAAATTATTCAGCCGGATGAATGAGCGACATTCAGTGCTGCCCCATGAGTTTGTTGATGTGTGTGATGTGGGCAAGGGGAAGCTGAAAGCCCTCCTCAAAACCGCCTCCGGCTTGAAGGGCAAAGCCCTCGATGAAGAATTGAAATCGCTGCTAGACGGCATCACCAAGGAAACAGCAAAGGCTCCAAGCCTAACAAAGGCCAAAGACTGATGTGGATAATTCCCCACAAAAATCACTCTCTGTGCTCTCGTTCTGTTCCGGTTACGGGGGGCTCGAATTGGGACTTGAACTTGCTGGCCTCAGAATTGGGAGAAGCATTTATGTGGAGAGGGAATGTTACGCCGCCGCCGTTGTGGTCAAGGCGATTGAAGCGGGTGCCTTGGCTCCGGGCTTTGTGCACACGGATCTTAAAACCTTCCCAGCAGAAATCTTTCGAGGCTGCTTTGATGGAATGGTCGGCGGTTATCCGTGTCAACCCTTCTCAACCGCCGGACGCCGGGAAGGATCAAACGACTCAAAAGGCCGGAATCTCTGGCCCTACTTTAAGAGGACAATTGAGCTTGTTCGACCAGGATTCTGCTTCTTTGAGAATGTCGAAGGACACGTTACCCTCGGGCTTAAGGACGTCTGCCACAACCTGGGAGAATTGGGTTATGAGTATTCGGCAGGATTATTTAGCGCGGAGGAGTGCGGAGCACCGCACCAAAGAAAAAGAATCTTCATCCTCGCACGGCAATCCCCCAAAGCACGATCTAGCAACGAATTGGCCAACACCGACGGCAGCCGAAGGGCTCAAGATTCCATCACAAGCCAACTACGGGCAGCAGGGCCTTTCGAATCATCCAGCTATTGTTGGCCGTCCCGACCGGGCCAAACTCAACAAGAGTGGGAAGCCTCAAGGCTCGTGGGCAACTCCGACTGTCATGACAGATTCAATGAATGTGAACAAGACCCCGGAAAAGAGGAACACACCAGGGCTGGCGACTCAGGCAGCGGGATGGTCGACCCCTCAGGCCAGAGATTATCGCTCGGGGAATCCGGAGCGCCGGCAGAATCCGGAGCGGAGCAAAAATCTCAACGATCAGGTGGGGAGGGTGAATGCGAAACTTTCGCCGGATTGGGTGGCTCAATTGATGGGCCTGACAACTTACCACAGCCAGCTGCCTCTTACATGGGGCCAGCAGAAAATCGAATTGATCGGCTCCGTATGCTTGGGAATGGAGTAATTGCCCACACAGCCGCCAAAGCTTTTTTGACATTGTGGAATGAATTAGAAAGATGAAAATACCGCCAGGAACAACATTCAGAATCAAAGATTGGGAAACCCTTTTTGAAATTGCCTCCAGCCGGAAGCTCAAGAAGTTGGGCTGGGTGGCGATGCCAAACGGTCATGACTCTATGGCATATTGCCGAATGATGGCCAGGAAAGATGGCCCGGAAATCTTTGCTGCCTGGATCCTTATTGTTCAATTAGCGAGCCGATGTGCCAACCGGGGGATTTTGGCCAGCAGCGACGGGCGACCTTATTGCCCCGAAGAAATGGCTGCAAAAACCAGAGGGCCGGAACGGATTTTCTCTTTGGCGCTGCCTTATCTTTGCCAAGTCGGGTGGATGTATTCAGAGCCTTCACTGGCGGAATCTGCCGACGTAGTGGTGGAATCCACCAACGTGTCGGCGGGTCGTGGGGGAATCCGCCGCATACATAACACTACATTACAGAACAGAACAGAACAAACCCCCAACCCCCTTGAGGGGGTATTCCCTGAAAATTTGATTTCTGACAAATTTAAGAAGGCATGGGGTGAATGGGTATCTCATCGGGTTGAAATCAAGAAACCCCTGAAGCCTACCCAAATATCAAAACAACTCAAACGGCTCTCAGACTTGGGCGAGGCTGGCGCCATCGAGGCGCTTGAGCATACAATGGAAAACGGCTGGACAGGTATCCGGCGCCCCGGCCAAGAGGAATCAAACGGCAAACCAAACGGCCAACCCAAAGACCTCACAAACAATACGCCGGATTCCCGGTTGAAAGAAATAGAAAGAGAAATGAAAAAGCTATGATTGAAAAAAGACCAAACCAAGCCGAGGCTTTGGGGCATTCGATTGTCCCATATAAATTCGACCCCCCCACCCATGATGGAAACAAGGCCTCAATCCAAATAAAAACATTCGCAGGGGATTGCCCCACGGTTGGGGAGCATTGCACCTTAGAGGATGGAGAGGGGGGGGTCTCGCTATGGCTTATCAAAAAAGTAGAAATTTTGGATGATTGCTTAGAACTTACCCTGAAGAAACCCTGAACCAACAAAAAAAACAAATGACTGCAAAAACCACATTTGAAGACACTCAATTTGAGTTTGATATTTGCCAAAACAGGCACGGAGGAAATGAGCAATCAGAAGCAGCTTTTGAGGAAATCAAAAAAGAACTACCCTTTAAGCGTGCCATTGTGCTCATACTGCTCCACAAAGCAGCCCTGAAGGGCTTAACGGTCCATGACCTATCCGAACAGCTAGGAACAACCCCAAACACCGTCAGCGGCCGATTAACGGAGCTTAAGCAAATGGGCTTGATCCACAAAATTGGCACCCGGCCTTCCCCTTCAGGTTGCAGTTCAGCTGTTTACATCCCAACCTCAACCCCCGAATCTTTATGCTAATCAACGCAAGCAAGGTAAAAAAATACGCGCTTGAAAATGCGCCCAAAGGCAAAAAGCAAATCAGCCGGACATTTCTGGAGGCGGTAGATTTTGAAACCCGCCAGGCAATCAACCGGCGCTTGAATCATCACGATAACAAATGCGGCGGCCGGAAAACTTTGGTTTGACTATCAATCTACCCTATAAAAAATGACATATTCATTTGAGCAGATAGAATATAAGACCGAAGACGGCACAATGCTTTGGCTTGATGGGTGCGCGGAGTGCTCCGTGTTTTATCAAAAAGCGGAGCCTCAAACGTGGGAGGACCCCGGATGCCCTGCCGAAGTGCTAGTGGAAAGCATTGATGATGTGAACATTGAAGCAGTTGCCCTTGTGGTCTGCGGCGATTGCGTTGCGCTCTTGAGCATTGGCGAGATTGAAACTAAATTTATGAAACAGCTCGAAGCATTTATTGAAAAAAACCAACTGGAAAATGCGCAAGCACAAGCGCTAACAGA
>TARA_R110000824_G_scaffold222225_1_pt1 | contig 11866 bp, 23 predicted proteins | sample TARA_R110000824 | Tara Oceans TARA_R110000824 (sample SAMEA4397747) | marine metagenome | biome: Polar Biome; feature: [MES] marine water layer (ENVO:01000295) within the mesopelagic zone...; material: water (ENVO:00002006), including particulate matter (ENVO:01000060) such... | reverse complement strand
GTTGTCCGCCGTCCACTGTCGGGTCTCACATTGTGCGGCGAGTTTTTCGAGCATCTCCTCGAGTGATGGTTTTTTCTTTGCCCGTCGCCAGGCGCTAACGGCTGCCGCCTTGCCGATTTTCCTTGGATAGAGATTATACCACTCCACGAAATCAGAAGGAATCGATCCCCCCGTTTTCACGGCACTATGTGATGTCTTTTCTTTATCCTTTCCTATCTTATCCTTTCCTATCTTATCTAATGGTCCCCCCTTTAGACCTCCCGTAAGTCCTCCCTTAAGTCCCCCCTTAATTTGATGCTGATTATGGCCCGTTGGATTCGCTCCCCAGTTCCTCGTCAAGGTCTTATTATGATTGTCCCAGTCGTGGACATAATAGCCGGTGTCGGTCTCGTCGATGAAGCCGGCATCCACCATTAGTTGCAGCAAATTCAGCTTGCCCGAATAATGGCAAATCAGCTTCACTTTCCCTGGTGTCAGGTTGTCGAATATCCATTGCCGTTGATGCTGGCAATATGCCCACAAGCGAATGACGAAAACGGGCGCTTCATTGCCGAGTTGGGCGGTCAACGCCTTCGTCTTCCAATGATCGAGAAATTCAGGTCGAATATTCAAATGCCCCCCCCCGTGTCGTAGCATAACATTATAGAGGCCGCCTGACCATTTCAAGCTGATCGGCATAATATTGGCTCTCTTTGCCAATGTTCAGATTCTCATCCAGCATTGCCACCAGCACATAATTGCCATGCACCTGGCGCACGATACCGTGCTGCTGGATGCTTGATCCCGGGTCGCTTGGATCTTGTATATCCGGGCATTTGACTCGGTCCTGTTGTTGCAGTTCAGTCATTGCTCCATCCCCTCAAAAAGAAATTCCCCCTCATTTCCAACGCTAAATAAATCGGCCTCTTTACTGTCGCCAATCGTCTCCCACTCGAAATCGAGCAGGTCGCGCAAATGTTCAAGTTCCTCCAATGTTAAATCGGTTGTCTGTGCGATATCCGAAGCGGTCCAACGCTCGAATACGATTCTAACGAGAGCCGCGATATGTGACCAATCGACATCGTCATATAGCCCGGCCTCGAATCCGAGGCGAATGGCTTCTGCATCGGTCAACACGCCAAGCGACCAGCATTGAATTTCGCCAAAGCCGGCAGCCCGTAACGTATGCAATTCGAGCGGCTCACCGATTGCTTCGAGGCCGCCTTCGCCGGCATCACGTACCGTCAACGGCAAGACCTGTCCCGTCCGACGAGCCCTCGCCTGCGCTACGAACTCTTGCTCCGGTGTGTATCTCTTATCCCTCAAGAACCAGGGAATAGACACCTCATCAGCATTCATCGAAATTAGGTATCCCATTCAACTCCCCTCCTACGCCACAGTTCAGTCAGATACCACTGGTATCGTTGATGCTCGCGGATATTGGCGATAACGCGATACGGGTACATTGGCTCACCCGTATCCATGCCCATGATCTCGCTAAAGGGCCGACGCTTGCTTTCATCAGCCGCATCCCGTCCTCGTTGTTGAAAGCGCCCCGCGTAGCATGCCACCTTTTTCCCGCGATGGTATTGCGTGAGCGTTCCGAACTTTGACGCGCTTAACAATGTCACAGTCGAGTCCGCGCTATAGAACGGATATCGCTCGAGAATTTGAACCTTTGTAATGCCAAAGCAATGGACGTGAAGATTCTCCTTGCGCTCCCTGATTAGCCGCCATACATGGTCGAGAAAATCGCGGAGCGTGTTGCCCCGCCCTGCTATTGGCACCAGGCCGCCGATCGCTAGATAGGGCCACTTTAAGGCGTCCAAGGCCCGGCAGACTTGTTCGCGGGTCGCAGGGAAATGAATCGTGGAATAGATAGGGAACCTGAAATCCTCCCGCGTCATCCGTTCATAATTCCGCTGCGTCGCATCAAAGTCGCCAATCACATCGAGTGCCGCTGCATAGCCAACCACAGGATCAACAGCATGCAGATATTCGATATATCTCTCCAAGCTGATACTGCGGTCCCTGGTCAACGCGCTGAACGCACCGCTGTCCAGAAATGCCGTTCCGTTTTCCCGGTCAAGGTCGAAAGCCTCGTCGTCCTTGTCCTGCAAATCGTAATAGCTCCACAGCCTGTTGACCTTTGACCTCAATATGAACGGTTCTGAGATCGGATGTATAAGCCGTCCGGCACAGTATAGCTTCACTGTTCGTCGATCGGGATGTAGACCGTCGGGTCATTGAACTTTTCCAATGCCTCCCGGCGCTCGACGCAAGTGCCACAGGTGCCGCAATGATGTCGGCCCCCCTTATAGCAGCTCCATGTATATGTCCAGTTGACGCCCAGGTCATGCCCACGCTCGGCAATGTCCGTTTTCGTGTCTTCAATGTAAGGAGCAATGAGTTGGACTCCGACATAAGTGCCGCAGTCAGCAGCTTGACGAAAACCCTCATAAAATTGCGGCCGGCAGTCCGGATACACCGCATGATCGCCGGCATGGGCGGCATACATGACATTGCGCAGGCCGTAGGCTTCAGCCGACGCAACCGCCAATGAAAGCATCACTCCATTACGGAACGGAACGACCGTGCTGCGCATCGTGGGGTCAGCATAATGACCGTCCGGCACATCAATCCCTTCACCGACGAGCGAACTCTCAAGCGCCAAAGTCTTGAGAGTCTCTGTGAGGTCCATCTCATGCACATGCAAGCCGCAGACATTTGCATTCTCCCATGCCATCTCGAGTTCACGGCTGCCATGCTTCTGCCCATAGTTGAACCACAGGCAATATTCGATACGCTCGTGTTCTTGATACAGCAACACGGTCGAGTCCATTCCGCCCGAGTAGATGAGCACGGTGTCTTTCTTTGTCAGTTCTGCCATTTCAGTTTCCCCTTGTGTTGTGTTGGATTAGTTGCAAGAACTCACCACGCGCCTCTGCGCAGTCACGCATTGAACCGAGCATCGTGCTCGTCACCATCGTACTATTCTGCTTCGAGACGCCACGCGCCACCATGCAGAAATGCTGTGCCTCAAGCACCACCGCCACGCCCAACGAGCCGAGACAGGTCTCGATCGATTGTGCGATCTGTTGTGTCAACCGCTCTTGAATTTGCAAACGACGACTGAAGCACTCGACCAATCTCGCCAGCTTGGAAATGCCGACCACCTTGCCGTTCACACCTGGTAGATACCCGATATGAGCCCGGCCAAAAAACGGCAGCATATGATGCTCGCAGGTGCTGAAAAACTCGATGTCCCGTAGCACGACCATCTCGTCATAGTCCCCGCGATCGAATGCGGTTGACAGCACCTCACGCGGGTCCGTTCTATATCCGCAGTATAACTCCTGCCAACTGCGGACGACACGCGCCGGCGTTCCGCTAAGACCATCTCGCGCCGCATCCTCGCCGATCATTTCGATCACTCGCCTCACCGTGTCCGTCTTGTCCGCCGTTGGATCGCCGCTCTCCCACGGAAACACAAGCCAACGGCCGCGCAGGTTCTTGTCGTTGATCTTGTCGGCAATCGCGACAAAGCGTTTCTCGGGATATTGCTTTACATAGCGATCCCTCGTTGCCCCTGAATCGATTACATCGTCCAAGATGACATCCGCGACCTCAACATCGTGGACCGCCTCCGCCTTCTTTAGGAATGCGCTGGCGAGCATCCCGCCACGCGGCACGCCATAGACCCGTATCCCAGGCTGGTCGATGTCTGCCAATCCCTTCATAATGTCGTCCCATTTGATGTGCAGCTGCGGGGCGACGAATATATCACGCAGCGATAATTCTTTTCCCTTTGTCATGTTTTCCCCCTTTAGAATGGTATGTCGTCCGTTTGCTCGTCTTCGTTGGGCAGTACGCCCGGCGGTCGTGGGGCTGGTGGCGCTTCAGGATGTCCGAGCGAAGGCACATCTGAAACCTGCGGCGCTACATCAACGCGCCAGGCATCGATCGATGTGAACGAAGCTTCCTCCCCCGTGTCCCGTCTTGTGTACAGCCGGCCACGCAGGTGACACTTGACCGTCACCGTGTCGCCCACGTTAATCGCACTCCAGTATTCGCACGCCTTTTGCTTAACCTCGAGCGCGATGTGCTGTGTGTACGTTTGCCCGTTGCCACCGATTTCATCCACCGTGATGATCGCATCAATCTTTTGAAACGTGTCGGTGATTTGTTTGACCTCGCCGACCTTGTGGACGACTCCGGTGATGTCAAGATCCAAACTCATTCTGCACCTCCCTTTCCTTGTGTTGTTCTTGTTGAATTGCCCATGCAATACCCGCTGCGAGTGCCTGCCACGCATGCCCCGTGACGCCGTATAGTGGGCCGCGTTCGGCCTTTGTCCCAATTGCCGGCACCCGCCCACCGCCTGTGGCTGGGAACAAGTCGATCAGCCGTTGCCGGATGACCGCATCATTGATGCCAACGGAACGTCCACATAATGCCAGCTTGACCTGGTTGCGCTGGATTAAGTGAACCTCGCACGGCGCAGTCAGTCCGCTCGCCGGCTTGCGACAATGATGTGAGAATGCCTCCTGCATACGGCCGACCTGCCGGCAAGTATGGAACACGTCTTGACCGACAGGCATGCCCATGCTGTTGCACCATTCGAAAATGACCAGCCCGGGATTATACCCGGCCGAGATGATGTGCTCGTTGTCCTCGGTGTCGCTTCGGTATATTTCACCGTCCTCGATCAGCACATATCCGCTTGCCTTTGGACCGGGATCAATTGCCAGCATATTTGGCAGCTTGATCATATCGCCGCCTCGATGATTTGCGGCTCCTGTTTCGCGCACCACTCACACACGCCACACGGCGACAACGGCGGCGGCGTATCGTCCTCACGCCATTCTGCCAGCTCTTCGGCAACCTGGGACCACGGCGCTGCCTGCGGCAAACGACCTTGAGACCATATGTTGTCGAGCAACTCGGCGGACGTGGGCAGCGTGGAGAAACGAACAGGAACAACCGGATGCGGCGGGCGGCTGCCGACTGCAACGACATAGGCGTCAGCGGCACTGCCGGCGCGGTCGAAATTCTGCAATAGCAATTCACGATAGACTGCGAGCTGCAATTCATAAGCCCCATAGAACGGCACCCGCCTTCGGTGATGGGCTGACCAGTATTCACCGAACTGCGCTGTATATTTCAGGTCGGCGAAGTGCTGGTCGCTGACGACATCCAAGACACCGCGCCACCGCAGGCCGCATATCTCGCCTTCGAGTTGCACCTGACTCTCTCCCTCGAGCAACCGCATGACATCCAACGCCCGGACCTTTTCAGCAACCGCCGTCACCGCTGCGAAGTCTTTTTTGCGGCGTGGTTCCTTTGCCCGGCTGTCCCATTGCCGGCCATCGTATTCCTCGGGAATGCCGTCGCCCAGGCCCAGCTCGCCCTCGAATAGCAATCCCTGCAGCATCGCATCCGTTGGCGGTCTTGGCGTCGATTGTTCGGTCACATACGCCCACCACTTCGCCGGGCATTCGTTGAGCATCCGGAACTGGTTCAGTGAGAAATGACTTTTCATTGTGAGATCCCCTCTCTTAATGTTTTGCAGACTTGCCGTAGCGAGGTCATGTCCACCTCGCCCGGACTCGATTTTCCTTGCGCTGCCAACCACTTGTCCCGCCTCGCCACGCCGTCCTCAGCCCTGCCAACCAGGTCTTCAAAGGTCAGCACTTGTTCGACGTGCTTGCCTTCGGCCTCGGTCAATTGCTCCGGCGTCACCTTTTGGCCGGCGGTGACCGCCTCGATCTGTGCCGGGCTCGCCTCCATAATAGCCTCGAGCGTGCTTTGGCGAATTGGCCGTGCCTCGACTTCGATGCCAGCCGACAACGCCGGCGCGTCAATGTGTTGGCCCTTGTAAATTGACAGCCCGATCCCGAGAAAGCTGCTCGCTTTGCTCACCATGTTCGTCTGCGCACATTTCATTGCCTCAGCGACATTGCCGGCACGCACAATGCCCTCGCCAATGGCTGCGACCTCATATAGGTTTCCGTCCCGTCGCTCATCGTTATCGCTTATATCCGGCAGGCGATACCACAAGCAACCCTCGGCGGCGACAACCTTGTCAGACTTGTGCCATTGCTTCACCGTCATGCCCCAGCCCACGCCACACAACCCGAATGTGTCCGTCAGCTTTTCGACGATGTGATAGGCATCGATGGAGGTGAAGCCGCCACGCATTGAAACCGACTTATAGGCCTCGTCCGGCATCCGTTCGGCGAGCTTCTCAAATATCGCTGGCACTGGCATCGTCATCCCCCTCGTTAGTTATTTCCAGCCGCTCCGGGCCAAATAGCCTGAGCTTTGCTGTGGTTCCGTCCGTGTGAATGATCGTCAAATGCGTGACATGGAATGCGTGTGATCGCGGCAAACCAGGGATGATCGGATCATCCTCACCGTGAAACTCGCGGACCACTTTACATTCGGTCACTCGATGCAGGTTTAATTCCATCGCTCCCCCTTGTTGTTGAACTCCGCTGCCGGTCGCACCAGCCACAGCTTCCCGTCCCGTGTCCTCCACGCGAAGGGCACCGGCAGCGGAGATTTATTTAGCCCCATTGATCAGCCATTGCAGTTGCGATACCGTGGTAAGTCTGCGAGCGGATCTTTGCCCGCTTGTTAGATGGCCCCAAGCGATTCTGTCCCGAGGGCGTCTGATTCTCCCAGTGCCCACAGGCAGGCTTCTCGAGTACGTGAGTCGCCTGCAATAACGGCAAGCCCCGCAGCCACAGGCACGTCCGCTTTGATTCGGGATGGCCGAACTCATAAGGCTGTATAGTTTGATCATGCTTCCTGCCGATACGAGACACTGCATACCTGTGCATGACGGGATTCTCGATGCACATACGCTTGCACGGGTGATGGAGGAACAGCTTAAAGAAATCAGCGGCTTCGTCCAGGTGATTCCAGCGCCCTTTGTCCGCGTGCAGCCACCTCACACCGGAGTTCGACATATAGGTGCAAGGCGGATGGGCGATAATTAGCGCCCATTCATCCGCGAGGACATCTCTGACATCGCCCTCTATATGATATAGGGAGCCGTCATCACTTGGCTCTATATCGCAGGAATACGCATCGTGACCTTTGTTACGAAATGCTCTTCGCACCATCCCTGAAAGTTCGCAAGCAACTAATATTCGCGCCATCGCGTCTTCCCCCTTTTTAGGCCTTGTTATAATCCGCCCAAGAATTTGGCGTCTCGTAGACTCGCACATTGGCAATCAGATTGCCTGACGGCATCACCGCCTCGATTTCCGAGTAGCACCAGGCCGCGATATTCTCAACGGTCGGAATGAAGGGAACCACGATGACCCGGAAATTCTGATCGGCAACCTCCAAGCTATCGAAGAACGGCCGCATGATCGGGTCGCCTTCATATATCATAAACCCGTGGTCAAGGACATCGTGAACGGAAGCGGTCAGCAGCTCCTTGATGTCGCCAAAGTCAATCACCATCCCTTCGGAACTCGAGCCCGGGACCGCGTACAAATCGCCGTCAACGGAAAGTTCGAGGCGATAGCGATGGCCGTGTGGATATCGGCATTTGCTTTTATGGTTCGGCACACGGTGTCCCATGTCCCACTCGATGACCTTTGTTATTGTCATTCGCTTGGGCCCCTCCTGTCAGCGAGCACTTGGCGTAAGGCGCGGATGTCTGCGTTCTCGTGGTTGTATTGGTCTTCGCCGACTTCTGCCAAGCGCCTGACATCTTCAAGGCTGATACGTTGCCCGAGTCGCCGGAGCAAGACGCGCTCTTCACGCATCCATCGGTCAAGCGTGCCAGTGCTTATGCCAAGGATGGCGGCGGCGTCCCCGGCCGTCCCCCACTTCTTCGTCGCTTTGTCTTTCATGTTCCCTCTCGTATGCGGGTTGATGTAGGCAGCCTTATCCTACACCACATCCACACGCATTCAAACACGCCCGAAAATAAATCTCAAAATTTCTTTTTTTTCTGCTTGTTTACAACTATAATGATAGTATAATAATAATAGCAAGAGGCGCTGCGGGGCGGCGCAAAACAAAACGGAGCAAGAAAATGAAGCACAGCGAAACAACACAACGAAGCACCGAGTCACAGCCCTACGCATTCTTCATGCGGCCGGAAAGCAACCGCGTCCACCCGAGTACTATTACACCTTACTATATCATCGCCGACCTCCCCGCGGGATTGGAACCGTGGGACGCCGTCCTCGCCGCTCGTAGCGCGGGTCATTCGATTCCGTTGGGATCACCGCGCACGGGCGTTGAGGAAATCCAGAACGACGACGGGACGTGGTTCCGCAAGGGCACGAACCGCCGGGACAAGAGCACTTGGACCTTTGAGAGCTCGGACGAGTTTGACGCCAGCTTCTAATATGACAACCACCACCACCAACACCGAGGACCGAACAATGACGACCACACAGAACAAGTACCAGACGCTTCCGACGCTGTGGGCAGTGCGGTGGGAAAAGGCATCGAAGGAAGATGCAGTAATGAAGCAGTGGGCCATCCAAGCGCTGGAAGCTGTTGCAGTATACAATGCCGATTTGTTTAGCCCGGAAGATGTCGCGGAAATTGAGGTGACCATCGACCGCATTAATGACACAACAACACCAACAACGAGGACAAGACAATGAGCACCAACAACAACCAGGGCAGCACGAATCACGACGCCGAGCGCACGGTGACGATGTGGTCACGATTCAGGGCAGAAGCCGATCCCGGCGGCTGGGTCATCGAGAGGTCGTATCCCCTCCGCTATCTGATCGATGCGATGGACATGCCGGCCAATGCAGGCGAAACGAAACCGCAGGGCGGCGGCCGCGAGGTCGCGTGGTTTGAACTGGGCGCAGATCCAAATAAGCCCGCCTACAAAGGCGAAGCCTGTTGCAGTACCCGGAGCGCGGATGGGCAGCTGTATACCTGGCATCGGGACGAGGACAAGTAAACCACCACCGAGCGCCGGTGAGCTGAACCGCCGCCGGCGTTCCCATCGCACTCAAAAAAAACAAAAAAAACCTTTTCACGGGTTGTACAATACTACAAAGGTAGTATACTAATAATAGCAAGAGGCGCTAAAAGGCGCCAAACAACAACCACCAACAACGAGGACCAAACGATGTACACCACGAACACCGCCAACGCAGCAATCGCAGCAGCAGCAGCCACGCTCGACGCAGAGATGATAGCAGCACGCGCAGCAAACGCAAACAATGAGACGGTCAATGCAATCCATCGCCGGTACCGCGCAGCTGTACGCCGAGCACTGGTAAAAGCAAGCGCAGCGTTTGACGCAGCATTTCACGCAGCAAACAACAACAACGATTGACAGCGCAGCAACGCCAACCGGCGCGAATGACCGCGCCGCACAACAACCACCACCAACAACGAGGACCAAACGATGATCACCACCACCAACAACAACACGCAGCACACCAACGACCCGACAATGGCCGATGACATCATGGAAGTCATCACCGATGCGCTGGGCGAAGAATTCACCGACGAAATCCGCGGCATCACCACATTCGAGGAAGCGGGAATCCTCGGCCATGCGGCAACCGACGAGCAAGGCCTCATCATCAGCATGGAAGATCGCAGCGAATTTCAAATCAAGATCCGCCGGACGAAATAAGACAACCACCACGATGACCACCACCAACACCACCAACAACGAGGACCAAACGATGACGAAGCCGTGGCTCACCAAGAAACTCCACCTGACGCTCGAGACTCTCTTAAACCACCACACCTATATGACGACACTCGAACTGGCCGAAGAGCTTGGCTGCGCGAAGGCAACCATGTATGGCCGCCTCCGGAAGCTCGAGGCATTGCTGATCATGGACGATGGGAAAAGCCTCATCACCATTTCAGGCGGAGTGCATTTGGGCTGGACAGTCCTCGATGAAAACGAAGCGGCGGTCCGCGAGATCCTCGCACAGCCCGGCCATCCCGGGCGCACGCTTGTGATTCGGAGGTATAAGCAGCCCGAAGGCAAGCCGGAGGTTGAAGCGAATGAACCGACGAATAACGACACCAGGTTGTATGCCAAGTCACGGTGTCCGATCTGCGGTGCCGGCATCATGGCGGAGCAAGTCATCGTCCGGGGGAAGCTCGTGCTGGACGCCGAGTTCCGCAAGGTCGTTGACGCCGGCGAGCAAACGATTGTCGACGAGCTGGAAATCTTTTGCGAAGGATTGCCAAGTCACACGCAGGCAGAAATGGCTGCGCACAAAAACACAGCCAGCGTGGGCTAAACAAAAACACAGCGCAGTCACGCTACTGCGCAAAACAAGGGGACGACCATGACAGGTCTAATGACACACTGCGGCGCTGATGCCGCTACACTGAAGGAAGTCTATGCGGTCAACACTCCGGCTCCGGTCGGAAGATGGCAGCCGCTGCCACATCACGAGTTGCTCGGATTGGCGAAAGCACATCTGACAACCGGCGGGTATGAGATCACCGAAGAGGCGCATGCGCTTCGACGCGGCGGCGCACTCAAATGCAGTCCGGAGTATGACCGCGAGGGCGCACAGTATTTCGGTCTCTTGTCGTTGAAGAAAGCGCCGGTGGCCTCGAGCGGCTGGAGCAAGGCGCCCCGGACCGGCAGCGCGGACGCAAATGACTACGGGTTGACCGTTGGTCTTCGCAATGCAAACGACAAAGGATTCCGGGCTGCTGTCGCACTCGGGAGCCGGGTATTCGTGTGCGACAATATGTCTTTCCATGGCGAGGTCGTCATCGGACGGAAACACACGACGCGCATCCTCGACGACCTGCCAACGCTAATGGGCGACGCCATTGACCAGCTCGTCGCTTTCCGTGGACTTCAAGATCAACGGTTCGACTGCTACAAGAATACAAAGATCGACACGGGTACGGTTCACGATATAGTTATCCGGGCGCTTGATGCCGGCGCTATTTCAGCGAACAAGATCCCGGCGGTCCTCGAGGAATGGCGGGAGCCCAAGCTCGACGAATGGAAGGACGAGCCGCGGACCGCGTGGCGCTTGCACAACACATTCAGCGAGGTGTGGAAGAATGTGGGACGCATTGGTCCGGTGTGGAACCTGGGCGACAAGAGCCGGGCGCTGCACAGCGTATTGGACGAGCACTGCGGTGCTGACCTGCCAACCCTCTTGGCAAACTAAATAGGACACCTCCCGGGCTGGCCTTTACTTGCCGGCTCGGGAGGCATACCCTTATAGGAAAAAGCCGACAAATGGCTCCACAGGGCCGTTAAAACACACCACAGACAGCAAAGGACAAAAGCCATGACATACCTGATCGTAGCGATGCTCGTTTTCGCTTTGGGCGCAATCCTGCCCCTGCTCGAGGACGACGAAGCCCTGCAACCCGAAAACAACAACACAGCCGAGGACTCAAATGACTAAACCAATGACATGCTGCATCTGTCAGAACCCGATCGATGTAAACGCCATTTCAGGCTGGACGCAAGGACATAACGCCGCGCCCGTGGTCGAGGATGGCCGGTGCTGTACCTCTTGCAACGCCTCCGTTGTCGTACCGTCCCGAATCAATCAGATCATCAGCCGCGCATTACCACAGAAAAAGGAGAATGAAAATGACTGACCGAACAAGCGACGCCATAACCAAGGCGCACCGAGCAATGACGATCTATGCCACCGACAATTTCCGTGAGACGGTCGGCGGCCTCCCTGGTATCAACCAATCAGCAAAGATCCACGGCGCGGTCCACCGGGATATTCGTGCAAGGGAATTGGTTGGCAACAATAATGAAGACCCGGCCATCACCCTCGCCAAGCTGCAGGAGTTGTACAGGCTTTCGCAGGTGTGAGGCAAAAAAGCCCGGCTGCGGCAAGGGGAAGACCGCAGCCGGGCAGGAGTGCCGGCATGC
>TARA_R110000824_G_scaffold116584_1_pt1 | contig 11870 bp, 6 predicted proteins | sample TARA_R110000824 | Tara Oceans TARA_R110000824 (sample SAMEA4397747) | marine metagenome | biome: Polar Biome; feature: [MES] marine water layer (ENVO:01000295) within the mesopelagic zone...; material: water (ENVO:00002006), including particulate matter (ENVO:01000060) such as...... | reverse complement strand
TCCACTTCTATCTTGGTAGCATAAGTCTTGGGTATCTCTTCTCTTGTTATGCTGATAAGTTTTCTAAGGTCTGATAGTTGTGAGGCTGTCCCTCTCATCCACCAGAGAAATCCTCCAACAGCCAGACTAAGCACTGCATTCCATAACATCGTTGGATCACCTGACATTACTACTCCTATCTTCTTCCTGTTGGGGTACCTGCATAGGAACCATAGACACTCATAATTTCCCTGAGAGCCTTGTTAACAGGAGGACGTACTCCCGTAAGTTTTTTAGTTGACATTGCCCACTTGTTCATATCTTTTATATTAGGCTTTGGTGGTATGAATATACCCCTGTTGATCATATTGCGAATAATGTTTTTATCCATACGCGACTTAAATAATCCATCATCAGTCACAGCCTTGAAAATATCACTATTAGACATTCCCGCACTCTTTGCTTTTGTTATTAACTCAAACATATCCTTTGCCTGAGAATATTGTTTTTGCAGGCTCTCATCGTATGACTCCATTAGATCTGTTATGGTTTTTGGCTGTCTATCTTTATATGCGTTTTGAAAAATTTTAGATGCTTCTCCCATATTTCTTTTGATATTATTAATCTTCAGATTTAAAGACGTTTCCATATTATAGGCTTGAGGTTTAACACCAGATAAGGCTAGATACTGATCATCAGTATACAGTTTCCTTCCCGTCTTACCAGGACGAACACCAAATCCTGTATCATATTTAACTCCAAGTAGAGGTACTTCCCTTTCAACCTCGGTTCCAGGTACATTATAGGATGTGATTATATCTCTAGCAGATTTTATTATTCCTGGTTCAAATGTTTGTAATGTTGTTAGTACTCCTGTTTTAAACTGCTGTCCAATATTATCCGTTGCCTTGAATAATTCACGCCCATATTCATCTCGACCTGTAATTAATAATCTTGTAGCGGCTTCCAAAACCATTGAAGGACCAAGGGCTTCTGCTACAGGCTTCCATACTGCTTCCTTTACAGCTTCCTCTATGGCTCCATCTGCATTACCTCCTTTATTTAATGCTTCATATGCTGCTCTAAGCGGATCTGTAAACTTGGCATATGGATTTATATAACTGATATTTACTCTACGTCCCTCACCGTTTTTATCGGGGACACCATAATAAATAAAGTTTGATCCCTTTTCCCAAGGCGCATCAATCAAAGATTCAATACCTTCTTTTATAGTATACCGCTGTCCCTTTTCTTTTTCATTCAATCCCAGCACAGTAGCGGAGGTTAGTGCAAGTGCAGGTGCGGCTGCAACAGCAGATGTAAAAGAGCCAAGTCTGCGATAGCCTACAACTGCCTGCGCCTGACCTCTAAATTTATAAGGACCGTCTGATGGAATTTTCTTTGCCATCAATTCATGACCATCTCTTATATCTCTTACGGATGTTTTTAATATGTTTTTAGTTGTACGAATAAGCTCTGTTGTAAAGGCGAGAAAGTCTGCTGCTGGAAGAAGACGGGCATACCGAACGGCTTGAGGAACACCTGCGTAGTTTTGCATATGATTATTAACCTGTTGTGCAGCATACTCATCAAGCTCAGTAATAATAATATCATCTCCATCTGCCGATTTTAAAATTCTTTTAGGCTTGTCGGGATCTATACCAGAATCAATCATAACCTGTCGATAATTCTTTATTTCATTTTGAAAAGCAAACTGTTTCCATACATCATCCATTGATTGATAGAGTTTAACAGCAGATGTATTAAGTTTTTTAGCTCCCTTTTGTAATTGTTTTGTGCCTTGATACATAGGATTTTGCAAGTTCCAGAAGGCGTCTTCTCCAGCATCCTGCATGGCTCCCCTAAATGAACCTATATCTGTACCACTCGATGCCAGATTTAATGCAACACTTTTTTCTAAATACTTTTGTATTTCCTTATCATCTGCTCCTGCCAGACCCTTTGCAATTTTCATCATTCCTCTAACAGCAGACGGTCTGAGATAACCAGCACCAACAGACATCCACCCTGCTCCAAGGAAGTTACGAGCAATGGCTGTAGCTGACCAAACTGTTTTAGCAGCCCTGGCATGACCCTGTAATAATAAATATTTTTGAAGAGGCTTGAAGTTTAACATTGCGCTATTAGCAATTTCATTACCTATCGCAATAGCAGAGGCGGCTTCTTCTGTTGCATACATACCTTTCAATGGCTTATCAATTGCAGATCCATCATAATCAAAAGATCTTAAAACATAGCTTGAAATAGTTGAATCATCAATCACATCTTCAGCAACATCCTCAATTCCATCTTCAGCAGCCTCAAATTCTTTTATAGTATACCGCTGTGGGTCAACTGCCTTTCGTTCTGGCATGGCTTCTGAAAGTTCTTTCGTAATGAATTCTGAGGGGATTGCTTCTTCTGCCGCACCTTCAATCTGACCGCGACGAATAAGATCTGCCATTGTTTTTTCATAATTATAAGTTTCAATAACTTGGTTTAACTTCATAAAAGTATTACCATAGTTTGTAAAAGGATCTTTATATTCACCCATCAAGTCTCTAATTGCTTTGGGTATGTTCTCTCTTTTAGATAGAATTTTTGTTGCCCTCTTTCGACCAAAGAATTGAGGATCGGAAAAAGCTTTAAATAGATCTTCTTCACTTTCAACATCTAGGATATTATCAATGACTTTATTAACAGATCCATCTTGTCCCATATATTTAGAATATATACTTTTATCTGCTTCAGATAAATTATTCACAGCGGCCCTTCTAGCAGAAGCTTCCTGAAAGGCTTCTGGATTAGCCTTCTCTATATTGCCTATGTCTAATTCAACTTTATCTAAGATATCTTTAAAACTCTTGTCATGTTTTGCCTGTGATTTGGCAATGCTATCCCTAGCACTTTCTACAATCCCCATACCCTCTTCAGTTTTAAGGGTCTTTTTCCAATTAGGATTATCAAAGACTTCGTACTGTCTATTAACAAAAAAATCTACTTCATCTCCATCCATACTTTTCTGAATCTTACCATATAAAGCATCATCTGATTTAATCGCACCTGATTCAAGTAAGTCGTTTTGAAGAAACTGAATATTCTCTCTCATTTGCCTTATAGCATCAAGAGTATTTGTTCTACCCTCTGTGGTTAATTCTTCAATTGCTTCAGTCTTACCACGAAAGACATCATCTATCTGTGTAAGAACTGTCTGATCCATTTTATGTGCAGGTATATCATAGTCTTTTTTTATAGCTCTTTTGAGATTATTAAAACTTCGGTTTACATTTTGCTCTCCTCTTCTGACTGAGGCATCTAATTTTGTACGCGCCAACTTCGCCTCTTCTCCAAGAAATGTAGTAGAAACTCCCCTCTTAAATTTCATAAAAGCAGATTCACCAACAGTTCTATCAGGAGTAACCTTATTTACCTGTTCAGAAATTTTTACAGCTTTGTATTTTTTAGGACTATTCTTTACCCGTTCGATATCGAAGCCAGCCTTACGCCATGTATTTATAAAATCTTTTTCTGTATAGTCAATATCTGCAAGAGCGCCTCTTTTTCTGGAGAGTGGTATCTCAAGATCGATATCTACTTCGCTATTCAATTCCAGTTCATCTTGAGATTTACGAGCAGTCTGTTTAACTTCAGCCAGACTATCTCCTTTGGAAATTTTCTGAGAACTGAATGTTCCTTTAGGCATTGTTTCTTCCCGAAGTTTTTCAGCCTTTCTTAAAGCCTTCCCTCTTCCTAACCTTTCAATACCTAGTGGAATATATCGTCCCGCACCCAGACCAATACCTGCTCCCAGACCTGTACTTAAAGCAAGCCGTCCGAAATCAAATTCTTTTTCCTCATCCAGTCCCATTTCCATTGACTGAGCAGATAAATCAAATAGCCCTCCCCATGCAGCACCAGAAGAACCACCTGTCAATGTCTGTGCAGAAGCTACTTTCTTTGCGGCTTCTTTCCTGGCTTTCCCTATAATTTCTTTAGATACGCCCTTTGCTGCCCCTTCTTTTGCAACAATCTTGGCAGTTCCTTTTCCTATACCTTCCTTTATCAGAGCTTTTTCTAGCTGTTGTTTGAAGGCAAAACGTGCAGCCGCACTAGCAGCCCTGCCTCCCAATGCTCTTGCAACACCACCAATGCCCATAGTTACAACTGCCGAACCCAAAAACGTAGGATCAAGTGCCATGTTTTTTAATGCGCGAAGAAAAGAGCCGACATCGCTATCAGTCTTATCGTAAGTATCCATAGACTTTATCCATGCGTCTTTTACTGTATCATCCATATCACCAGTTTCAATAGCAGTAAGACCCATAGATACAAGATTATTCCCTAGTCTGGAATGTCGGTTTTTAAACCATTCAGCAACACCTGTATCTGATCCCTTCCAGTCCTCGCCTTTTTCAAATCTATAAATAGTCTTGGCCTGCTTAACCCAATCCGACTTTGTATTAAGATCGTCCATAGTAAATTCAGCATCCCCCTCTCCTTCTACAGCAGGTGTTGTAGACCAATCAGGCGTTTCCGTTGTAACTGGCGCAGGGGGAGTTGAAGCGGGAACAGGGACAGTCACAGGCTGACTATCTTGCCCACGTAACTCTCTTATGATAGAGTCCATAGTTGTAGCTGGATCAGATGTAGGAGAAGGCTGACTATCTTGCCCACGTAACTCTTTTATAATAGAGTCCATATCCATATTTGAATTATATTGAGATGCTGATGTATCCAGCTCTTCATATAATGATTCTGTAGAAGCCATTAGCTACCTTCTTCTTCTCGTTTTTTCTTTTTTTCTAAAAAGTTTCTATAAATAGTGGTAAGTTTTTTAGCCATCTCACCAGATACTTGTCCAGCCGACACGCCTCTAGAACTCATTATATCGGCTGCTGCTAAAACTTCAGTCAGTTCCTCCTTTACTGCATCGGAATCTGGACCATAAAATTCTTTATCTACAACTATATTACCTTCATCATTCGTCGCAAAGCCTTTAAACTTAGTAGTAATATAATTTGTCCAACGAGCTAGAGTATCAGAAGGTTTAAATGAATACTCAGATTTCATAGCCTTTTTAAGCTTTGCTAAACTGCTAATACCAGCAGCAGATTCTTTAATAAGTTTTAAAGCCATTTCTTGTTGTTTGGCAGGAAGACCACGAATATACTCTTTCATTGAAGCATCAACTTTTAAACGATTTAATTCCTGAGTCATTTTTCTTGAACTTGACTTATCTTTCTGTGCTAAAAGTTTATCTTCAAGCGACATTAAATTCTTACGCTTTTCTTTCTCATCCAGACTTAAATTATCCAAAGCCTCTTTATAACCTGTTAAAGCATTAGCTATTGGATTACCTTCTTTCAGAGTTGCGGCAAGAATGGTAGCCCTAAACTGCTGTTCAGCATAGGGATTAAGATTTAATTCCTTGATATTGGTCTCATATGTTTTTTGATATGCTTTCTCTTCTTTGTTTCTTGCCTGCTCTGCTCTTTCCATCTTGGTGATATACTCTTTTGTGTCCTTCCGTGCTGATGTGTCCATCTCTTTAATTATTTTGCTAGGAGATATAAGACTTTCAACTCCTGATTTAGTTACATCTCTCAATCCTCCTACCCCTGATTTGCCTGCACCTAGTCTCCTCAATAAAGCCGCCATTTCTAGCCGTTTCTTATCAGCCGCTGCCTTTGCCGCTGCCGCCTGCTCCATTTGAGCGTGGGCCTGTTGATCCCCTGATGCAGCAAACTCGTCAATCTCAGAACCGCCTGGTAAATTTACTGAAGGAAGGGTAGGATTAGATATTTCTGCCTGCGAAGCTCCGTCTCTTGCCCTGGCTTCACGTTCAGCATTTATTTTCGCCTGCCGTTTTAAATTCTCCGCCAATTGATCTCGAAGACTTGGTTTGGCAACTGCTCCACTCTGCTGTCGATATACCACAGGTTTTACTGTTCCACCCATATTTCTTTTGATATAATCGAGATAGGGCGTAGCCTGTGCAAGACCTGAAATACCTGAAAGGCGTCCCCCTCCAGCCTTGAAGAGATTTCCCAACCAGCCGCCGCCGCCGCCCATACCTCCTCCTCCTCCTCCACCCATGAGGTAACTTGCACCAAGACCCATAAGAGTCTTGCCCATACCAGGAGAATATTTCGTCGAAGTTCCTGTTTTGGTATAATTTGGTTGAGATAATATGGGATTACCATATATACTACTTTGGTAGCGGGCAAGCTGCTGTTCAGGATACTGTTTCTGAGCCATATATTTAGCATAGGCTTCATCTAAACCTGTTTGACCCATATCTCTTTTAGTTTCTCCAATATCTGATAATAAACCTAACTCACTCAGACCTGATTTAAATTTGCCTCCTGTCAGATTTGCAATAGCTGTTCCGCTTCCTATCTCTCTGGCACGGTCTTTAGCAAATTGATCCGCCTCAAAAGTTCTCTCTCCCTTTTGAAAATCTCTTTCTCCTTTAGCGATATCATACTGATACTGTCTCTCGCCAACATCAAAACGACGTTCCCCTGTCTGAAACTTACGCTCTCCTTTTTGAAACTCTCTCTGTCTCTCTTCAAATGCACGTTGATCTTGATGCTTCTGTAAATCAAATGCTTTCTGTTTTTGGGCATCAGCAAACGAAGCCTGTAAACCTCTGGCCTCTATGTCTGCTATTAACTGAGCCTGTCCCTTTCTTAACTCAGCTTCAGCTACGCCTGCTCTTGATCCAAGACCACTCAGACCCCCTGCGGCTATGGCCTTTCGCTCAAAATCAGGCATCGTTTTATCAAACTCTTCTTTGGCTTTACGTTTCTCCATATCGGTAACTGCTCTTTGATAGGGAGACATATATTCAGATATATCCTTTTCCTGAAACCTTTCCGATGTAAATCTTTCAGGACCGCCTGCGAAATCAATATCACCAAATCTTTCAGTAATTTGTTCCTGCAACGCTGGATCTAATCCACCAAGTTTCTCAACATCATAGCCAGCACCCGACCGCCTGGTTAGATCCAGAGCTTCATCAAATCCTTTTTCCTGTGATCCAACAAGTCCCTTCAATCCTGCATGTGCCTCTAACTCTTCTGGTGTAAAATCAGCAATTGTTTTACCAGTATAAGGATCATAACCTTCCTTCATACGCTGACGATATAATTCTTGCGTATCTGTTAAAACCTCTTCAACATAAGGTTTCATTTCTTCAGGAATTGTAGATCGTACCTGAGTCGATGTTGTTGTTGGCTTATCACCCCAACCAAATATTGATGATAAAAATCCCATTTCTATGCCCTCTCTATCATTGGTCTTAAAGCCGCTAATCCATTTATTTCATTAGGTTGTTTTCGAGTACCGTAGGCTTGTTGTCTTACACCTTTAACAACTTGATCCATTACATCGGCTCCTGCGTCTGGATTTCCATTACCAAGTGCTGCCATTGTGTGGCTGTCCACTACATACTCAGTAGGACTCACTGCCAGTGTAGCTACTTTATTCCTACCTTCTTTAATAGGCATTCGGACATTATCCTGCATTCCATGTCCTTGTCCAGGTACGCGACCTGAGAACTCGCCACCCGCTGCCAGTTTCATTAAACCTCCACCCGAAGCCGCCTCTAATCGACCGTCTTCTTCTTCTGCCATCATTCCCATAATATCTAAATTTGCATTCTTTAATAAAGACTCAATTGCTTTTGCTGCTATAGAATCTTTAGGAGATTCTCCAGGTAATGAAGGAGGGGCTGTAAATAATATATCATGAACATCTTGATTCATATTTAATTGATCTGGTCTGGATAGAGGAGGTGGTCCTCCCATACCAGGTTGTGGTCCTCCCATACCAGGTGGTGGTCCTCCCATACCAGGTTGTGGTCCTCCCATTCCTGGAGGCGGTCCTCCCATTCCAGAGGGCGGGCCTTCCATTCCTGGAGGTGGTCCTGCCATGCCCTGGGCAACCTGCATCATTTGAAGATCATCTCTTGATGTTTCCGTTCTCATGGCTTTCTGTAACTGCTGTAATTCAGGAATTGTTGCCATTACTTCAACCTCGCATAATTAGATTGTGATGCGGTCTGCTCTTTAAAAAAATCACCTACATCTGATTTCAGTTTTTTAAAATGATCCTGTTTCTGACTCAACAGATATCTATTATGATCAATAGCATTTCCAGTATTGACATTCTGAATAAATGTGCTATTATTGATTAAATCAAAATGTTCTTTCATTGTTCTATTATCTGCCATTAGTTTAAATCCTGCCAGGAAGTTTCCGCTCCTAGACTTACATAACCTTTAAATTTACCAGAACTGGTTGAGTAAGCTACGTCGCCTTTTCTTGGTCTTCCTATGTTTGTTACTGTTGTCACTGCATAAATATTTGTTGAAGGTGTTGTTTCCATACCTATGTCTCTTGAATCCAGTTCAGTGGTCAAAACCGCTGCCCATGTCTGTATGGTTTCATATAACTCCTTAACTTCATCCGTTTCCATATTTGTCATATAGAGTGGAAATACTGGGTATCTTGCCACTATCTTCCTCCATCACCCTGAACACCAAGTCGTATTGATCCCCACTTCCAACTTGAATTCTGAGATGAACAAGATACCCTGATTTTAGCCTGCCTTCCCCTTGCTCTAAAATTAACTTTCTCAGTCTGCTCTGTAATATCAAACTCTTTTGTAATTGAACTATTACTCTCAGGATATTTTTTAGTTATTAATTTGACTTTAAGTTTCCCCGTACTTAAATCAAAATCAGGAATAAGTTTATTCATAAACATAATTGCATTACCATCCTGTACGTCAAAATCAGCAGATTCAATATAGGATGTCAGAACTTCATTATTTGCTGTAAATACACCATCAGGTTCATTGTTATATATATTATTACCACTGGCTGTTACTCCTGTAGTAATTGTGTTACCAAAAACTTCCCGATCTGCAAAAGTAGTAAAGATCATTTCACCATACACCCAGTAATTATTCTCAGGCGAATAAATCACATAGCTATCACACTCTGATACATCACTACCAGATGAAGCATATAACCATATAATCTCCTGAAACTCTGAATTAATACCTGCAAAAACCTTGTCCTTATATTTTAAATTCAGCCTGTCGAAAACATATCGTCTGACAGTACAATCAAGGGTTCTTACCTGACCATCATATCTGTAAAAATTATCATATCCCATCCAGTATGTTACACCATTATAATCAACTGCCGCATGTTGAGCAATCATTCCACAATTTGTACCTGCCTGTTGAAACCTGAATGTAAAGGGAGGACCAACATAATTCATTAACCAGAGAGAATTATCTGTCCATATATTAATTGCATTCTTTGCCCTTACCCCTCCTATAATTTTTGTGCCGTCTGTGAGGACAACCTCACCTGAAGTATTTGTAGCTGCTGGCGTCCAGTCAGTTCTGTCATCCTGATCAGACCATCTAACCAGCATAGGATTGAAAGTACCACTTACTGTAGCAGAAGCAGAAAATTCATTTGATCCCAATGCAATTAAATGTCTGTCATTTGGCGATACAATAATAGAATTTACACTAATCGGAGAAGTTGTAATAGATGTGGCTCTAACAGGAGTGGTAGAAGCATCACTGGCAAAATAGAATATATTCCCTCCACTTCGATTTGCTATAACATCATTACCCCAGTTATCCAGGCTCCATTGAGAAATATCAAAAACAAGATCTGTAGCATCTGCACTTGCTGCCTGATTCCAGGCTCTTGTATTGGAAGCACATACAGTTGCTTGATATAAAGCAGATCCAAAACCTACTCCAGCAACAGCAATTGAGTTACCTGTAGGTAGCAGATAATTAAATGTTGCATCTCCCGCATCTGTTTCAGTACTGGCTGCATCGGCAGATACACTGATACTGAAAGAATTTGCATTCATTATGGATACAATCTGATAGACATTACCACTTAAACTTACGTTACTACTTCCTATTGCTGAAGTAGACGTAAAATAGACATAGTTACCTGCTGTCTGATTATGTCCCGCATCCGAACAGGATACTCTGGCAGTTCCCGAGCTTGTTCCAAAACAGCTTGTAAGTGTGACGGCTGTAACAATAGGAGTTATATCTGTAAGAGTATCACCACTACTTTCATATAATTTATCAGGAGTACCAAAAACCATTCGTCTTTTATTATTGGCACTTTTATATGTTATCAAATCTCTGGCACTACCATCAAATGTAGAACTTACTCTTGTTTCATATCCTCGCATATTCTCAGGTTTCCCAGAACGGAAGCGTACACGATTTCCATCATACCATTTGCCTTCCTCTTCATACTGAGTAGACTCTCGATGAAAGCCCTGTTTAAAATCAAATTTTGCGAGACGTGTTGCCATCAGGTTTTAATTACATAGTTAATCATTATAACAGGAGGAATATTACTGTGCGCTCCAGTACTGCCTACTGACGAAGTATCCATAGAAACAGCAGTTTCTAATCCTGTATCTGTTTTAAGTCCAGTTGAACCACCAGATTCGGCAGCAGCGGAGAATATACTGGTTAAGGCATGGGTGTGTGCTGGTATCTGAGCAGTAGCTAATGTTACGGCTTGCGTACCACCTGTAGTAGCCATACTATCACCAACAACCATTCCTGATGTAACACTGGTTAATCTGCTTGTACCAGCATTCCAACCAGCCATAAATCTACCTCTAAGGTCTGGAACATTAAATGTAGAGGAGCCATCACCAACACCATATAGAACTGAAACAACAGCAAACAGATCAGAATAAGTACTACGACTTATGGCAGTACCGTCACAAAGAACATATCCCGTTGGTGCTACAGTAACTGACCAGGGTAGGATTGTTCCTGTTGGAATAGATCCTGTTAAATTTGAACCATCACCATAATAAGCAGACGCACATACCTTGGAACTTACAAAAACATTTCCCTTGACTGTTACATCACTAAGAAAAGATGCGGCACCAGATACTGTTACTGTTGATGCAAATGTAGCCGCACCTCCTATTGATACAGTACTTTTTAAATGTGCTGCTCCTGATACTGATACTGTAGATTGTAAAACGGCTGCTCCACCTATGGTTACAGTTGAATCAAGTTTTGCAGCACCTGCAAGATTCAAGGCTCCACTGACAGAGACAGCATCTTTAAATGTTGCTGCACCAACTACTGTTACCGTGCTGCCCAAATTAGTAGCCCCTCCTGCTATAAACGCACCTGTTACTGTAGCTGTACCGCCAATAGAAGTATTGCCTGCAATATTAACATTACCTGAAACTGATACAGAATCTTTAAAAATGGCTGATCCAGCTATTGTAGCTGTACTGTTAAACTGTACCGCTCCTGCTATTGTAGTTGTACCACCAATATTAACATTACCTGAAACTGATATATCATCTTTAAAGGTAGCCGCTCCACCAACTGTTACAGTTGTATTAAAAGTAGCTGCTCCAGAAACAACCATATTTCCTTCAACAGTTACATTTCCTTCCACGGTCAGATTTGTAAAACTGTCCTGACTGATTTCATAAATAGATGTGCCATCAGTAATAATGTGTTTATTTGTTCCACTTGGAATTGTTACTCCAGTATTACCTGCAACTCTAATCATCAGGACATTACTATTGGCATTATAGGATACCGAATTTCTAACAACATATCCTTTAGAATTATTGGGTATTAAAACAAATATGGAAGTGTGGGCCGATCCAATAGAACCAGTAAATTCCAGAAAAGCAGATCTGGATTGATCTGAAGAACCATTATTCTGTGTCAGGGCAACACTGGTTGTTGAACCAACTGAAACCTGGGTATATCCCGCAACAGCACTATCAGCAAGACTGATAACTCCATCATTGAGAATCTGTCCCCAACTATTGGGATTCTCACCATCA
>TARA_R110000824_G_scaffold64572_8_pt1 | contig 11871 bp, 17 predicted proteins | sample TARA_R110000824 | Tara Oceans TARA_R110000824 (sample SAMEA4397747) | marine metagenome | biome: Polar Biome; feature: [MES] marine water layer (ENVO:01000295) within the mesopelagic zone...; material: water (ENVO:00002006), including particulate matter (ENVO:01000060) such as...... | reverse complement strand
TTATGTATTTATGGGTTTAGGTGTGGGTGGCGATTCAACTAATCCCAATTCAACCGATTTAGATTCACCGATAGTATGTGATGGTGTAGCAGTTAGAAAATCTGTCGTACCTTCATCATCAGGAACATCATCAATAGATTTTAAGTGTGAGTTTGACGGTAGCGTATTCACAGGACACACAATTAAAGAGGTTGGTATATTTAACGAAGTATCAGATAGCCCTACAAGTGTTATGTTAGCACGACATAACTTTACAGGGATTGGACCAATAGTGGCAACAGAAAAGGTAGAAATAATAATAACAATAGAGGTAGAATGAGATGGCAGATAAAACATATACAAATCAAGGGCAGATAACTAATTTGCTTGCGGCGGCTACAACAGATGGTCTTATAGATTATTCAGATGTAATACATTCGGGATTAATTAAAGTGCTACATAAAATGGCAGAAGGTAATCACATAGTAGAATATGGTAATTTTGTACAAAGTTCTGGTGCAAGTTTAACAGAATTTAATTTTAACGGCTCAACTACTAATGTTAAATATTTAAGAGATAATCTATTAGTGACACCTTATACTGCTAATACAGCAGTTACCATAACAGCACCATCGGGAACAGCCGGAACAAATAGATATGACTTAATAGTTTTAAATGCCTCTAATGCTTTAGAAGTAATAGCAGGAACGGCTCATGCAACAGAACCTAAGTGCCCCGATTTAAGAGCAGATGATATACCTGTTGCTATGGTAGAAGTGTTAGGTGGTTCAGCAAATGACGATGATGGTAGGAAAGTGCAAATGTTCCCATTCAAGAAAGATGAAAACTCATTAAGTATTGCATACAATACAGGTGGCACAACCTATACTGAAACAATGTCTATTTACGGAGGGGCCGCTAGAACCACTTTCAAAAACAAAATAGCAAATGCTGATTTTAGATTTATCTTAGCAGATAATACGGCTGACGAAAAATTTGAAATTTATAGCGATGATGATTCAGACGGCGATGAAGGAGATACTTCTGTATTTTCAGTTGATGGTTTAGGGGCTACCTCAATTAGTGGTGCTTTAACAGTCGGTGGAAATATAATTAAGGCTTCTGATGGTGGTTCCACAATCACTATGGACACATCAGATAATATAACCGTTGGTGGTAATATACAAGTTGGTGGTAATATTATTAAAGCCAGCGATGGTGGTTCAACAATAACAATGGACACAAGCGATAATGTAACTATTGGTGGTGGTTTAACTACTACGACTGATTTAACAGTTACAGGTGGAGATATTACTTATGGTAATAGTCAACACGCAACAGCAAGTATTACTCCTACCGCACATAATGTTGTAGGTAAAAATTTAACACTTACTGCTGGAACTACTACTGCTGGAACTACTAATAATATAGCAGGTGGAACTTTAACTTTTAAGGGCGGTCAAGGTAAAGGTACGGGAGCAGGTGGAAATATAGTATTCCAAACTGCTAATCAAGGTAGTTCGGGTAGTGCTCTTAATGCACATGCAACCGCTTTAACAATCAGCGATGATTTATCTTCTGCTTTTAGTACAAGTCTTGGTGTAGGAACCACTTTAGTTGCAGGTACTTCTGCTTCTTCACCTAAATTAATTACTACGGGTGAAATGTATTCAAGTAATAAAACACCTTCGTTATTAGGAAATGTATCGGGTTCTCCGACTGTAATACCAATGGGTCAAAATGTAATATTCTTAGAACCATCAAATGCACCTGCTACTGCCAAATTCTTTTATCTATTACCCGATATTAATGCGGGAGCACTTGCAGGGGCAGTAATAACAATAAAAAATGTTGGTAATCAAAATGCTATGCTTGCTCCCGCTAGTGGAGAACATATTGACGGTGGCGCAATTCCATGTTCAGCAGGTGGGGCCGCCCCACCCGTTATAGGTTTAACTCTTACTGATAGTGCCGGTTCACCTGTTCTATCAAATATAGGATATATGGCACCTGATGTATTATTACTCCCAGCATTAAGAAGTGTTACTTTATATGCTGTTGTAGATGGTTCTTTGGCTATGACTGATGCGGGTAATAATGCACTTCCGGGTTGGGGTTTAGGTACAGGTTCTTGGATGATTATTGGGGCTTTCTGATTGGGTGATTTAATGGTTAATGAATTAGAAGAGTTATTTAAAAAAGACGATGAAGAAAAGACTAATTGGTTAATTTCTAAAGTGTATGAATTAACACAAGATGTTAAATCAATTAAAGAAAACCATTTGGCTCACATAGACAAAGACATTAAATACCTTCACAACAAGTTATATATTGTGACCGGTGCTGTAATAACAATACTGACCGGACAAAACTTATTGTTGTAGATTGTAATGATATTACCAGAAGAAATCTGTTTAGGTTTAAATGAAGTAGAACAATGTTTATCCTATGAATTATTTTTATGGGCAATACTATTTGAGTGTCTATTCTATATTTGTGTAATTTTACTAAGTTATTCTTTTATTAATAAAATAAAACAAAAATTATTTAAGCGAAAAAATAGAAAGGTTAGAAAACCGAAAAATTGACATAAAAAAAATGACCCCACCCCAAACGGGGCAGGGCCAAATTGTATTACATTTACCATTCAATAGGTAAATCTATGTGTTGGTTATTATCTTCATCGTAGAACTTTACAATGCCATTATCCTGTCCATACTTCCACAAGTCATATGTTAATTTTGTGTCCTTGATGCAATATTCTATCACTTCATCATATTCTTCTGAACGCCACTTTGCCACCGATTCTATTCCAGACATAGATTTAGAATCATTCAAAGTACATTTAACTAAATTATCTAAATGAACTCTTTTACCTGACTCCTTAGTAACCCTTGCACTAGTATCTATACACCTTTCCTCCTTATGTTCAAGATACTTCCTTACTATGTAAATATCCATAGAATCTCTTAACACGGGTAAATCAAAAGCATTTATATTATGCCCCAATAACTTACCACCCTTTTGAAAATGGTCGTCTAAATCATACTTTAAATCTCTTAAACTTTTAACTTCCATCTCTTCTGATTTAGTTAATACATCAGTTAACGGTGCATCAGTATAAACCTTAGTTACTGCCCCATCATAAGTTACGGCACACGCCACTTTAAACAAGTGTTGATTATTCCATCCCCCTATCTCATTACTCAAATTCTTCGTTTCTATATCTATACTCAATACTTTATTCATTCTATTCTCTCCTTTAATTTTATCCATGATTTATTAGTTCTCTCTTCATCAAACAAATGTTTCACATCATCCCAACCACGATAGAATTTATTTCTTCCACATTGTTCTTGCTTTCTAAAGACTTCTATCATTACTGTTTTGTCTGCCCAACCTTCTGTTCCTTTAATTGTATGCTTAGTTGTTACAGAATTGAAGGCATCTACAAAGGATTTCTCCTTACTCTTATCTGCTACACGGCGGGGCCTATTCTTTAACTTATCTGAAAACCATGCGATAATTGAGTCAAAAGATGCATCAGTTAACTGCCTTGCTTGATTAATATGATTAGCAGTAATAACATGGGTTCTTTCAGAAATGGCACAAAGGGTAGCGACTACACATATGTTATTAATAGTATTCATTAAGAATGTATTTAACGCATCATAAATCCCATCATTAAAACCATTCATATATTTTCTCATTCCCTTCCATACTGTTCTTAATCTTAACTGTGCCTCTTCTGAAAATTCAACCACTCTACGCTTATCACCATTTACTTGTGCTAATCTTTCTTCAACCCACTTATAATTACTATACATCATATCAGCAAACTCTTCTTGAAATTCATCAGCACCACTTTCATCTTCTACAATGGTTCCTATCATAGAAAGGTAGTCATCTTCCATTTGTTTTTTCAATGATTCCGGCACATCTCTAACATAGAGCCACATACGCTGAAATACACCTTTGGTTAAAATAACTCTTTCTAATCCTTCGGGTGGTAATGTTGTTGCCCATAATGAGCGTTGTGAATCTACGACTAAATCCTTTCCCCATTGTGTTAATCTCTTTTTAATTAAATGAGTATCTGAATCTAACCTATTCATAAACTTCTGAAATAACATTGTTGTTTCCTGCTTATGTTTAGATTCTTTAAATATACCCGAATGTTCAAACTCATCAAATGCTATAATACCCGAACCATATAACGCACCATAAATAGGTTCATCTATAAATTCCGGTATATCATAATCATTATCATTTCTTGCATCGTGTCTATCATAATCGGGGTTGGGAATATTTACATCTAATGTTCCTACTAATGCTTGGTCTGTAAAAGAATCTGGATTTTGTAATGTAAATTCCTTTACACCAATTAACGGTGTTCTAGCGGGCCTCCTTGTAGTAGGGTGACGATTAATATTAATAAAAAGAGTATTCCATACAGGGGCTAAGAAATCAAACATTGTTGTTTTTCCTGTCCTACTATCTTGAATCCAACAGTAATGTATTCTTGTATCTAGTGATAATCTACCAACGGGTATTCTCACCATATCTTTACAGATTTGACCCAAAGTTACAAAGTAGGACATAATCGCTGGATATTCATTATGTAATGAAAACTCTCCTACTATATCTCTCCACTTAATTGCATCTTCGGGAAACTTTGTCTTTTTAGAACGCACCACATGGATAAACTCATCATCCGATATGCTACTCATCGCATCATATAATTCCCACTCATCAACTTCTACACTATTCAATATTTAACCACTTCCTCATTATTTAATGCTACATATATATTACGGGCTGTAACCGACCCTATCCCTTCTATTTTACATATTTCTTTTTCTGTTGTGTTTCCAATTTCATTTATAGTTCCAAATTTCTTTAATAGTGTTTTTGCTTTCTTTACTGTTATTCCTTTTATTGCTGTTAGTAAGTCTATCCTTACATCGTCTGTTCTTATTTTCTTTGGTAATTGTTTTTGTATTATTAATCTTTTATCTATTTTCATATACGAAGCCACTACTATATTAGCGGCTGTCCTATAATTATCTACCCACACTACCTTAGTATCGGTATGCATCATAATAGATGCTAAAGCACCTACAAACATACTCTTTAATTTATTTCTCCATTGTATGCTACCACCAACTTTATCTAAATAGGATATTGCATCATTTAAATTACCATAGACCAATAGTATGTTAACATCATATTCCTTATCCATATTATCTATTTGGTTAAATACCCTATTATTTCTCACAGATTGCAAAAAGTCTGCACTACTTTTAGCCTCTACACAAAGACTTGGGGTAGTTTGTATCACATAATCACCTATCTCTAACCATTTCTTTTCATATGGTTTATTCTCCTTATCACACAGTTTAACTATATGTTTGCTTAACTGAGAATCTTCTCGGCTGTCTATTAATAACATTATGAATATCTCCAACATTTACCTACGCAGTAGCCCTCTTGGATTAAAGTATGACATGAAGGGGCCATATATCTCCTGTTCACTATAAACTCTACATGGTTTCTAGTAGTATTACTATTATAGTCTATCCACACATCTTCATTAGAAGCAATACTATTTATTTCATCCTGTATATTATTTACTATGTTAAGTAGGGCAACGCCGGTAACATCTCTTGGGTTAATATCCTCACCTTCAAAATTATCTAATATCGCTAATTCAGATAGTATTTCATTATACCATTGAACCAATAACACCCTTGACCTATGAACAGGATTTTCTACCATAATTGCATTCTTTAAACAGGGAATGATTGGTAATTTCCCCGGTGATTCTGTGTTAGTAATTTCTACCTCCATAGCGTCAAAGTATCTTACTTCCGGCCAATTGATTAGACTACCAAAATGCCTTTCTAATTCATTAACACCATCTCTTGATTCTCTTGGGCCTCCTTCTGATAGTGCTATTATTTCTTCTAATTCTAAATTTAAATCATCACGAAATAAAGGTATGCACCATCTACCTGCTTGCATATGATATGTATTAATTACACGCCGCAACCTAGCATTGTTTATAACACTTTTATCTAAACAGGGTGAACCACTAATAACATCATGGCATATATCAAAGTATGCTTTAACCTCCCTTATACTTGAAGCCCTTTCACCATAGGCAAATATATAGAACCCACGACCACTAAAAGCCATTTGATGATTTATCCCTTGTTCATCAAACCAATTGTGTAGTTTCTTTAAAGATGCAAATGCTTCATCGTACTCTCCATCGTGTGCATCTAAGTCAATGAATATGCGGTCTAGTATTACGCTATATTCTAAACCACGATTTTCACTAAAGTATTCAAAGTCATATACAGATGTATATACATTCATCTTACCATTATACATTTTAACAAAGTTATCATAATCCTTAGCATTCCTAACCAATATCCTTCTAGGATTTACTGCACCCTTTATATGACTACCTGCCCACATCTCTCTTGGAAATTTCAATCTACCATACCCCTCTCTTTCATTTCTTTTAATGATAACTGTTTAACATCAGCCCGTATCATTTCTTTAATTTGTTCTTGACCTTCATCAATTTCATCCTCATTATCTTCAATAGGTTCATCATCCAATACATCGGTATTATTATTATCATTTCTTGCCCACTCCTTTGTTCCTAATTTTGATGTTTTTAAATCAACAGTTGCTTCATCTAAGTAGGATGATACTATCTGTTTTGCATATGTAGTAGCATTATACATGAAATCTTCTTCTATCTCTTGCATTAACCTTGAATCTAATAAACTTATTATTAATGGGGTAGATAGACCCTTATACAATTCTTCTAGTATTTCCTGTAATGAATCATCAAGATTCATTATCTCTTTAATAGACCACTCTTTATTCATTACTACCTTTTCTATTTTTGCCTTTACCTTATCTTTATTAGAACCAATCATTCTCTCCACCTCCTGCCGCTTCACAATGGTTAAAATGTCCACAATGAATGCACTTTTTATAAAAGTATTCAAATTTAAAATCTTCTTCTTTGTAGGAAGTAATCAATTTATCAATAGACCTTAACATAGCCTTTTCAGACCTATCACTTACCTTTTCAGCATAAACATAATTACTTGCAGGGAAATACCAACCCCAATGTGTAAAAGGTATTGCAGGGTCTAACCCTGCCGCTTCAATACTTTCTTCTGTTGCATTTTCATATAGTAGTTTGTAGAATGCCATTTCTTTTCTCATCCTAGTCTTAGCACTATCTTTCCATAGACCTGTTTTTAATTCCATAGGAATATAGCCACCATCTTCTAAAAATATTCTATCAATGATTCCTTGTAAATGCACATCTGTTCCATCTTCTGTTGTAAACTTGGCATCTAACATAATTTCATTTCCAACAGGAATGAAGTTATCTAAATTTTCCTCTTCGTTTGTGTGCATTTCTATAAACCGTTCAGCATTATAGGATGACATGGCCCTATAAATATCCTCATAATCCTCACCATGCGCTTCGGGATAAATTGACCTGAAATGTTCTTGTAGGGCTAAAGCACTATTATCACTTGATGATTTTAATATAGTTGTTGCATCTTCAATATCAACAGTATTCCAAAATACTTCTTCCCCATCATGAATACGACTACCTTTAATCATGGCTTCGCTAGTTTCTTGAGTTACACCTTCTATGTAAGAATAGTTATAACTTGCTTGACAGAACCCGAATGTTCCCAATGATGATTTAGTAATTTTTAATATTGGTATCTCTTGAAGTGGATTCCACTTATAGGTAAATATTCCATTTTCCTTTTTCATCTTTATCACCTTCAAGTAGTTTGGGTCGGGTCGCCTTTCAAGTTTTTTAATTCGTCTATGAATAGACTTGCCCCCTTTCTTGTTAAACCATCCTTAGCCACACCGCCTAATTTCTTAATATAGTTTAACTGTTTTTCAGTTGGTTCTAAACCTTCATTATCTTCTGACACTTTACTCTTACCTTCCATGTTCTTTCTTAACATAGATGCTGTTGTCAAATCGTGACAAGTCTTACACAATTCTACTACATTACCACGAAGTTTAATTAAATATTCTAAACCTGCTTCTTTACATCTATGTTGTGAAATAATATGGTGCCATTCTGTTTCACCCTTACTACAACATATAGTACATTCATCGTTCTTTACCCAATCTTCATTAAGTAATTTTTCCATTTCACCTTCTAATCTTTCATACTCACTAGAAAGTACTTCCATTCTATTTTTTATTTTCATTATTTCATTCATTTTATTCACCATTCATCTAATTTTGTTTGTATTCCTTTCATTGAGATTGCTTCTAAATCCCAATTCATACTATCATATATTAATGACACCTTTCTCATTACTTCTGAATCTGCTATTTTCATCCAATTAGGAGGAAATTTAACTATAACATCATCAATATTCTTACAAGCCATATACTCTACTCTTCTATAATTGCCACCTAATAAAATTTGATTGGGGTAATTATATATCTTACTATTATCTACTGAATAATAGTAATAACTATCACCAACCTCAATAGGTTCTAAATCTAAATATGTGTTATGATAATAGATTCCTGCAACACCACCGGCAATCATTTTATATTCATCTAAACTTCTTTTTAATCTACTTCTTTTAATTATTTCAGTTTGTGGAACTTCACCATTTATTATCTGAGAATATAATTTTCTAGCGTGACTTGTAATTTCCTTTTCTGTTCCACCATTACATAACTTTTGTAGCACTTCTTTTTGAAAACCTTTTGCTACTTTTGTTTCGTTGGATTTTTTCATCTCAAAACCCATAACAAAAAATTCTGATTCATCTAAATACTTACCATCCTTCCATGATAAATAACCACAGTATCTATTTTTCTTCTTTGATAGGAAGAAAGTTTCTGCTAACTTTTCAAACTCTAACTCTACATATTCATTAAACACATCATTTATAATGTAATCATTTAACTTTATACACAACTGTTTAGCATCATCAGCATCCTTTACCTTTACAAATATAGAATCAGTATGACCGTAAATTACATCATAACCATATTCAATTGTTTTAAACGCTACTGCTCTCATCGCTTCTCTTGCACTTGCTGTAATTGAAGCGGCCATATCCATATCACCCCATCCATATCCGTCTTTAGCGAGAACCCCATAGAACGCATTTACAACCCTCTTAGTTGCCATTTGTGCTGAATCCCACTTTCTATATTCTTCGGCATTAGAAGCGTTGCTACGGGCCTCCTTATAGCCATCCCTTAGTTTCATTAGACTTATTACAGCATTAGGTAGAACCCCCATCGGCTCTTTAACATATACAACATCAACCCTTTCTTTTTCCCATTCAGATAAATTCTTCGGAACAGAAAAATCTATTTCATTTACACTATCTCCATCTTTATTTTTGGTAGACCAACATATGTTACGAGATGCCATCATTGATGGGTAGAGAGATTTAAAATCAAATACTGCAATATTTTCATGTAGGCCATAGGTATTTTCTGTTAACGGATTCATTACGAATGCCGCTTCATATTTACCTTTATCTCCCTTTACACCTGTTGGTGCTTTCCAATTAGCATGACGCATGAAATATGATGCACCCATTTGACTGTTATAAAATGTAACATCAAGAGGACAAATCAACAACCGTTGTAGGGCTAGTGAATTTTCACTAATGTTCATTTCTTTATCAATACGAACCATCAATTCAACATCAACCCTATTGTATTCTAAGAATATTTTAGTATCTTCCAACCATGCTTTGTTGAAAAATTCTTCACCTTTAAATTTACTATCCTTCACCTTTCCTACATCTTCACCTAATAACAATTTAGAACAGAAGTCAAGTGACAATGAGGGTAATGTTCCTTTTTGAGAATCTATCCACAACCTTTCAAATGTGCTCATTAGACAATAAGTAATCCTACCTTTAATTGGTTGTGCAGTATTATTATATCTAACATTGTAAATTCTATTATGAGAAGCACCTTTAATATCATTAACAGGACTTAACCTGCGAGGATTTAATTCATTTTTAACAATTCTCTTTATTATGGTAGGTATGTCAAAACCATTAATATACCATCCTATAAACATATCTGGGTCTTTAGATTCTACTAATCTAATAAATGTCAATAGTAATTCCTGTTCATCTTCTAAAACTATTACATTTTCATATTTAGGTATTGGCTCAAAAGGCCACCAAGTAAGTGTTGTGTATTCCTTATCGTAAGTATCATAGATAGTAATAGCGTTAATTGCTTCATCAAACCTTCCTCCTACCTGTGTTTCAATATCAAGATACCACTTTTTTAAATCATATTCCTCAATGGAATCCATCCTATCCACACAATACTTTCTTGAAAGCGATATATCCGCTTCATAAGTTTCATCCCACTTTTTGCGAATATCATACATTTGCTTGCTATCATCCAATGTAACCTTAACTAATGGTTCACCCTTGATGTTTTCCCATTCACCAAAACTTCCTTCAAAATCATATTCGGGTCTTACTCTCCTAACACCGAATTTTGTTTTAATATCAAATAATTCCGGCATATGACTATCTCGGTTAATATAGAAATATGGTTGGTAGTCGTCAATGACTTTAGTTTCCCGTTCACCATTATCATTTCTCCACCTTAGATATATTTTATTTTGGTGGTCGCAAATTATCATTATTAACACCCTGTTCTACTTTACACACTTTAAATTTAATCTTACCATCTAATTCCCAAACTACTATTGCCTCTTCCATCCATTTAAAGAATTTATCCAATTCGCCCACTTCATCATATTCCACATTCAATTCTACATATTTTTTATATTTCATCTTTCCATCTCCCTTTTCATCCTTAACACTTTATTGCGCCATCTACTCCAAGTATCATACACCACTTTACTTTTTAATATTACTATATTCCACGATAGCACCTTTTCATACTTAACACATGAATAACAAATTAATGTTTTGTCATCCCAACTAGAATTATGGAATGATGTTTCATCTGTTGTACCACATATACTACAAGACATATCTACACCAATGGATGCTCAATATCTTTATCACCCAATGTCCACTTAAGGGCTTTAATGACGCCTTCTAATGCTTTATAGTTTCTCATGTGGGCAATCACTTCATGTTTATTCACGCCCGAATCGTGCATTTTATTAAAGTGCATATTCTGTTTGCGTTCTGCTCTTTCTAACATATCCTCAATCTCTACCCAAGTTCTATTATATGTGCAATTCATATTTTGTCACCTACCCATTTAGTAATACATACATCACATACAGGATAATCCGGTATATACATTAAAGATATGAAGTGTGTTTTACCACATTTCATACATTTTTGATGATGATTAAATTCACCACTCATAAATCATTCCTCTTCATTTGTAAAATCATCCAAAGTAACTCTTGTTTCATTCTCCATATCTTCAACACACTTAGGGCAATTTTTTATATACTCTTTACAATAACCTGTCATGTGTAATATTTGTAACATTTGGTTATCAATCTGCTGATGAGCATTCTGCACCATTATTAATATTTCATTCAATACTTTCCCTTTACCAATTCTTTCATCTTTCATTCTTCTTCACCTTCTATTAATTCATTTATAATATTTAATTGCCCTAAATGGTAGGCAAGTATTTCTCCGCTTCTTAACTTTTTACTTTTCTTTCTTTTGAGCCAACCTTCTATATTAGGAATGCCCAATTCATCTAAAACTCCCTTAATTTCTAATTTAATTTCTTCTGCATATTCTATTAAGTTCATTAACTCTCATCTCCACTTAGTATAATATCCCATAGGATATATAAATGCACAACAATTAGAACACCTGTTAT
>TARA_R110000824_G_scaffold26113_8_pt1 | contig 11872 bp, 3 predicted proteins | sample TARA_R110000824 | Tara Oceans TARA_R110000824 (sample SAMEA4397747) | marine metagenome | biome: Polar Biome; feature: [MES] marine water layer (ENVO:01000295) within the mesopelagic zone...; material: water (ENVO:00002006), including particulate matter (ENVO:01000060) such as...... | reverse complement strand
TTTCATGGCATCGCCAAGTTCAGTATCCAAATTTGCGGTAAACTCAATCTCTGCATAGAATGGAAAATGCTTTTTGTACTGGTCAACTTTGTTTAGCAGTTTTATAGTGTTTGGAGAAAATACTAAATTTGTCATCATTCTTTCCAAAGCCCGCATACGATTTTGATATTGATGTGTGGGCAAAGAGAGCGCGTTCTCGGTTATTATACGGCCTTCGCCGGTTGTTAAAATTTTTGCATACTCATTAAAATAATCCGAAAAAAGACTATCTGCGTCAATATTGTCGAAGCTGGTAGAAACTATTTTCTCAATAATTTTGGTTTTACCAAGGGTAGAATAGTCCGGCAGATCACCCAGCCATCCGTATAATGTTAAGAGTGCTTCTAGGGTAAAATTCTTAAGCACGGTTTTATATATATCTTCTAGTTGCCCAGATTTAAGATCATAAGATGTTAACGTTTCGAGATCAAAAAGACTATTTTCCGCCAAATTTTTATTTACAAAGAGCCGTAAAAACGCGTAAATGCTAGGCAAGGCATTTTGTATGTAGGGGCTTCCAGAACCTTCCAGTTTAAGATTTCCTGTAGCGGATTCAAAATTGCTACTGTCTAACCTCTCGTTATAATATGTTTTGTAATTCGCGAAAAACGCTTTACCGGTTGGTTGCATGCTGTCTAGATCGGCGGGAGTAAAAGGGTTTATTGACTCGTGATAATGATCAAAAAAAGTCTTATTTGTTCGAATTATGGGCTCATATATTTTAGATGTCGCGACGTCAGTTATGCCTGTTTTCGTGTACATCGTCCAGCTCGCGAGGTGCATGACCGGATAAGCGACGTCGGAGTCAGTCATCGCGTGATCGTGCTTGAGCATGAATTTTTCTTCTCTTTTTTGCGCTAAGCCGGTACCTTCTTCACTAGCGTCACCACAGGGTTCTAACCATAAATAGTCTGCCTCAAAAACTTTTGGGGCCGGCCAGTCATTAGAGAAAACTTTTGGGCCGGCGAGATCACGTTCCCTGTAATCCCAGTTTTTTCCTAATACGACACGGACTTTGTCAGCAGCCGAGCTGAAATAAGCCGCGTGATTTATAACATCTTGTAATCCATCGGTTAATTCGTTATTTTCTTTTCTAGGCGCAGAAAAAAAAGCGTCGTTATCAACAACGAGTTTCTTTTTTCCTACTAATTCTGGTGTTTTATCTTCCATGTATATCTCTTTTTATAATTAGTAATCCACTAATTTTGGATCAAATAGCGGAGCCTCATAATCATCGTCGCCTGATGGTGTTGAGGACCTTTGAGTAACGCCGGCAGAATCAGGTCCTGTCAGGAGTTCGCCTGGGTCTATAGTCGAGTATGTGGGCCCCATATCTGTTGGCGCGCCTGTTCCTTGAAACCCTCCGCCAAAATCAAAACCCTGACCGGTTGAATCTGCATAATCTTTCATTGTTTGCTCATTTTGTTCTGCCCAAAAGGTATTTTGTGCGAGAGCGGTGAATTGAGTTTCCTCATTTGTAAAATCAACAGCGGCTCTTCCGGAACCAAGATAGCTCGGGGATATAAGAAAATACTTATCAAGAATTGGAAGCTTTATTCCTCTGACCAGTTTTTCATCGTAATAAGACATGCGACAAAACATGACTCCATTAGAATCAATCAAGTCTGTGCCCTTTAACAATCTCCAGGAATCTTCATCATTTTTTGCATTTCCAGAAGTCCCTTTAAAAACCTCTATCTTAACGGTTAAATTCAAGTTGAAGTATATAAAAGAATCGTACTTTGCAGCATTCGGAGCAGCAAGCACGGGATCCCACACCGGCTGGGACAAAGGGGTTGAGACCATACCCGGGATGGACTCCTGGTTTCCTTTCACTGCATGAAATTTAAAAATGTTCGGCAAATCTTTTAAATAACCGTAGTCCAGAGAATTATTTTCTAGTCTTACAAATCCTTGTTTGTCGCTCCGGAGAAAATCACCAAAAAAATCTTTTGGAAAAATACCTTTATCCGAAAAATTGTCTAGAGTATACATGGACTTTTCTCCGTTCGCTAGCGTGATGGTGGCTTCAGGAACATCTATACTTACAGCACCGGGTTCGCGGTCGTGCCCTTCCGCGTTTTGGAAAAAAGAGTTATGTTGGCCAATGTCGTGAAAAGTCATTCCCAGCTCTTCAAACGTTCTTTTATAGCTTTCTTTTTGTTTCCAAAAATCTTCAGGTTCGCCGAATTTTTCATAAGAAAACGAGGAATCTAACAAATCTGTATCTTTTACGTCTTCTTTGTTGAGGGTATAGTTTAGCATGTTTATCAAGAGGGTGTCCGGCCCAAACTGACTAGCGTCATAGGTAGCCGCTAGCATAGAAGAAGCCGGCGTCGATTCCGGGTTGTCCAAATAAGGAAACGGGTTGTTAGAAAAAACACTATATTTGAAATTGTAACTTTTGTCGTTTTCTGAATTCGGCGAGTCTGACAACTCAATGATAGCCGGCGCTAAGTAGGAAAAGCCTGTGTTGGAAAAATAGTCTTCACCGTTTTTTTCTATCGGGCCGTCCGCATAACTGCTCCATGGAGAAATGTTATATGTATCCCATCGGCCGGCCGGCAGCTGCGCAAATTTTGCCGTTTCTAGTTTACATCTATCCTTGTAATCCGGGTGAGCTACAACCCTCAACGCCTGATTCGCGGGAATATTTACATGATCTGTTACAGTCGATAAATAATCAATATATATGTTTTTGTTACTAATAGCCGCGAACAATTCTTGTGGACCTTCAAAAGCGTGATCTTTCGAGATAGTGTAGTTTGCTTGTGATATGATGCGGCTTAGTAAAGACATAGAATTAAAATCGCTAGTATTTGAATTTGCAGTCAAGCCACTGCTTGCTTTTTTAATTTTATTGATACCAAGAATCACTTCTAGTTTTCGTATATATATGTTTGCTATTTTAGAAAGGTGTTCGATTCCTTTTGGCGAGCCGGTTACCGGATCTAAATTGTTAGCTAAGGTAAAAGAATCTGACAAATCTCCGGCAAGATCTTGATGGCCTAGGAAAATTGTATAAGCTTTCATCAGCAGCGATGGTGCAGTGTTCCAGGGTTTACTTTCAGAAAATAGTTGCTGCGCTTGTAAATTAAATTGACCTACGTACGCTCCGTTTTTGTAGTATTTTTTGAATACTGTTTTCGAGTACTCTTCTTTCTGACCTGAAGCCGTATACGTGAATCCGGCTGTTGCCGAATCGGTGTATGAGGAAACAGCCAAATCGTAATAATGCTGCAAAAGAACTTTTGTATTAGCCAGTTCTTTGTACAGTTCATACAGAAACTCGTATGTACCGTCTTTAAATTGTATTTCTAGTCTGTACTGATATAAACCGGCCGCTTGTTTTGCGACGTCATAGTCGGCAAACCTAAAGTACCTGATCTTTCTGCTTTCGAAAGAGGACATTTCTACAGCATTAATGGTGGCCCCTGATATAACAGAGTCGTCGTTAATTTGTGCCTGATTTCCTGACTGGTATCCAGCAATTGTACCCACGAGTTTGGAAGGTTCTTCATAATCTTGGTCGTTAGAATAATTCTCGCGGCGTGGGCCAATGATATGCTCTTTTACCCGATCTCTATAGAGCTTGAGTTCTAGAAAAGCGCTTTTGTCTAAAATAGACAAAAGATGTGCTGATGCACCGGGCATACTTGAGTATAACACAGAGTTATTTTTTAACAGTTCATGCAGATTTATAAAGAACAGTCCTCTCGCGTTGCCGGCCCTATCCCGGCTTACGTAAAGCTTAGAATATTCAGAATCGTTGTCTCCTATAAAGTCTTTCTTTTTCTCTTTTTGAAAAACGGCGCCAACTCTTTCTATCATTTGATCAAAAGCAGTTGTCTCAACAAACTGCTGCTCTTGCTTCATGTTTAAGCCGAGCGCATCTTGTTGCATCGGGCCTTTTGTAATTCCTGTTGCGCGAAAGTCTAATATTTTGTTATTTGGTACCTGTGCTAATCTAAGTTTTGGTTGACCTTCTGCCAAGTTGTGGCTCTCACCTACCATCCAACCTCGATAGGGAGCAGACGGACTCAAATTGCTTAAGCCTCCGTCTCCAGAATAACCGTCGGGCGCTGGATTTCCGTCTGGTCCGGATGCATGCAAGTGCGCTGAACCCTCCCAAACTTGGCCGTTTGATAAAAAGAACGCTTCTCTAGTTTGTTGTAACACACCGTTTATAAAAACAACTTCTGTGTTTATAGGACCCTCTACTATAAATTCTTCAAAATAATCAGGACCAATACTCAAATCTAGACCAGACAAGTTTTCTGCCCAATAAGGCACATCTAGAAATGTGTAAAACGCATAACCTAAACTATTATTAATGTCAGCTAAATCGAAAGTCTCTTTGTATTCAAAAGGTATTATATAATACGGTCGACCGTTAACGACCTCTTCTCTTACTTTACCCTGTGCTTGATATTCTAAAAGTATATCGGATCCAGCAATGTTTCCTAACAAGGAGGAATTAGATACTTGTAGTGGCGCAGGAATCGTAGTAATATTTTCAGTTCCTAGGGGTGCAAAAACACCACTATCTGGTGGTAATGGCCACTTTCTGTCAGTCAGTAGTTCTCCTGCGTGGCCGCGCGGTAAATAAGCATCTCCAAAGTAATGCTTTCCTGTATAAACGTTTCCGCCTTTTTCTAGCGGTTCATTGCTTGGCCGTAATTTTTTAACGTTATCTTTATTTCTAAACGGCAAAACTTGGATAAACATCGCGTCTAAAAAGTTTCCGCCGCCTTCGGAACTTAAGCTGTTCAGCCATGTTGAATCGGTTAGCCTATTTTTGTCTTGATACAATTCTAGAAGCAGAGTAACGTCTGTTTTACCTTCTATAGACGAATTCTCTAGTGTTATTTTCCTACAGTATACGTGAGGTAAAAGACCGCCTCCAGTGATGTTATCTAGTATAGCCGACATTAACAAATTTCTCCGGGTGAATCTGACTCATCTTCATAAATATCGAACACCTGGTTTTTCTGCTTGTTAATAATATCTTGACACAGTTTGGTTCTAGGATCTGCGTAAACCCCCATGTTCTGATTAATGGGGTCGAAGTTACACAAGATCTCATCGTTAATTTCGTCGTCGACTAACAGATCAAAATAGTACTCCACATGTGATGTGTCGTTGTCAGGAGTAACGTCATCGACAAAGCTAACTCCGGTGGTCGCTTCTGGCGTGTGTGAATATGACAGAGACCTTAAAGTCTCTATCGTTGTATCGCCTTGAATTTCTTCTTGTATCTCGAATAGTTCAACATCAAAATTCTTTTTTTGAAAAAGCCCATTGTTTTCAACTATTTTCAGCAAAAAATACAACTGGTCATCACTTGATACGATGCTGACATCTGATTCTAGAAGTCCGTCTTCAGACTCTTCTAGGTCCAAGTCTTCAGCTGCTTCGGTGATTTTTGAAATTTCTACTTTTAGAACACTGTCAAGCTGCGGTACTAGCTGTGTGTTTGATCCACCTGTTTTTTCTGAAAGGTTTAAAGACCCCGCTGACCCCGATAAAGAACCATTAAGAAACTGTACAGTCCACGAAGGTGAGTATTCGGAGTTAATATCACTTGTTCCTAGCGGCTGTGTTAGCCTATAGTGTTTTTCTGGCGTCCTCTGTACGTCTTCAGAAGTAGCCGTAGACTCACCAGATAATATTTTGTTGTAGTTGTTGTTGTGCTCTTTCTCCAGCGAAGACAACGTTACCTGGTGATGCATCGTAGGTGTAGTTTGAATCCTGTCTTCGCTGTCATTTTGTGTTTCTGTTAAGCCGGCTTTTTCAGAATTATAAAGTATGTTGTCGTCGTGAAAAGAATAAAATACCGGTTTGAATTTGCCTTTTGACATCAAGTAACGTCCAAATTGGGTTAATTTGAGATCGATAACTTCTTCTTTTTTGTTAAAAAATTCCATTAATCTGTAACCTCAAACTCAATGTCTATTTTTGCCGCTTCGATTAAAGAAAAATCATCGTAAGGCCAGTTATAGCCAAAGACGTCAGCAACTGTTCTTTTGGTTTCCAAGTCCTCTTCCGTAATATCTCTTTTTTCTATCAAGTCGGTGATAGTTTCAACGGCGCGGGAGAAGACTGCTTTCTTGATTTGTCTTTTTCTGTAGCTACTATAATCTTTCACTGCTTTTTGTTTTACTTTAAATGTCATAAATTTTAAGTTTTTATAAAAATCTCTAGAAGTTTTGATCCACGATTCCGTGTCACTGTCCAGGGTGTACGTACGAAGTGTTTCGGCATATAAATAACTAGGATCTAAAAAGTTTGCTGCGTTCATCGTTGCCAAACTAGGACCTGGGTTACCTTTTGTTTTTGGCATCCACACTCTAGACTGGTTATTCCCCAACGACAATCCTTTGGAAGCTGTTGTTTTTTCGATGCTTAAACTAGATTCTGGCATTATCCCTTGGTAAATATCAATTAGTTCTTGCTTGCTTAAAGTGTGGTTAACCGGAACAACAATCATCTGAAACGGACCTATAGCATGATCTTCTTTTTTTTCAGAAGGTGAGATTCCCTTCCAGTTATAATTGACAAAATCAAATTCTGGAGGCAGTTCATAGCCAGGAACTCCTTTTTCTTCGTTTCCTAGAATGGTTTCTATCATTTTGTAAACATCAGTAGTAATTGCATCGTTATAAGACGCCTGTGAAAGTCCAGTGGTTCCGGTCTCGCCCGGCGTGACCGCGAGATTGCCGCCGGCTCCTTCTGCCGTGGTGCCTGCACCATTTGTAAGGGGCACTTGTGTCCCTAATACTTGTTTGACGATCGCTACCGACAAGAGGTTTTCAAATAGCATCTTGTGTATCGGAAGGAAATGTTTTCCGGGTATTATCTCTCTTGTACAAAAGATTTCTCCGGACGGTACTTCAGAGTTGCCTCTTATCGTGACCGGCTTTTCAAAATAAGGTATAACTACAACGGCTTCTGATATATCTTTACTGTTAGCTATTTTACCAATGTCCAGAGACTCTTCTGAAGAAGGAAAACCGATTACGTCGCCCAGAGAGCTAGTATTGTTTTGTGAATTCGTTCCTAAAACTTCTGTATAATAACCTGAATTTGCAATAATATCTGTTTTGTAAGAAGTTTCATATGTCGTGAGCTTGTTGGTGTTTGGAATATTTTTTATTTTCAGTTTAATTCCTTTGTCTAAATTGCCGAATTGAATTGACGATAAAGTAGACAGGGTAGCTACCTCATTTGTTTTGATTAAATCATAGGGATCTGTTCCATAGCCTCCCCAAAGGCCGCGGCCAGTAGTGATATCATGGAAAGAGTTGGTTACGTAACTAACCGTGCTAGTATCTTCCTGGGTGAGGCCTCCGCGGCTAACACTTGTAACGGCGGCGAACGACGAGGAAAAATCAAGCACGGGACAAACCCACTTGGGTGCAATATACCAGCATGTACTAATCTCGTCTGCAACCGAGGCTCGTTCTCGGCGTACCCTTGCTTTTTTGAACACATCGACGCTGCTTTCTATTTTCATTCTTAAGCTCGAATGTCCAGAAGTAGACGTAATGCCTGGCATGGTTCGACAAAGTGCTTCTGATGTCGAACCGGTTTTGTAGTGTTCCAGATAATAAGAATCTTTTCTTACTTCTTCAAACATCTTGTCCCAGGTATCTATGCTGGTAGCGTCTTGCGCGATATTATTTCGGGCGTCGGCGGCGATGCCGGTCGCGGTTGTAGAAAGATAATTTGCTGCCAGTATAACACTGCTTTTTCCATAAAAATAAGGTGGTGTGAAGGCTTCGTAAGCGGGATCTTGTAAATTAGCAGCGAAATAAGACTCGTAATCACCATTTCCGGAACGAAGAGGGTACGTATTACGGATGTCGCTCGTCATATCCGACGCAATTAGAGGCTCCGTCCGGGATATTATGCCGGCGTTGCTAAAGGTTTGTGTATCTGTGACCGTAACGCTACCAGACATTCTGACTATTTCAATCGGTGGTCCATAAATATAACCTCTCATGCTAGCGTGACGTCGATCATTAGCATAAAGATTGTTAACAAAGCTACCTCCGCCGACGCCGGCTCGTCGAGGACCTTCACACATAACTTGATTTTCGCCCATTTCCAGCGAGACTTCCATGTTGTACAAATGGTCGGACTCTAATTTAATACTAGTGTTTACTACTGGTTTAGAGACAATTACCGGTAATTTGAGGCCCGTGGCGCCCTGATCTTCTAAAAAGAAGTTCATTGTTTCGCATAGAAAATTATTTATCGATGACTCATACAAAGCGCGATTAACAGTGTAGTTGTTAAATCCGGCTAGCGAACCTCTTGGACAAGTTCTAGAATACGCACTTCCCGGGTGCTCCTGTGCTGTACCTCCGTGATGGAGCGCCGAGGCGGTGGCTGCACCTTGTGAGGGATAATTTATGTCTAAATCAACAAAATCTGTTGTTAAATGTAGCACCGGACCTTTATCACCAAATCCTGAAAACTTCGTCAAATGGTTAGTATCATAAAGCGCTTCAAACGGCATCCTGTACCCGGGTCTTGAATTTAAGACTGATGGAATACACCTAGATGCACCTAGCATGTAAAAACCGCCATAGTTAAAAGAAGAGCTTATAGAACCAGTGAATCTGTAGCTGGTGTTTGCAACACCATACTGTGTGTGATCAGTTACCAGTTTATTATCTGCGCTGACCGATCCCGAAAAATATACCCATGGGGCGAAATAAGTCGGAACAGAAGTGAAAACAGGGTAGTCTACAGCAATCCCAGATTTTATTGAATTGTATAAAATACCTGGTGCAAAGAAAGGTTCTAAAAATGTTTGCAGGCGACCCTGTATCTGTTCTGGTTGTGGGTTACGATATGAGTCTACTGGTGAATTCATGACAGACTCTTCATCTTGTATGTTTTCGTAAATAAACTTTTTAAATTTGTTTCCAACATCAACAGTTTTTGTTACAGGATAGAAATTTTTTCCCGGGCGTAGTTTTTTAAGCGCATTGACGGTAAATTTTATTCTTTTTGGAATCGTGCTTTCCCCATCGTTCATCGGCGCGCCGACAAGATTAAAAAATTCAGGCGTGTCTGTGTGGGCAAGCGTTTCGTTAAATACTACAGAGCCTGTGTCACTAGCGTAATGTATCGCGGATTTGTCCTCTTTATAATTAAAGAGATCTTTTATTGTTGTTCCTGATGTACTAGCCACATGTTTATTCAGAGGACTGTAGTCATACACTAGACTACTTGGAGAGGAGCCGGAAAAAGATTCTAGTCCAGAACTAGAAGTTACAGAAGCTCCGTCTAAAGTCAAGAAATTTAATTTAAAACTTTTGTTGGTATACAAAGATTTGAACTTTCTTTTATACACCGGGTAAACGCGCGCCGCGAGGGGGTCGTCACTCCGATCGATAAAAGAGTCTATTTCATCTTCTGCATGGGCGCCGGCGGAACCTTCCACGAAGTAAAGTGCTTCCTTCAGACGATTTTTGAAATATTTTTCATAGTAATATGTAATATTGTTAGAAATAGTATATTCGGGAATTACACTGTAATCTCTTCCGATGTTTTTTATATCTTGCGCAAAATCTTCGTACGAATTATAAAAAGGATCCCTTCCTCGAACTTTGTTAGTAACGTAAAAAGGGGTGTTATATGGAAAAGTGTGCCTGTTATACTGTAAAGAAGCAGTTTGTGAAGCGTATCCCTTTATGTCTCTTGACTCAGATCCAGTAGGGTGAAAAAACATAGTTGGTTTAGTGCTATAAGCTAGTTCGCCGGCGGATCCCGTCTGCATATTCGTCGCCTGAAAGAAAGAAGCAGTGGCCTTGTTGTGAGTACTGTACGTATTTCCGCTTGGTCCTTGCGGCGAATAGGTCGAGCCGGCTCCGCCGGCGGCAACGTTGCTGAGCAGCGATGATCCACTAAAAATAGGAGAATTTGTAACTTCAAGATTTCCAGCGGGTAAGCTGTATTCTTTCATTCTGTGCGGGGTGAGGCCAATTTGAAGTCCTAGTCCTCCGTGGCTAGATGTTAAATAAATCGGGCTGTTGTATATGTCAGGCCTGGGGTCAAGTGGCCACATGCTTAATAAAGCAATAGGATAAGGCTGATAACTTTCTAGGGCAGAGAAAGACGCCAAGGGTTGAAGCAGCGGTAACAGATCGACGCCGAGGTCGGTTCCGACGGTGCCTGTTACTGTCGAGATTGCTGAGTAAGTTATGATGCCCGGTTCAATAAAGTGGTATGTAAAGTTCCACAGTGACTGGAGGGCTGGAAGAGGGGCGCTCGGGCCTAAAAGTAAATCATACGAGCCTTCGAGGGCCAAGGCCGCGGCTGTGGAAGTTAATCCAACATTTAGAACTTTACCTAAATACATTTCCTGTACAGTGTCCTGCGAATTTAGTGCTGCAGCGTCTGTTCTTATTCTAGACGTTCCGTCTGAAGAGGCTAAAGAAGTTAAAGCCGGCTGTGTTGCTCTCCAAAAACTTCTGTTGAGGGCTCTATCATATCCATTACTTCCTATGCCCGATGTCTCTTCATAATCTGGTTTTTCTAGTTTGTATGGTCTAAAAGCGTTAATAGCCCTAGGAAAAATTGTCTGCGAATAAACAAAGTTGGCGCCGCCGCTTTCTTTGGCTGCAGCTATTAAATCATAATATCGATGTTTTGTTCGGTTAACCGGGCTGCCACCGTACGAGCTAGTAGTGCGGTCTGGGCCGGCTATGTTCAAGGACTGGTTTAGGCCTTCATTTTCAAAAAACACCATTTGGTTCATTAAACTAGACCGTACTTTTAGGCCGGGAGCGATAGTGTATAAAAACGGCTTATGAGATTTTAAGACAGAGGGTTCGTAGTATCTAGTCAGTGCTGGACTTTGATAAAGAGGTTTAATAAATGTGTCGGTAGACTTGAGTTTGACGTTTATTAAATCAAAGTAATCGGTTAACTCTCGATGCGTACTGTTTTGAATTGTGGTTCGAATCTGTTTCTTTTCGGTCTCTCGCGACTTTGCATCGGCGTATGTAGCATCGATAGACATCGTGTTGTTTAAACGTAATGATCTAGCGACAGCATGCTCACCTCCTCTGTGTTGTTTCCAAGAAGGGTGCTGATAAGGTCCGTTTCTATGCAACAACAAAGAATTAAAATAATTTGGTTCTGGACTTGTGCTTTGGGCCTCCACCTCAGAATTATAATATGCTTCTGAACTTAATGACGTTGACTGACCTAAAGTATTTGTTGAGGAGGCCACAGGATCAATGATCAACGTGTTTAAGCCAACAAAGTCCACATTAATGTTACTTGACCCTGTTATGCTCGCGCTTATAAAATTTAGTGATCCGCTTATAGCCATTTCTTTTCTCTCTTTACCATATAAATAGATTATATCCTAAATTAATGATGCTGTTATCCATCTCATCTGTTTATCTGTTCTTGGTATCATATGTGAAACGAAGGCATTATCATTTATTGAAGCGGTTACAAACCCAATACTATCTGTGTTCATGTCGCCGGATCCAACATATTTGAGCCGCTCCAGGTTGTTTCTGTGATATTTGTGTCGCGATGCGTCTCCAGCAATATCATAAGACCCCGAGGTTATGCTGCCTACTGTTTCTGAACCATAAACTCTCGCTGTCCTGTCTGCGCCACCGGTAAAGCCGTCGACGTACACTTGACTTATGTCGGTAGTAATAGGAATATTACCGTATGTTCCTGCTACTCTCTGATATATGCTAATTAGCTGCGGGCCGTCGCCTTCTGTTGGGACGGCCGAAACGATAATTTTTCCGTTATGGCCGTTAGCATGTTCGATAGCAGCTTTTATTGCAAT
>TARA_R110000824_G_scaffold102639_7_pt1 | contig 11873 bp, 16 predicted proteins | sample TARA_R110000824 | Tara Oceans TARA_R110000824 (sample SAMEA4397747) | marine metagenome | biome: Polar Biome; feature: [MES] marine water layer (ENVO:01000295) within the mesopelagic zone...; material: water (ENVO:00002006), including particulate matter (ENVO:01000060) such... | reverse complement strand
CGGCTGGGGCTGACTTCGTTATGCTTGGTTCTCTCTTGTCAGGTACTAATGAAACTCCTGGCGCTACAATAAACACTCGCACCGGTAAGTTTAAATCCTATCGGGGAATGGCTAGCAAAGACGCACAGATTGAGTGGCGAGGTAAGGCATCCTCCCTGGAGGGTGTCGCCGCTACGGTGCCATGTAAGGGGTCAGTAGATGATATTTTAGAGGATCTTGAACGGGGTATTCGAAGCGGACTTTCTTACTCCGGAGCAAGAAGCATAAAAGAATTACAAAAGAAAGCTCGTTTTATTAGACAGACGGCATCGGGTCGCCATGAAAGCTCCACACATATTTTAGGACCACGATGAACACCCCCGCAACTCACTCTAAGTTAACCTTTTTTCTGGATTCAAAATTACATGAAAATTTGAAAATCAGACTTTACTATGATCAAATAAAAACTCAAAGTGAATTTTTTAGGTATTGTGTAGAGTCCTATCTAGAACAGAATTCTTTATTCATGGAGTTTCTTGATGATTATAAAATAAACAAAAAAGTTCAATCTAAGGCTCGCTCTCAACGCTCGCGTAGAATTAGGCAGAACGGAAACAAGTTAATGGAGGAATTGGCATTAACTAATGACGAAGTCCAAAACATATTTGATATACTAGAAGAGGATTTACCAGAGTTATGAGAGAATGCGCGAAAGAATGTTATTTGGCCCGAGTACCATGCCAAAATAGAGAATGTAGGTTACACCTGGAATTTGAGGAGGATCTAAACTGTACTATCATTGCAGTCAAAAAACATGGGCCCATGACACTGCAAGAGATCGGCCGCAGGCATAATTTAAGTACTGTGCGGATAAAACAAATTGTAGATGCCACCCTAATAAAATTAAAAAAGACATTCCTCAAGGAAAATACTATTTAAAAGTAGCATATTCGCGATATGTTAGGAGATAATCGGCTATGTCAGACAAAAAGAATCTATTGAATGAAACCCAGGTCCGTCAGTTTATGAAGCTGGCGAAGTTGGAGCCCCTTGCCTCAGGCTTTGTAGAAGGCCTGTCGGAGGCGGCAGACCCTGACGAGCTTGAAGAGTCCGAAGAGCTTGACGAGTTGCGCACCGGACGCACTGGTGCACTCGCCCCCCCGGGCGGTGGCGCCAACCCAGGCCACGGCCGCGGCCAGGGCGAAGCAGCCGACGGCTCTCTCTTTGAAGAGGAAGCCCCGCCGCACGAGCTTGAGCTTGATGCAGCCGACGATCTCGCCGGCGGATCCGAAGAGGAAGATCTTGAGGCTGCCGTTGATCTGGAGAAGGTCGACGGCGAAGAGGGCGTTGGGGCCGACGAGGTTAGACTGTCGGTGGAAGATGTTCTCGGCGCCATCAAGGCCGCATTAGAAGATCTCTATCCCGCCGAGAATATTGAGGCTGAGTATGAGGAGCCTGCCGAAGAAGAGGAAGTTGAAGTCGCAGATGAGTTTGCCCCCGACGGCGACGCGGAAGTGGCTAGCGACGAACTTGAACTTGAACTTCAAGAGGGCGACAAAGAGGAAGTTGAGGAAGGAAAAACTGCCGAAGCTACCGACGAACTCGTGGAACAGATCACCAAGCGCGTCGCAGCGCGAATTCTAAAGAGCGCTCTTGCTAAGAAATAAAAATAACGCTTGACTTTCAAGCACACCTAACGTATACTAGAGGCTGTGGTTAACCCCACGGCCTTTTTAGTTTGGATTGAATATGTATGAGTTAACAACAGGAGATCTGATGGTTTTTGTGGTTTTGGGATTTTGCGCAGGCGTTTTTGCCACATATTATTTGGCGCGCTTGTTTGAGATAGTTCACTTGTGGCGGATGGTGCGACAAACCCTAACACATCTTCTCCTGATGTGTGTTAAGATTGTAGAGGACGTAGCTTTTCTTGAGGAGATTAAAAAGCAACATATGAAAAATGCAGACTTTACGCCCGAGCAGCTGCAGCAGTTTCATAAAGTGGACGAACGGGTGATGGCCAGTTGGAAAGATTCAGTTATCATGTCTATGCACACCAAGGCACCCCCTTCGTTCCGCACTTTGATACCTTTTAAGAATTGGCCGGAGGCGGTGAAGTTTATGGAAAGGGCCCTTAAGGATGAATAACCAATTGGAAGGAAATATAATGATTTATAATGAAGATGAAACAGATGAAGAGGAAGAGGCCATGGTCTTCCAGGGTGAGGAGGAAGAGGAGGAAACTGCTCTGATCGGACTGTGCGGGGAAATTAATGAAGAGTCACTAAAGGAAGTTACGTATGCTCTCCTGACCTTTAATAAAGGAAAGGTGTTGGTTTCTGAGGATGATGACTTCGAAGACGCCCCAGATATTGAGTTATTTATTTCGTCAGTAGGGGGAACCGTTACCGACATGTTTGCTATATATGATCTGATGCAGCTCATTAAAAAGAATAGAGATATTGCTACCTTCGGGTATGGGAAGGTGGCGTCTGCCGCAGTTCCGCTCCTGGCTGGTGGCACTCCGGGCAAGCGATATATTGCGAAGAACACGCGAGTAATGTTACATCACTGCTCCAGCAATACAGGGGGCCCCCACCCCAACATTAAGGCTAACCTCGCCGAGCTAAAAAAAGTAGAAGAGATGATGATTCAGATTCTGGCCGACAACTCACACTTGTCAATGGGCGAAATCTATAATATCTTTTCTAATAATACTGATGAATATTTTTCAGCTGACGAAGCGCTAGAAATGGGTCTTGTTGATGGAATCATCTAATTAGTATTGGGCTAGAGGATATAATATGAATATCGAAACAATGATAAAGAGTTTTTACAAGCAAGCTGATGAAGAAAAGCTTGTGAGTGAAGTATTGAAATTTCTGCTGACTGAGGTAGCTGTGGGTACTCCTCCCAAGGCCACTTTTGATTGGTCGATGATCCCGGATATTCCAATCTCTGAGATTGGGTGGTCGGACGTAAGTACCGGCGAGGAGGGGGAACAGATCCTTGGCCCACAGCGCGCTCTCCTTGAGCAGTATCTTGACAATATCGGAGTAGAAGGGGGCTCTTTTGCAGACCAGATTGCATCCCTTGAAGGGTTCTATAAAAATGGAGCTGCCCAGATTAAAAAGGAGTCTGGTGAGGACCGAGTTCAGCTTATTCGTAAGCTGATATCTTATCTCGTATTCTATAAGACCCTAACTAAGGTGGTCACCAATTTTAATGCCGCCTCAGCTGGTTTTACATTTGAATCATTTCTGGCTACGCTGATGAAAGGAACACAGATTCCCACCAACTCAAATACAATTGCTGACTTTACAACTGGCGAAAACATTCCTATCTCTTTGAAACTGTACGCCGAAAAGACCCTTCACGTTGAGGGTAGTTTTACCGACCTAGTCAACGATTTAGTAGAGCCCAAGTATGACCATCCTGACGGCAACGCCATGCGATACGTCTTATGTACCAAGCGCATTACTGGAGAAGGACTGAAACAGAAGGGAACCATTGGTTTCTATCAGTTTGATTTCACATTAGACAATGTGTTTGCGATTCTTGCCGCGTCTATGGAGAAATCACAAAGATGTATTCATCTGCCATTGTCTTTTGTGAAGGCCGTGGAGGGCGGCGAAACAGATGCTGGAAAACTAGATTTCAGCGCGACGCTTCCAGCAAAAGATGTGCTTCCATCACCGGAAGAACTTGAACAGCAATTTGTTACAATTGCTAAACGCATGTTTGACAGCTTAGTGCCGGAGGAACACGAACTTTACCCCACCCCCGAAGAATACGAGCAAATGGTGAATAATATTGATTTTGCCAAAAACGATGATCTCTTCACGCCCGTTGGAAAAGGCGACTTGAAGCAGGTAATTCGTGGCCAGTCAGCGGGCGTCGGCCCACAGAAAGTAGCAAGAATTTTAAAGGCAGTTTATGATAATAGAGACGAGCCTCCCAAGAAGTATCCCAAGGGATCCCTGGACTTCTTGGCCAAGAATGTATTTCAGGCCGCCTACTTAGAAATTCTCAACCAATATAAAGCTAGTGAAATGAAACTCTTGCGCAAGCAAGCGATCACGGATACAACTTTTGTTACGGATGTTGGGGAATTGGTGGGGTTCTATAAAGGCCTCGACCCTGCCACAAAAGCTATAGCCCTCAAGAATACCCTCGGTTACATGGAAACATTCCAGTTTGCACTTAACCGTAAGCAGTCCACGACAGATGAGGCCCCCATTCACACCCAGAAGTTTGGTGTCCTCAGTATCGGTGGTGAGAATGTAGAGAAGATGCTAGGACAGGTATCTAGTATCCTTAATGACGAGATCTTCACAGTCTTTAGCGCCTTGAAGGAACTCTCGGATAACTTGAATGGCTTCTTTGCCGGCGGCCTGGCGGACGATGACAAGGCAAAGGTAGCCATGGAGAAAGCACAGGAAATTGAGACCAAGACTGCAAGCGCTCGCGGCAGCAAAGGTGCTCCCGCCGCCACTGGTCCCGCAATGTCCGGGCCGGAGCCTGCGTCTCAACGTAGATATATTCAAGAAGAATAAAAATAGCTTGACATTACAAACAAGTATGCTATAATACAAAGAGATAGGAAAAGGAATGCCGCTGTACGAATACCTGTGTCCGAAGTGCGAACACCATTTTGAAAGATTATTACGGGGAAGCGAAATAAAAGAAGCACAGCCATGCCCCCACTGCGGAGAGCAGAATTGTCAAAAGCAAATATCTCAGTCGTCTTTTTCACTTAAGGGAGCCGGCTGGGCTCAAGATGGCTATTCAGGTACACCAACGGAAGAGGATAATTAAATGGTCCAATGCAAATTTGAATCTCGTGCTAGCTTGAGCGCGCGCGTGTTGCGAGGAGTAAATCTTCTCGCTGATAACGTAGGGGCTACACTGGGCCCCAAAGGCCGCAATGTAATCCTTCACCAAAAGGGGAAAGACCCTATCATTACCAAAGATGGGGTGACTGTATCCGCTTTTGTCCATGCGGCTGACGAATTCGAAAATGCCGCCATTCAGATTTTAAAACAGGCAACCTCTCAGACGAATGCCATGGCAGGAGACGGCACGACGACCGCTACAGTGCTGGCTAGAGAGATTTTAGCAAACGCTCAAAGATATATCACCGCTGGTTCTTCTCCAATAGAGTTGAAGCGCGGCATTGATGCAGCGGTGCAGAGAATCCTTCGGGAGCTTAAAGAGAAGGCCATCCATATTGAAACCTTGGACGACGTAGAAAATATTGCAACTATTTCAGCCAACAACGATAAGACGATTGGAAAGCTCGTTGCGACTGCTGTGGATAAAGCCGGGAAGGACGGCGCCATTACTATTGAGGAGGCCCGAACAGTAGAGACATCGTTGGACGTGATAGAGGGCTTCCGCCTTGAGGCGGGCTATGCAGCATCGGCTTTCGTTACAGATGAACGCCGGGGTGTCGTACATTATGATACTCCTCTGATACTTGTTACCGATACCAAGATTGACACGGTAGATCAGATTTTACCGGCCCTGGAAATTATATCCCGCGATGGCCGGCCATTAATTATTGTAGCGGAAGACATCGAAGGGCAAGCCTTAGCAGCCCTTATTATGAATACGGTGCGGGGGGCAATGAAAATTGCGGCCGTCAAGGCTCCCTTCTATGGAGAGCGCCGACGCAATATTTTAGCAGATCTAGCCTTGTCCACAGGCGCCGAATTTCTATCTCGGCAATCTGAGGCGGCCCTGAAAGATGTTAAGCTCCATCACTTTGGGCAATGCCGTTCTGTGGAGATTACCAAAACAGGAACCACTGTGATTGGAGGCAAAGGCAACTTTGCTGAGGTGGATAAAAGGATTGAGTTACTCAAGGTAGAGTTACAGGCGCTGGATGATATACGTGAGTGCGATAAAGTGCAGGAACGGATTACTAAGCTAGCAGCCGGCGTTGCGGTCATTAATGTAGGAGCACCTACTGAAGTAGAAATGATTGAGAAGAAGCATCGGATTGAAGATGCTTTGGAAGCTGTGAAGTCGGCACAGGAGGAGGGGATTGTCCCGGGGGGTGGTGTTGCCCTCCTGCGTGCTGCGAGCGTGTTAACTGAATTGTCAGTGGAAAACGAGGACCAAGAATATGGAGTTGCCATTGTTGAGGCAGCTGCAAGCGCTCCTCTACGACAGATGGCGACCAATTGTGGTCTCTCACCTGATCTTATCGAAGCTAAAATCAAAGAGGCGCCTGAAAATTGCGGCTACAATTTTCGGGACTTTTTGCTTGTTGATATGTTGGAGGCGGGCATTGTAGACCCCGTAAAAGTTACCAGGGCGGCATTACAAAACGCTGCCTCGGCGGCTGGGACTTTAATTACAACGTCTCATGCGATTGTAGAAGTTTGATCTAATTATAATGTTAACCGAGGGCCCCCACCATGAGCGACGAAGAGAGCCAGAAGCTTGCGATTATGATAGCCGAGATTTCCGCGAAAATGGAAATCCTGTTGAGCAAGCAAGACGAGTTGGCCGAAAACATCTCCAAAATCAAAGAGGCTGTTTACAATCCCGACGAGGGGTTATATGCGCGCCTTAATAAATTGGATTCTCGGTTGGAGGTATTAGAAGCGTGGAAGAACACCAATACCAAAGCGCTGTGGATTATTACAAGCGTCGGGTTGGGCCTGGTACTTACCACGGTCTGGCAGGCAATATTTTAAAGGAAACAATATGAGAGTTAAATTATCTTTTACAGTTGAAGAGGAAGATGCGTTAGATGGAGCAGCGAAGGTTCTGCAGTTGGGAGCCGCGGATTTACAGCAGGCTATCAATCTTTTTACCGCAGTTCAAGAAGAGCTAAAAGGGGGAACCGAAGAAGAGAGTTCGCCCGTCAATATCCGTAAAAGTTTGGATATGATTGAGGAGTTCCGCCAGGCGCTTTTAAACATGGACATTCGCCTAGGCGAAGTGGATGATATCGTACGCGGATTTGATAGATATTTGCATTCTAAGGATGAAGTAGCAGCATCGGCCCCAGAGGAAGAAGCGGAACTTCCGTCCGGAGAGCCGACTTAATGAAGTGCAGTTACCAAATTGGCGACCTAGTTCACATCCCTCAGAGTGTGGATCTTATTAATTGTACCCGCGGGCACGATCCCCAACTTACTATTCCTCTTAGGGTGGAACAAACTAATAGCCCGCAGCTTGGCGTGATCGTAGCGGCGCCCCCCACAGGCGCCTATGTAAGGGTTTATTGTGACGGCGAAGAGTGGTCCGTTAAAAATAGTAGTGTTTATAAGATTTAGGGGTAGTAATGATTCGATTTGTAGAGGTAGTAGAGGCCCCGGATCAGCGCGCCGGTCGCTATGCCCTCAGTGAAGTATGGATTAATGGTGAGTACGTAGTTAACTTACGCGAGGGAACTCGGTACAAGAAGCTTTTAAAGGAGGGGCAACTCCCTTCTGACTTAGACGCGCATCATGAATTCACAACGATCACGGTTAATAATGGGAATATGAGCGAGGCACATGTCGTTCTAGGAGACGTCTCTTTTGTAGCCGGCCGCCTAGGCCGATCCTCGCGTACTCTCTTGAAAGGATAGTCATGTTAAAGAATGCATATAAAATAGAAAAGCCCTGGGGGCACGAAGAAGTGTGGGCCAGTACTCACCGTTACGCGGGGAAAATTTTATTTATTAAAAAGGGTCATCGTCTTTCCCGGCAGTATCATAAAGTTAAAGAAGAAACCATTATGGTTTTGGATGGGACATTAATGTGTGAACACGGGCCTTATTTTGAAGGCGATAAGGTTTATACTGAAATCATGAAGTCGGGTGATATATTTCATGTATTCCCCGGCACTATCCATCGTTTTGGTGCCGAGGACGGTGACGTGAGAGTTCTGGAAGTGAGTTCTCACGAGGTGCAGGACATAACGCGCCTGGAAGATGATTATCGGCGCATTACCGACATCCCTCAGCCCCCTCCCACAAGCGGAAAATAATTAACTTCTCCTCTTGACATTAGAATCTCTAGTGTTATAATACACATTGTAAGCGGTACAGCTTACAATTTAAGGAGATTATATGTACCCCGTTCTTAGTAACAACATGCTGCGAAGTCAGCGCAACCTCATGGACACCCTGTTCGGTGAGGATTTTTTCAGCACACCCACCTCGGCTGTGATTGATGATTATTCGGTGCGCACTAACGTGTCCACCAGCGATGAGGAGTATCGTATTGATATCGTGGCCCCGGGCCTTGATAAAAGCGATATGAATGTGAAGGTTGAAAACAGTCAGCTCTATGTTTCTTATGATAATGAGAATACTGATAAGAGCGAGCGCGTTTATTATCGTTCGTTTACTCGTTTTTGGAAGCTGCCCGTTGATGTGGATGCAGCCACCATTCGTGCTGACTACAAGCAGGGCATCCTGTCCGTCTTCGTTCCCCGCGAAGCCCCTGCGACCAATTCCATTGATATTGACATTAAGTGATATAAAAACTATTTATAGTTGATGTATCTGCGTCGACACAATAAATGGAATGAGTTCCTGCTGGTTGAGAATTCTCAGCCAGCAGGTCTTCTCACTGAGATTACGCTGCCCGTCGCGAAGGGCAACCTCTACATCGGCAAAAACAAGAAAATGATTCGCCGGCAGCTTGACGCGGGTACTTGGATTCAACATCCTCCCATTCCCGGCACACAGGGTATTAAATCGGGGGAGTTTTCTTCCTTTCCCGAGGACAAGAAGGACCGCATTGTACAACTGTATACAAAGCGGTTTCAAGATCAGCTTCTGGGCGTCTACGAGGAGCCCGGCGAGTACACAGGCGGGATCATTCCTCGCGATCTAGACGACAAAGAGAAGGCGCTTGCCCTTACGTGGCTCGCCCGGTTAGCGCGCCAGGACGACAGGATTGCAGGATTTCTTCTCACCGGTTATCCCGGCTCCGGCGTGGGAATTGAGTTCCCTGCCGTAAGCCAGGATCTAGAAATGTTTTTCCATCACAAAGAGCACATGGAGACGGCGGATCTTAATAATATTAAAGATCTAGATGAGCTGGAGGATGTTGTCCTCAACGCCCGCGATGCTATCAGAGACCATCAACAGAGTAAAACTTATGAGGACGCCGAAGTCGAAGGCGCGCAGGAAGTATTTCGGGATGACGATGAATGGAAAATTCTTGCTATTCATAACAAGGGTGCTGCTTGTGAACTTGGCAAAGGGACCGGCTGGTGCACAGCTGCTCCTGGTTTGGATTTCTTCGGTCAATATTATAAGCCCGAAGACCCGTTGTTTTATTTCGAGCAACGAAGAAGCCGCGGCAGCGGTGACGACACCGCGCCCGGGATCCCCGGCGCAAAGTTTCAAGCTCACTACGGCAGTACGCAGTTTATGGATAAAGATGACCGGCCTCTCTCCACCCATTGGCGCAAGAAATTACACAACCTATTAATGCAAACCGAAGCTCCTGAAAAATATCCCATACTTAGAAAACAAGATCGTAAATTTAAGTTAGCGGACCAATCCACCAGTGCTGAGGAACTTGCGGAATTAGCTAATAACAGAGAGGCCGAATTTTTAGACCTTACGACCATAGCCATGCACCCCAACGTATCTCCAGAAACTTTGCTTAAGCTGGCTAGTGTAAGTGCACGCACGAAGGATTATGTCGGCGGCGGGGGAGGGGACACTTATCCGACGTCGCTAAAAGAGCAAATAGCTCGAAACCCCAACACGACGTCTGAGGCTTTGGACGTGGTTTGGGAAGAGTCTCTCAAAGACTACAATGCAATGAGGGAGTCGGGGCTCAAAATCCTTACGAAGAAGAAAGAGTCAGACGACTTGTCCGAAGCGTGGCTGATTGGGGCCCTTGCTCGCCGCGACACCGCCATCTACGGTCATTGGGGCCAAATTTGGCAGCGCCTAGTTGCTCACGAGAATGTCAGCAACGAACTTCTGAATACTATAATTGAAGCCGACTTTGGGGAAGATAGTTGGGACAGCCGCGACGCAGTCAAACTACTAAAGGATATAGTTCGCGAAAAGCGGGCGTCCCGAAGAGCCGGCGAAGAGGGGATAGGATATGTTGACCTTCGCTCTCGTCTCATCAGGCGCAGAAGTTCTCGAACCTCCAAGGCGCTTCCCCCCCTTGCCGAGCAGCGCATTATACAGCGTTGGTCACAAATAATTAAATAAAATATAACTTATCTACGTCAAAGACCTCTTCCTCTCTAGTTACTAGTAGACAAACGGGTTAGAAAGGACTCAAGGTTGTATGCAAAATGACGCGTCCCTAGGGAGTATGCAGGTAAAGATACGTTGATATAGTGATAAAGTAACCTTACGCGGAGATTGTTCGTGCATAGGTGGATTAAAAACTTTATAATAATAACTTCTTTACTTTTAGTAAGTTGTACTACCCCCCCTTTACTTTCATTTCCTGACAGCGCGCCCCTTCTTAAAGCGGTGCACCCGGTTGAGGTGGAAAGCGCATTTGGAGAGGTTTTCCATGTTTTTGACGCATCGAACCTTTCCCTTAGTGAGCAGCGCGCCCGACAAGCTGCTGTAAAAGTTCGATCCCTCTTACAAGACGGCCACGGATCAGGAACCTATATGATCGCCTACGGCCGGCGCATCGTTGTCACTGCCGCTCACGTTGTCCGGAGCGAGAGCGTCATGGCTATCGACGGTCGCGATGGTGAATCAGTCGTAGGCAACGTCGTCTTTACTGACAAAGACGCTGACCTCGCTTTTTTGGTGGTCCCCGAGCTCTCAACACGAACCGCCATACGCTACCGCCCACAGCGCCACTATGATGAGCGCCTCGTAGGGACCAAACTAACTTACACCGGGTTCCCTTCCCACCACGACCTTCTTACCATTCGGGGATACGTCTCTTCGTTAGAACACGAAATGGTGGTGACTAACATGTTCGGCTGGTTCGGCTCGTCCGGGTCGGGTGTCTTGGATCCCCATGGCCGCTTTATGGGAATTGTTTCAGGAATTGATGTGGGGAGACTGGGGATGTTTGGAATGAGGATTCCTCTTGAATCCATTGTGTGGGTGGCGCCGGTCAGCATGATAGATCACGAAGTCCTTAAGACGCGCATCCTTACGGGCGTAATTCCCGGCCTCATCAACGCTTTTCCAGGTGCGCAGGCGCCTCGTCGCGGGGGAGTGAAGGACTAGGGACATGAAGCGCGCGCTCGCACTGGTGACACTTTTTATAATGGCGGGATGCATCGAGGGGGATTATGCTCTTTATAGCATGCATGAGCCAGAAACGATCTATATTGAAGTACCCGTCGAAATACCCGTTGAGGTTGAAGTCCCTGTTGAAATACCCGTTGAGGTTGAGGTCCCTGTTGAAGTAATAGTTGAAGTGCCGGGTGAGGGCGGCGATGTTTGGATCGATTCCTTTGAACAGCCTTATACAGTTAATGGAGTTGATATCGTCTGGTTGATTGATCAGTCAGGATCGATGAACCAGCATGCACAATCGGTTGTAAACGGCATTGAGGCCATGATGTTGGCGCTTCCTCCGACCGGTTGGCGCTTAGGAATTAGCACGACGGCATGGCAAAACTCGGCTAGCATCCAAGAGTTTCCTCTTATACCCGGCGATACTGTCCAAGATGCATGGAATGCTTACAACGCCATTGGAAATTATGGATTGGAAGCCGGCTTTGATTCTCTCTATTCTTACATGGTAGATAATACTTATAACCCTACGTGGCTGCGTCCGGATGCTGGCCTCTTGGTTGTGTTTGTGAGCGACGAAGAGGAGCAGAGCAATCATCATTTTAATAACAGTCCATTGGGGCTACAGGATTTTATAAACTGGTATGGGGGCCAGCGAAATTCTGTCTTCATGGCGAGCATCGTCAATGTACCTAACGCG
>TARA_R110000824_G_scaffold189012_5_pt1 | contig 11885 bp, 23 predicted proteins | sample TARA_R110000824 | Tara Oceans TARA_R110000824 (sample SAMEA4397747) | marine metagenome | biome: Polar Biome; feature: [MES] marine water layer (ENVO:01000295) within the mesopelagic zone...; material: water (ENVO:00002006), including particulate matter (ENVO:01000060) such... | reverse complement strand
CGATAAAGTTACATTCTCTATTGAACGTAATGAATTAACTGCCGATGTACCAGACGACATAGATGACGAAACATTTGACCGTTTCGAACTTGGCGTTGATATGCAAAGATGTATGACCAAGCCTTATGGTAATGGTTGTTATCACATTTCTCTTTAATCTTATAAACCAATTATCATGAATAATGATCTCTATCAATGGGCAGCTACTGCCTTCTGTGCTTTCGCAATATTAATCTTCTTTGCTTTTTGCAGTCCTGTAACCGAACTTACTTTACCTATCATGGGCTTTTCCATGCTAGGTGTTTTAGTAAGTGCTTTAATGCTTATTTTCCAACCGAATTTCATCCATTACCAAGAAAGTGATATTCTTGATGATGACATCAATAAACATATTTAATTAATTAATTAATCCGTCCAATGTCTCTATAGAAGGCATTGGACATAATACCTATTATTATGAAAAAGTATAATCAAGTTTTTACGTGTGAGTTTTCAGTTAACCAATTAGCCGATAAATTACTTAAATCGTACCCTATTACAGAGAAAGAAGAAAAGGAGAGTATGACTCCTGCTGATATAGCTATTAGTCAAGAGAATGATGACTTCTATACACGTGTTGTTGAATCCATTGTTGATGCAGTTGCTGATAATGGTACTGCTTGTGCTCATATCTTCAATACCTTGAACGGTTGGGTAAAGACTGAAACTCCAATGGATAGAAAAGAGACTGTTGAAACTGTTGAACAAATTGAAACATCACTTGATATCCAAGTTGATTCTATAGTTATCTTCCAAGTCAGTGATGAAAATATGGAAAAGTGTAACAACAAACCAATTGATGTGAAGTGGATTGAGGATAGAGATAGAGAACTTGTTGGAAAAGTTGTCCGATGTAAAGACAGCGGTGACTATAAAGTATTTGTCCCTTGTATTAGAAAAGACCATCAACAAGGTCATATACACATGTATGTTGCACCAGAGGACATCCTTGCTACAAGAGATGAGGACTTCTATCACGTTGTTGTTAACAACCACTTACCTCAGTTAGTTGACCAATTAAATGGCGCAGTATAATCATTAATATAATCCAATCCCTTCTACTATAATAGTAGGAGGGATTATTTTTAACCTTTTAAATAAACAAACAATGGAAGTTATAGTAAAAATTGACAGAGATACGCCTGCACTAATGTGGGCGCAGATTAAAGACCAATTACCAGGGTTCGCTAAAGTTCAACATCTCGACGCCTTGTATCAGAAGAAACTCCATGTAGCGTGGATAGAGAATGAAACCACGTATATCCACCACGACGGTGCGTGGGGTTGGAATTCCACTGGAAGGTGGATTTCTATTAAAGTTGTTAAAGACGAAGGTGTAGTGATACACATCATCTATCACGGTAACGCTGCACTAAAAGATTACCTTTAAAATAATACTAATAGGTCTCTACAACCTATTGGTATTGTTTTTTCAATAGTACTTAAGACCATAAACAGAACCCTCAACTTAGGTTTGATAGGTGCGCTAGACATTTATCATTTCATTTAACTCGCTATAAGCGTTATTTTGCATAAGACGTTTATAGTATAAACTATATATTATGCCAGATTTTAATAACCCTGTTAACGGGGATCCTTTCGACGTTGAGCTTATCATTTCTTCTTTGGGTACAAAGCTAACCAAGTACGACAAGCTTGCAATAGCAGTTCTTCCAACTCATGAGTTTAAAGGAGAGGTGTTACTCGTCACTCCTGAAGACATGTCTCGTATGGCTAGACTCGTATCAAGTCCTGACCGTTTTACGCTTGCTGATTCAGTAAATGGCGCTTCTGACCAATCAAAGCTTAGTATGACCATCACGTGGTGTGAAGAGGGCAGTCCTATTGGATTAGATAAGGACGGTAACGCAATCGTATCTAATGCGGGTTTTACAACGTTTCAGAAGTCCTTTTGGGATACCTCTGATATGGAGATTATTCCCTCGCTTGACGCTCAATTTGCTATAAACAAGTTGAACGAGAAAGTCAACTTGGAGTATGCGCTACGTCAGCGTGAACAGTCACTCATTGATGATTCTGCTGCTAAAGTAAGACGTAGTAAAAAATCGTTAAAGCGTGCCAACAAAGCTGAAACTTTAGATGTTGATACTACATCTACTGACCCGATTATCTAATAGTTTGAGTAAATGAAGTGAACCCTGCCTAGATAGGTAGGGTTCTTTCATACTCGGACTGTTATTAAATCATTTACTTAATCATTTATTAAAACTATTACTATTATGCCTAATCAAGTTCTTATCCAATCTATTCAAGTGGTTGATGACCACTTTGAGATTGAACCTCATTTAGGTTGTTTCCCTAATGAAACAATATCTCATACTGAATTGTATAACGCTATTGCCAAGTCAATTAGTTGGTGTAATGTATTCGTAGTTGAACACGTAATTGAAATTATCAATAAGAGTTTCAATGCTGATGACCATTTCACTTTCTGTCATTTTACCTATGATAATGACACAATAGCCATCAAATTAGGATTAGATGTCGCTGACAGATTCCATGCTGCATATTGCAAGGCTAAAAGATAACATTACTAATAAGGTCTTTACAACCTTATTAGTAATTGTTTTAAGCGGCTGTAGTACGCAGAAGATTACCAATACAATAGTAACATTGGTGTCAATCATGCTTACCTTCTTTGTAAGGACAAAGAAGCAAAACCTCTTCTTTGGCTTCCCAAAGAAGCAAAGGAATTAAATGCTGAAAAAGCATTTAAAGTCAATAGGGCGCATCAATAGGACGCATCGTTCCAGTCAATTACTTCGTAAATGACCCATAAACGTGAACCTCCGACTAAGTTTTAGCTGGACGCTGAAAGTGGTTTGCAAATTAAAATTTGCAGTTATGATGTCAATAGTGCTGCATTTCTTTTTTACAAAAGAAACAAAAATCTTTCAATAGTAGTTCTGAAAAAGTACCATAAACAGGAACCCTCAACTAAGGCCTGGACTAACGCCAGCCGTAGTATTCGGACGTTACTAACGTTCCGCATAACGCTTCGCTGGAAGTTAGATATGCTAGACAGCTAAAATATCGTAAGTCCAATGATTTTATATATTATAGAGAAAATAGTTTTAGTATTGTTATATTGTGATTTTTGTACTTATCTGTGCGTATTATCCTTAGCCTTATCCTTGTCGTTGTGGAACGATATTATACGATATATTCAGATGAATAGTGGTGTAATGATAGGAACTAAGGGTAGTACCATAGGTACAAAGAGTGCCTTAAAATGGAAAGTGAAGTTAAAGTGGAAATTGAGATTTGAAATGGAATTGAGATTGATAATGTTTATTGTGTCTTACATGATATACTCGCTCCGCTCGCCTGCACTACATGCAATAGTATTCCACCACACTAAACAACACAAAACAAACATCTATTATATATAAGACAAAACAACAATCCAACAAACAAATCAAAACAATAATACTAACCATAACCACAACAAAACATACAAACTATGGAGACATTAATGCAACTTAGCGACATAATTGCTAACCGCAAGAAACTAAAAACATACATAAACTCTAAGCTAAAGACATTAGATAAATATAAACTTACTGAATTTAGATTTATTAACAACCCAAATGATAGGAGCATAGCTATACATGACTTCACATATAATAGAAGAGTTAGTTTTAGACTTCTTAACATCAATCACAGGGGAATGGTTCAGTACCAAACTATATTAAATTGGGATTACAGTATAGTTAGATATAATACTGTACATATTAACGAGCTACCTATAATAGTACTTTCTAGGATTGCTCAATTCTTTTATGAAAAACCTAAATAATAAAATAATCTACAATTTCATAACAACCGTTGGATATCATTTGATGACCACGGACATTAAAACTATAAACAATGAAAGATTTAAAAGCGCATAACGTCATTGACGTCTCAATTCAATTACATGACTGTAAGCAAATTCCAAAAGCACACCACGGAGCTCATATAATAGGCTATACAGCAACTAAACAAATACTTATTGGAATACTATACATATCACCTGGTGGCACACCTTGTGTAAAAATTAGTGATACACTTGAATTTCCAATATATACTTACACTCTTATAGAGCATACCAAAAAAGATTTTGAACATGCTATTAATAAATATAATAGAACTTAAACTATGCCACACAAAAAACATCCTTATGATGATGGCGAAATCATTAAGGACACAGAGAAGAAGGAAGTATTCTTCTTCAGTAATCGCCGCCACGGTTTCAAAGCTGAAACCAAACCTAGCACACTCAGACCTGCTACAGAAGAAGAGAAAGAAAGACTTGACGAGAGTGGTCAAGATTTATTAAAACTAAACTTTTAATTATTATGAAAGAGTATATCTCAGCTGAAGAGAAAGCGAAACAGATACTTAAGGAAATCAATAAAGATTCACCTTATACTGAAACAAGAGAACTCTCTCAAGAGTGGATTCTTGCCTGCATTACCAAAGGACTACAAGAGTTCGCACTTGGTAAAGATGGTTCACTACTTATTATCTATAAGGTTGTACTATCTACTGCTAAACGTCGTATTAAAGTTACCGGCGCATGTCCTATTAGACCTGCTATTATGTTTGAGCAAGACGAAGTAGGACAAATGGGTGTTGAATATACTATAACTATACTCTTCCCAGATGGAGATGTACTTGTACATACAGATGGTGTAGGAAGTCTAATGAAACATACTCATCTACCAGACAAAACAATTATTGAACTAGCTGACTACATCCGTAGTCGTACAAATTAGAAAAAATATGTATAACAGTGATTTATCGGTTATTCAAATCAATACTCCTGTAGAGTTTAAGTTCCTTTATGCGTACATACTAATCACAACAGCTATACAGCCTGAAATCGACATTGATTTCAAGTTTAGTTATTCATGTGATGATTTCATGCAAAAGTTACCTACTGAAACATTTACGATAATTACATCCACAATTAGTTTTAAATGTAAGCATAGAGAAGAACTACTCATGGAGATACAGAAAAATGAGATTGATGAGGTATATCAATACATATCTAATCATAAACTTAACGAAGAACAAGTGAAAGAGTACATCACACTTATTCTTCTATGTAAACTGTACCATGTACTTGTAATTTTGAATGAGCTTAAACCATTAACTAAGATTGAACCTTTAACTATAAATACTCAAGGCAGTAAACATTGGGCTGCCCCTGAATATAATGAAGGACGTCTACTATGGTCAAAAATTCACCTTAATGAAGAAACACTTTAATAACACTTTAAAACAATACTACTATGCCACGAATCAAAGGATACGTAAACATTTCTCTTGAAAAACTTAAGAACTATATTGAATTCAAATACAACACGGATAAACAACCATGTGACCATGAGCAGATTGAATTCAATTATTTCTTTATGATTAATGCACAAAACCTCAAAGAAAATATAACGCTTGGGGTGTACTATACTGTAGAAATTAGTGACTTAAGTATATCAATAGATAGTCACAATATTAGCATGAATCGTAAATCAACTACTTTATTAAAGATTGAGGAACAAATAAACCTCGCATTAATGGAAGGTACAATTACAATTAATAGAATCTCATTTTATATCGACCTTGCATTAGTTGATTTACTGTACGACCATTTAATTGATACTAACATTATTCCGCCTTTAGAAGCGCAATACTCAAGCCAGTAGAAATGGATAAGAAACCAATTCCTCTTAGAACTAAAGAGGAGCTTGAAGCAGAACGTCATCGTCAACGTCTGATTGAAGAGCTTAAAAAAGAACAAGAGACACTTAAAAAGCCTCTTGAAAATGACGAAGAAGAATAAATTATTAACAACATTACAATCACAATACTAAAAACAATAATATCATGGCACAATTAGTCATAGGTGTGGAGCTACCTAATAAGCTCATTCACGCGTATATCAAACAACAAACAGGAGTTGAACCTCAACTTGAATTGTTATTTAAAATTACGCCTGATGTCGACGGACATGAAAAAGTAATTGTAACTCATTTTTCAATTACTACTCCAGGTTATTTAACAACTACACTCAATGCTAAAGATATCGGTAGATATACAGCATATTTTGAAAGAGAGTACGCAACTTTCAAAAACAAGTATTTAAAAGTTGAGGAAGAACTTCGTGATGACCTTTATCGTTATCATTACGAAGAAATGCGTATGGAAGGAGGCATGGACAGTCTTAGTATCGATCTAACAGACGGTATAAATGAGATGCATATGAAACGTATGATTCTAGGTAAAGATGCCTGACCAAGAAGGTGGTGACCGACACATAGCAGAAAATGATGCTATTATTCCGCAATATCATTTGAACATTTACCAAGGCTATCTTAAACAGTTGCCTGATAAAGTTCTTGACACATATAATATAGCAAGTGACGGTACTAATGTTGGTACACATCGTCAAATCATTGCTCGAAAGATTAAATATTATCGAGATGTTTTAAGAGGAAAGTTACCATTTTAGGTAATTATTTCGTACCTTTACGTATGAAACTAATTAAAACATTAAGTAACTATAAGCTATACCAACAAACAACTAGTCTTGAACTATTTGTTGAAGTACCAAGTGACCACAATCATCTTTTAGGTATACACAAAGATGGCGTCAAATATCTTCCATTAAAACATTTTCTAAATAATGGAGTAATAGCCGCCATCTTTCAAGTACTCAAAAGAAGTGGAGTTAAGAGTAACGTTGACCTAGTATTGAATAGAACACACATTATGTCTAATACATATAGTGTGGTCTATTCACATACTGTTCACTATAAAGGAATGATTCAACTAACAATTGAAGACGACCTTTGTACCGACTTAATTCCAATTAGTATTATAGCTGACCATGACGGATTCTTCATATCTATTTCATCAAGTGCTATTCACACAAATGATGAAACGATATATACAAAAGAAGATATATGTTCATCAGTTATTTTTCACGAAGATATCCCCCGTATTATCATTCATACTTATGAACCAGATAGTACATTTTATTATGCAGCATGCTGTTTAAAAGCTGTTGTATTTTTTGGTAAATATATTCAATCACTTAATTAAAACAATCATGGCAGATAAAATGACCTTTGATTTCAGCGGGTTTACGCAACCTGAAGTCAATAAACCGAAGCCTAAGAAGCAGCGTAAAAGTAGGAGTAAAAAGTCTCCTAAAATGTACAGTTATGGAAGTAAGAATAAGAAAAGTGATTACAAACTTCCTTATCTTAATGAAACATCACGTACATTACAAGATGCTTATTACAATGTACAGAACAATTCCTTATATAATCAAAAACATAAAGAGTCCATTGCAATAGCTGAAGCTATCATTGCCGATGAACTTGATAATAACGATGAACTCACAGAAGTTATTGACAAGTCTACAGAGATTAGGCATACAATGAGCGATAAAGGTTGGAACATAACCTTTAAAGCAAAAGAGGAGTCAAATTGTAGTATCAGTATCCTCTGCATGTTTCAGCCAAATTACATAAGGAAGTATAGAATAACTGTTACAGTAGGTAATAATTCAATCACTATGTTCAATGATGAAGTCGATTGCGAGAAAACTATTGTATCGTTCCCCGATGATATACCCCAAATTTAGCATTCTTTGCCCTATTTTAGCTAGTCTTTTAAAATACGTATTAATATACCTAAAGCCTACTAAAGTTCAACAGAAGCAATCCTCGTAACGATTAGAGGGTATTTAAGCTATTTTTTGGCAGTATCAAACAAATTCCGTACTTTTACAAACTCAATTATATGACAAATATTCTGCAAGCTCTTAAAAAGACTAAGAGAGCAAATAAGATGTTAAGTGAATACTATACTAGTACTCAAGATTATAACATCGTTGAGCTCTTCACTCTTTTAGGCTGGAGTAAGAAACAGAATAAGAAAGTTAAATATGACATTAGACTCGTTTACGGGATATTTGTTACATTTCTTTCTACACATGGCATACTCATTGATGTAAATACTAAAGGTTATAGTATTTATGTCAATGAAACTAATAAAGAATATCAAGGAAAAGGTAGAGACTTTCTATTTGAACAGATAGACGGTGACTATTACATTGCTCACAAATATATTAATAAAAATAATTACTCAATTCCTAAAAGGAAAATACCGTATGCTATACAATATAATATGTTCAATGCTATTGTAGATGCTATGGTATGGTTAAACATTAATTAAATCATGGAAATAACAAGTTATTCACCGCCTAGTAATGAGTTTGAACTAACAAGTTGTCAAGCTGCTGCCGCTGAAGATATTCTTAAGTGGGCACACAATGATACTCAAATGTTTAAAACACTTGCTGGCCCAGCTGGTACTGGGAAGAGTTGGTTAAGTAGATATATACTTAATCGAGTCCCTCAAAGAAGTACTTGTGTGTGCGCTCCTACACACAAGGCTTTAAAAGTAGTTAAGAAAGAGAGCCAAAAAGAAGGTAAGACCCTTCAATCTATACTTGGTTTGGCAGTTGACCAAGACATGGACGGATTCGATCCTGCCAATCTTAAGTTCGATAGGAAGAACAAACCTAAGGTAGGAGATTATGACCTCATTCTAATAGATGAGGCTTCAATGATTTCAGCGTCACTCAGAGAATATGTCCAAAAGCAAGCAAAGAAGCATTGGACAAAGATTCTTTTCGTAGGTGACCCGATTCAACTTCCACCAGTAGGAGAACTAAAGAGTACTGTATTTATGTCTAAGTATATTGATGGAGGTGTTAGTTGGCTTAGCACTCCATGTCGGCAGAGCGCAGATAACCCGAGTTATACACTTCTACTGGCTGACAGAAACGACATTGAACGGTCAGATGCAGCACACTTTGTTCTCATAAAACATTTGGAAACTTATATACCAGATGGACCCGAACTTGATACACTTATTGTGGATATCCTTGAAGACCCTTGGAACTCATATACTAAGATACGTAAGTTTTTAGGTAATGAGCAAATTAATAAGGACGGAGAAGGTTTCCGTATTTATCGTAATGCTGGACTCTTTAAACGTCAAATGAATCACACGTTTGCTGACTATTTTAATGCAGGTGATTTCAACGGTGTTCGTGCTCTTGCCTATACTAATGCTTGCGTTGGTGTATATAATAAGTATATACGTTCTACTATATTTCCTGATACAAATGAGGCAATCGTACCTGGTGATTTACTTATGGCGTATCGTCCTATTACTAAATGGGACTCTTGTGCAAGGAGTGTTATCACATTAGTTCACAACTCTGATGAAATCCAGATTGATTCATCTGCTCCTGAACTTTCTTCAATAGGTCTTCCAATATACAGTTGTACGGCTAAATCTTTAGATGCTGATAATACTGATGTATTTAGTCTTGATTTCGTTAATCCAACGAATTATGACTACCAATCATATGTAGAACAGTATAAGTATTATAAAGACCTTGCTCGTAAAAGAGGTTGGAAAGTATTTTACGGGTTTTATGATACACATTTTCTATTAGAGAGTTTGAAGCAGAAGTTCAAAAATAGATATCTACCTAATAAAGCATTTGATTACGCTTATGCTCTTACAGTTCACAAGAGCCAAGGTAGTACTTATAATGAAGTATTTGTTGATACACCTGATATTAGACGTCATTACGCTATTAATAAATCAATCCTTGTACATCAAGGAGAGTGGAATGAACAGACTGACCAAGACTATCAACGCATCACTAGACAACTACGTTATGTAGCTGCTAGTCGTGCTAAGAAGTTTACACATTTTCTAATATAATTTTATAACAAGTCAAAACAATATAACAAAATTATGGCAAAAATTAAAGACAAAGCTGTTATGGCAGCACGGAAGAGAGCTAGAAAGAAAACTAGTACAGGATTTTCAACTAGTGTTGTAACCCTTAAAAAAGTAAATACTTTTAAAGCTAGTACAATACATAAAACTTTAGCTAAAGAAAGCTCTGCTGAACTTTCATACCCTAATACTCTAATGGATATGAAGTCCATTAGAATTAACGGACATGAAAAAGTAGTTGTAAACTCTTACACTCAAGTGAAAGCAGTACTTAAGGCTGCTCTTGAACGTGAAAGTTTTTACGCACTTGAGTCTCTACGTCACGCATTAAAGGAAAGAAACACTTTAAATCACCAAAAAATACAGGATATACACGTATCAGTGGATTTCTGTTGTACTAGACTTAAAGAAGGCAAGATTTCTTGGTGGAATGTAATCAAGTTTTTGAACAATCATTATCCAATTTATGCAAACAAATAACAATGGGATTGTACAATTTTTATGGCAATTCTTCATTTAAAATAGGAATGACTGTTAAGACAGCTATCGGGGCAGGACTTGATTCCGATAAAGTCGCAACAGTCATTCCACATTTTAGCTGGAGAGAGGAGGAAGGTGCTTATAAACCTCCTAGTAAAACTGATATACCAATTCAGTTTAAAAACAAAACAAAGCGTTATTTTCCAAGAAATTATATTTATATACATTAAACTAAAATCACAATGGAACGTAAAATTAAAGACTTAATTACTAAACTAACTAAATGTGAAAATAAAGCATTAGAGATATTAAAAGAGGTTAGAGACCAGAAGACATATGAACTTATTGAATATGATTGGATTGAACATCATTTCCCAAAGAACCAAGGTAATGATAAAACTGATTTCATAGACAGTATTTTACCTAATGGAGTTTATTGTTATCACATAGATAGTTATACTTATGAACCAACAGATGATGACACAGGAGGGAGTAAGAGATTTCAAGGTATGTTTTACGCTATTATGAACGCAAATGGTACAAGAAAGAAATACCTTATTGCTGCACCACTTTCAGTACTTAAATTAGCAAAAGGATATCAAATGGGTTTCTACGGTGTTAATAGAAGCGGTGAGTCAGTTAATTGTTACACTATTTGGTTCGATTAGAACCCGGCAGAACGAAATGCAGTAAATGAGCCTAAGCCACTCAGCCTTTATAACAAGGTTGCATCGAAGGATATCGCACTACGCCTTCTTGATAAGAAACGTGCTATTTATAACGAAAACAGAAATTATGATTAAGTTAATGCAAACGTTGACACTCATATGTTCACTCCTTACTATGGGAATGGTCACATATATGTCACAAGTAGTTAGACCGAAAATTATTACGTTTACAATCCACAAAATAGATACAATCTATAAGGATAAAGTTATTGTAAAAACTCTCTATCGTGATACATCCGATAGTCAGTTTATGAAAGCGATACTTGAAGCAGAGTGTCGTTACATTACTAAGAAAAGAAGAGGTCAAACAGTTTACCCTCCAGTTGGAGACGGCGGTAAAGCCATCGGTATATTTCAAATGCATGAAATCTATTTTAACGGGAGTACAATTGCTCCTATAAAAGGTTTTGTATATGAAGATATGTTCGATGAAAAGAAAGCTACTGCCGTATTTTGGGCCAAGATGGGTGTTTACGCTTATCGTTACAAGAAAGAGTACAAGAGGCTTCCCACATTTAAAGAACTTGCTTCTATACATAATGCAGGTTATCACAACAGACATAAAGCGATACATTATCGCAAAAAGTTTGACAGAAATTATTACCGTAGATTATGAATATAATCTTTATTACTAATGACCCTAATAGACACGAATTTGAAGGTGTTACTATGGACGGTACTATAGGACGTATAGAAATTTATTATTTCTTATATAATTCTAAAGTAGATAACCGATGGGTCGCAAAGGATTATGAAGCAAGTGGACTGGACGCATATACGCTCAGTCCACTTTTACTTGGT
>TARA_R110000824_G_scaffold62437_2_pt1 | contig 11891 bp, 6 predicted proteins | sample TARA_R110000824 | Tara Oceans TARA_R110000824 (sample SAMEA4397747) | marine metagenome | biome: Polar Biome; feature: [MES] marine water layer (ENVO:01000295) within the mesopelagic zone...; material: water (ENVO:00002006), including particulate matter (ENVO:01000060) such as...... | reverse complement strand
AAATTAACATCTGTGAACGGATTTCCAAGAATTAGATATTCAACTAAGGGCGCTAATATACCCGATGAGTCAGGCCTTTCTGTAAGTAAGAATTTATTAATAAAGGATCATGACTTTAGATTCGATGTAAAATACTCAGGAGGAACCCCAGACGGTAAGGAAGTCGGAGGTATTGGTATGGGTGTTTGGATTCACACTGGTGAGGAGGACGGATATATTTGGTCCTTAAATAATAAGGGCGATTGGGAATATGTTGATGTTACTTCTATTGATACGGAAGTATTGTATGAAAATTATATTCATACTAATACAATTGATTCTGAGACCAGAGCACTTAAAAAATTAGAAACTGATCCTTATATTAAATGCTTGGATGCCGTTGGCATAGAGAATGAAAGGAATGTAATTATGAGTTTCTTAGAGGATGATTTTAAAACATTTTCTGTTAGTTTCTCAACAAGAAATCAACCAATATCTGTACCAGAACGTTATTATAAAAATTACCAACAAGTACACAGAGACGATCAAGACTATATCATAGAAGTGTTTATGATTCAAGATTGGAGAAGTCCGTATAAGTTTGCCCTCTTAGATAATGTTAATCTAGTTGACGTAACTCAAAATTTAAGAACTATGATACCTGTGTATGGAGACTCTACAGGATTACCAAAAGACATTGACCCCTTATGTAATATTAAGAGAATCGAACTTACTAAGGGAGAGGTTCTAAACATTATAAAGTATTTCAACAAACTGTCTGGAGCTACCTTTAGGAGAGCTACCGCTGGTAGGGTTGCGGCTGATACGTCTGGATTCTTGGAAGCTAATGGTGGTTCTAGGATAAATTATAGGCAAAGCTATGAGTGGCCTAATAACTATTCTACCACGGAAGTAGATTCAGCAGCAGATCACAATATATTGAGTAATGAGAGGTTAATTATAGATTTCTAATGAGAGGGGAATTATTAGTAACTCTATACGACGAAGATGACAATGCAATAAATAGCATTGAAGGCACTAATATGGTATGTGTTGGCGGTGCCGAAATCTTAGTAGACGGTCTTACAATATCTCCTAGCTTGTCTGGGATTGAGTCAGCTTCTGCTATTCTAGATACATCAAACTATACCATTCACGGAATTAGTTTTGGAAAGGGGTATGACGGGTATGATTCGTATGCCCATGATTCTAGTTTGTCATCTTCATGGTCGGTGATTGATGCTACATACGTAAACACTGCTAACGTGGTGAGCGGTTTCAACTCAACCGCAGTAGAGAGCGTCCTCATACCCACGTTTCCTCATCCAGACGATAGGAGACTCCAGGCAGCGTCTACGAAAGCTCCGATATCATTAGCGGCTACAGAAAATGTGGGTCATAATATGAATGCTATCGAATTTTCAGCAACTAATGGTTTGGGTATAAGCAGCCTAGGTGTTGGGTGTTTTCCTCCCAGTGCTGGGATTAATTTATACTATGTTACTGGAACTGACAATGATTTTGTGATGTCGGCTACTTTTGGAAGTAACTTTAATACAAACCATTTTATGGACCCCAGTGGTATTCTTAATATGACAGTTACTAGTGTTCAGCAAGGAAATAGTTTAGCAGAGTTTCCGAATGACCAAGGACTTTACATGACATCTCATAAAATGAATGTCACCGCTGTTGATGTTACAGCATTCTCTAATTCAGATGGAAAAGGCCAGATCGGGTATAATGTTGTTTTGTCTGGTGGGGATTTTGCATTACCTAATGCGTATGGTGGTATTTATACAGTAGGTCTTTGGTGTATTGATACAAAAGCTATGTTAGCTGCTGGTATTACTCCACCTTTTTCTTTCACTGCCCTAAATAATAACAGACTTTACAAACTCTTTGCTAAAAAGATTTTCACAAAGGATTTAACATTTACTCAGGATAATGCTTCCGATGTAGCTGGGTTGATTAATACATTTTCAACTCCGTATGGTGATCCTTTTGGAACGGGTAGCGGGAGTACATTTAAAAGTAAAATACAATGGAGAATTAGTTTCTAATGAGCCTTAATTTTGTAGAACAACGTAATATAACTGGACATCTTCAAATTGCTAAAATACCAAAATGTGGTGGGCAAGAAGAGATTGTGTTTGATGATCATAACATTATTGTCTCTGGCATGGGCGTAGGATTAAGTATCTTATACTCATTATCTGGTTCTAGTGATATTACAGATTTTCAATTTGATCGATTCCAAATTGGAATTTCAGGGGCTGGATCTACTGAGACAAGTTCTGTATTTGAACTAAGTGGTCCCCTTATCACTGCGGCAGAGTATGCTGGCACAGCAGGGGGGCTTATCACAGTATCCTCTACTCAGTTAGCTAATGGAGCTAATAAGTCGAACCAAGTATTTGGTATGATACCCTTCAGCCATGTTACTAGGGTTAATGATACTTCTGTAAGATACACTATAGTTTTAGATGAGGACTCTGCAAATGGTATACAAAGAGAAGCTAAAGATGCTCCTCTTAATGAGATTGGTTTATTTATGAAGAATCCCCAAGGTGGATCTTCCGATGCATCTATCTTGGTGGCGTATAGAAAATTTAGTGATATTACTAAAGCATCTGATTTTGCTTTAGTCTTTAGATGGACAATTAATTTCTAATGGGACAATTCGAAGATATTTACAAGAAGGACATTTATACTAGCTCTGGTTCTGTATCTCTGTTAAACTGCTGGACCGCTAATGTTGATAAACATGATACTTCTAGTTTTTATAATTGGGAGCAAGACAACGAACCCCTTTATGATTTAGAGGAAAGAACCCAGTTGAACTGGGAGAAGCTTGGTTTTCCGACTTCCTCTGTTCCTGGTTTATCTCTCGTTGTTTCCGCAGACGCTACTGCTACTGGCTGTAGTAAGAGTGTTTTCCTCACCTTATCCTCCTGCTTAGAGGCCTTACCTAAGTTTGTAGACTTCCCAGTCTTGATTGAGGTTGCTAATTTTGGAGGACTTGGTAGTATGGATCTTAACAATGTTAAGATTGGTAGCGGTGGGTCCATTGAAATTATTAATAGAAATTCCTATAGGGGTCTTAGTTATACCATGTCTGGTAACGGTGCAGCCACGCCAGCCTTTGAGGAGGTAGGTACAGATAGTGCCATACATCCGTATAACCAGGGAAGAGCCTATTCTGGTGGTAAGTTTGATAAGTATCTTCTCTTTAGTGGTGTTTCTGCTATTGATGAGAGTTATAAAGAATCTTCTTCTTGGGCTTTGAAGCAGCAAATGGTTGGAGCATCTGCACTAAGTATTTCTACTCCAGTTCTATCTGCTACTACCGATACTAGATTTGCTGGAAATACTAATGTATTTATCTCTGGTCCTGGTAAGAATTCGGGGAACTGGGGTCTGACGGTTGGAGTTGATGGTAATGGTCCTAGACTTACTGGAGGTCACGAACAAGTTTCCTGTACTCCTTATGAGGAGTCTAATTTATCAGAAGTATTATTATACGATTCAAGTTCTTATAATAGTTTATTAGGGAGCACTAGCGAAATTTATAAATTGTCAGTGGATACTCTGTCAACTAACTCTAAAGTTTATGGAAATTATTTGGACTCTATTACAATTACTAACTGTGAAGGGCCTCTTTATATTAGAGGATTTTTAGTAAATGGTAATAGATCTGTACAAAATGGAATTGTTGTAAAGAATTCCAACGTTGTTTTAGAGGGATGTGCTTCTGTATTAAATAACGGAAATGGATTCCTGTTTGATAATTCAGAAGTAACTCTAACAAGAGGCGTTCTTGCTTACAGAAATTACCTGCAAGAGGGGTCAGCAAGGCTGGACGGTGGCTGGACTAACTTGTCTCTTGAAGATTCTAAATTTAAAGATGACACTGCGGGAATTAAAGCATTCAATAGTCATATAACTTTAAGCTCTACTTCAGCATTTGAATTTAGTATTAGAGATTCTGCGTCAGGCATATATCCTGTTAACGACATGAATCAGTGCGCCAGGAACACTAATGGAATATCCTTAATAAATTCTGTATTTGATGGTGGTTTAGAGCAGACAACTAATATGGCAGTCTGTGGAACTCCTAATAATTTATATACAAAGACTTATATGATTGTTGACCATAACACTCATAATGGATTAGTTTCTAAAGGATCTACTATTGATATTAAGGGAAGATTTAGCTCATTCAACAATCTTCGTGGTATGGACATTAGTGATACTAATGCAACTTTAGATGAATTTGGATTCCAAGCAAATCACAGGCAAGGAATTAGATCTAATAATTCTAATATTACGTATAATTCAAGTTTTCAAAATGTTGAAAGTGCGTCTAAAAATTATACAAGCCAATGGTCGTTTTCAGGAAATGGTCAACATTTAGAATTGAATGATTCTTCATTCCTTCCTTCTTATGGGGATTCTATGGATTCTAATTTCGGTTTAATGACATTTTATAATCCTCATGGAATTGATAATAAAATAACTGATAATTATTATAATATAACTCCATCGATAAAACTTACTAATGGGTCCAAGGCTGAATTTATGCACCCACTACTTCGACGGCACAATGAATATGCCCTGGATTACAGACCGGCCTACGGATCCCTAGTAAGTGTTGATGGTGGCTCAGAAGCAGTCTTTAGAGGTTCAAAAAACTATGCGACAAAATTAATTGGGCCACATAGTTATGAAAAACAAAGATTTACTGCTGGAGTGTATGCTGATAATGGTTCTAAAGTAGAGTTTACTGGTCCTACTGTTATTGCTCAGTTTGGTGTGGATGTTCTTGCTGATAATAATTCTACAATGTCATTTAATCCACCTAGAGATCCACAAAAAGGTGGTTGCGATGCCAGCGCGTTTAACCTAGCTGATGGCGCTAACCATACGATGGTTGAGCTTCACAGTACCAGGGCCTGTTTAGTGGCTGATAACGGATCTGTTATCAACATGGAGCATCTAGGAGACTTCCAGAGACAATGGAATAGGGGCAGTAACGGTTTGGTTGCTGTGGCTTCTACTGATTTTAGTTTGAGTACTGCGATAGCCTCACAAGGAATTCCATACTTTAATATTAATACATATGTCAGTGCAGGATCCATGCAATTCTATCCAAATCCAAATGATGATGGTGACTACATAGGAGGCTCTCCCGCTGGTATTGAAGAAGTCGGTAGTAATATAGGCCCCGTTAGTGCGGGGGGTGTCGTAGGGTTTGGTGCGGATCATGCTTTTGAAGGGAAGGCAGTAGCTGGGCTAGGATCTGAGGTATATTATAAATACTTAGATTCGACTAAGGAACTATGGGATGCTGATTCACATGAAGCTAATGGATTACCTACTATCACGGGTGGAGGTATGTGCGTTAGGGCTTTGCATGGTAGTGAGGTTAATGTTAATAATGTACACTTCCCTGCGGGCTGGGCCAATGCGTCTTCTGTATATTATGACTCATCTTCCGCTAATTTATGTGACAGATTATTTATATGGAATATTGCAGATAGCTCTAAGTTGTTTGCATCATATATTTCTGTTAGTGGATGTTACCCATCGGATATCGGATACTTTGGACCAAGCTCTGTATGGGCTAATCCTGATAGCTCTGTAGCATACGCTGCTCCAAGTGCGACCCCAGACACCAGTTCTCTAAGTGTTTTGGATTATTTTGGTACTGGTCCCACTGGTCTGATCTTACCTACCCCTAGTGGGGGTGCGCTCCTCAATGCGTTTGGCCCAGGAACATCTCAGAATCAGGGACCATTTAGATTATTCTTATCCCCAGACCCAGTTGTAAACCATATGTCTAATCTTGCTGGAGATCAGTTTGGTTTGCCTAATCAATTATTCTCTCAGGGTTACCATTATTCTGGTAACTTATATGTTTCTGGTGCTGTTAGTGCTTTACATGGAGACGTTGTTAAGTGGAATATGCCAATGAGTGATGTTTACCGACATAATTTAGCTCAATTAGGACAGCTTGCTACTGGGTCTAATGCTGGTCTTGGTACTTCTGGATTTTATTATGCTTCGGAGATGCTTGGGGAAGCTAACCCCACTATCTATCTGGAAGAGTCTGCTGCTAATACATTTGCTAATGCTAAACACTTATCTGTTGGTAAGTCTGGATTAGCTAAGAAAGTTCATATTTATCAACCTTATACAACTCAAGAGGGTGATTCTGCGAAAAATGCAAATAAACAGTATGGACGAGGATATAGATCGTCTAGTCAATTTGATTTAGGTAAAGGAAACTAATGGCAGAAAAAGTATTTAAAGACAGTATTTATAGGTTTACCGACCCAGTTAGGTATTTTAAAGCAAATGATCCTTACTATTGGGAAGTTGAGAATATTCCTCTTAAGCAGATTCATGAAAATGTTTTATGGCTTAAGGATCAGATTGGACCGCGAGAAAGAAGCTTTGCTAATGTGGGGAGAAGAGATCTTGCTGAATTAAAACCTTATGTGAATGGTGAAGATAATGTAGTGAAAGTTATGCCTGGGCGATATACAGCTAGGGTTAACAATGCATATAAACTAGAAAACCCATTACAGGTAATAGAGCTAATAGCCGGAACAGAACTTGGTCATTTGGATCGGTGGAAGTTGCACTTGCTTAGTAGTTCTGACATACAAACAGTATTGACCAAGATCAAAACAAGAACTTTAGATAACTATCTTGGTATGAATGGTTTAGCTGAAAGAGCTTTTGTATACCCAACTTTAGATTGGGATTATAGTGGGGGGTGGGTTACTGCTGGTACTGGTCCTCATCAATCTATCACGGGTCCAGGGGGCACTGAGAAAACAAAACGAAGAGCTTTTCCTTTAACCGATGGAAATCAATTAGCTGATGGTGTTTTAGGTGCATCCTCGTTCGAGATGGGCTTACCAACAGATTTCCCATCCACACTCGGGTTTTATGATAATGCTCACATGGCATCACACTTTGTTAGAAAGTGGAGGGGTGTCACCAGGACTGCTGTTGTTGATGTTCCAGAAGAGCTTTCTATAGAAATTCCTGAGTTTAATAAGAATGAGTATTTTTATAAAGACGAGTCTGGAGTAACACAGCAAATTGAAGGAATTAGTAACAGAATTGATTTACTATTTATATACTCAAAACCAGTAGACACTAGTTGCGTTTACATTGGGGAATATGGCAGTTCTAACGCTGCAACTAAAATTACTAAGGCAGAATTAGGATTAGTTCATGGCGCTGGTGTTGGTCTTAATTTCCAATCAAGGGAATCTTCTGATCCATACGTAGAAACATCTTTACAGGATATTGCTGGGAGGAACCGAATTGTTCCTAATGCTTCTGATCAACTAATGACAGATGCTGGGTTTAAGAAGATTGGATCTGGGGTGTATGGGTCTTTTCCAGCCCCCGATGATTTGATGAATGTTTCACCCCTTCTTGCCGAAAGTGTCGAATCTGATAATCCAGTCCTTTTAGGGCAATCAATCTTGCCTATAGCTTATATTGTTACAAGATCCTCCGATTCTGTAAACTTTGCTAATATCCACATTCTTGAAGAGGATTCTATTGTAGATATTAGACCTTTTCTTAGGACAACGGAACTTGCTTACAATGAGCGAGCTGGGATAGCCGCTGCAATGCCTCAACTATCAAATGCAAATCCAGCCGTAGGTAAAGGACAGTTGGACGAGGAAATACGTCGAGTTAGAGATACACACAATAGTGAGGTTAAAGCCTTAGATAACAGACTATCCAATAGAGAAGCTGAAAAATGGCCCAGGCAGGTTGCAACTGGTTATGTCTTTGGTGGTACTTTATTTGGTGTTGAATCAGCACTCATAGATGCGTATAGAACAATAGGTAAGTATGGAAGTACGGATGCTGAATTACAAACTCATTTGATTAATGAATCTAGTTTACCCTCAGAAACTGTATTACCTGCTTACCCACAATGGGATGTGGCTAATTGGGCTGCACATGACCCTCTTATTTCTAACGGAGGAAGCTTCCCATGTGATTGGATAAATACCCATGTGTCTACTGGTAACCTTCCTGTTACGTTTGGATCATTCACTAATAGATCACTAACAGGTAGAGCATCTCATTTTGGTGTTGATAATACTCTGGGAAGTTATCCTACGTGTATTCACTATGTTTCAAAGAAAGTATGGTTAAATAAGAATCAGGTTCCTTGGATGGGTGACTACAATGTTGACGTTGAATTGTGGAATTGTGTACCACTATCTTGTAGACCTACAGGATGGAAGAATATGGCTGCTAGTGTAAACGGCGTTTGGATAGAAAAGCATGATAAGTTTTTCATGATTTATGTTGCATGGGTATCGAATGATTTTATACATTCAAAAGATAGTCACAATGAAGAACGGAGTCCAATCCTGGATGGGTCTTCAACTTATAATAGCGGTAGCAACGCAAATCCTAAATTCTACACTGTTCCTAGGAATAATAGAGATCGAGGAGATCAGTATGCTGGATTTGCTGTTATAAATCAAGGGACTCGTTGGATTGGATCAACTGGTGTTGCCTTTAGGGGATCAACCCAGGCAGGTGTTGCTTTATATCCGACAGTATCATTTACTGTAACTGGAATACCGAAGGGATTCGAAGGCCATCATACGGGTGTGGAGCCAGGAACGGCTGTTAGGCTTTACTGAGATGCAATGTCTGGCAATACATTCAATTGTGGTGAGTTTCGTCCTGGAAAGAAACCTTTTATAAGTGGAGGTAAGGGCGGTGGTAGCAGAGGTCCTGGGACTGGAGGTCCTAAGTGGATAACTAAAACCAAAAAGGCTGGACCGTCTGGGCCTATACAGGATAGTGGACGCGGTGGAGGTCCCGTTCCTGGTAATCCTAGCGGTCCCTCGCCTTGGTGGATGTGTGAGGACACGGAGGAGATTGAGTGCGGTGATGGATATATAACTATAAAAAAAGGAATCACACGGAAGTGTGAGATGTGTACTCTAGCAGAGATGCAGGCTGATTTATTAGTACCTAAAAATAAAAGGAAATGCAAATATAGTAAAGATGTAAAATGTAAAAAAGATTGTATAAGTACAAAACCAGAGTGTGGCCCTATCACTATTCCTGGTGGTCCTATACAGCCACCTGCGCCACCACCCCTACCACCTGGGCCAACGTTCGGGGGTCGCCCAGGTGGTGGAGATCCTTTATTCTTTTGCGATAAAGTATCGAATGCTCCTCTACTATGTTTGGAAAATGAGAAGACTATAGCACCAGGGTTTCGTAGAGAGTGTGTTCCATGTCAAAAAACCCACACTGGATGTCTTCCTTTATCCGCTTGTAGAAAAAAGTGCGTAGATGTAAAGCCTACATGCTTAAAAACAGATCCTGGCCCTGGTGCAGGTATTTCTGAGGAAAATGGTTTTAAAAATGTTTCTGAGATAACTGAGGAATCTAATAAGTTCGGTGGTATACAACGTAATCCGATAAGAGAAATAGATACTATTGATCTATACGAAGAAATGGTTAAATCGGTAGAGGATGATCCTTATATGTCTAGGGGTAATTCAATATATGATCCCAAGTTTAATTTAGCATTATCTCCAAGTTTTTTTCTTGAATTTATTAGGTTTGAAGACAATACTAAATATTTAAATATATTTAAAAGTCAGGTGACCACTCATGTTTATTGGTGTCTTTATAATTTAAGTCCTAATACATCTTGGGATGAAGTAGCCTACGCTAATCTAACTATAAAAGATATAGCTAATAGTATTGATCCTACACTATTAAATTCATTAGCATCTCTAAAGTATGTTGGAGGTACTTCGATATCCTTGGAAGACATGTTAGAGGTTATAAAATACCTATTATTTTCAAACAGACTAGATGAGTTTGATTCTGAGTATTACATACAACTAGCAGACGAGCACTCTTCTCACTATAAAGTAATATATGAAAGTTCTGACGCAGATTCTAGCATTAGAACTCAGGCTGCGTTAGGGCTAGTTTCTAGTGACGCTACTCCAGCAGACCCAGAAGAAGCTCCCGATGGGCACAGACCATACCTAAGAAAACTTAAGTATCTAAACGAGGATCTAGGGGTCGGTATGCCTGTTCTGGGCTGTGATGGTGCTGCTAGTGGAGCCAATTTGTATAATGAAGGTTTACAAGTTGTTAGGCTTAAAAATAGTAATAATGCTAATGAACAGGTGTCTTCCCTTATAGCGTTAGCAGAAGGTGGGGGTTATTACCTATCAGCATCCATATGCGATAACTCTGATGCGTCCTCTGCCATTGCTGTGGATGCCTCTAGCAATCTAGCTATAGCACTAGACGTTTCTCCAGAGACTAGAGCAAATGCTCTTAATATTTTAGAAGAAGACGATAGTGTTAAATTTACCGCATCGGTCTCTTACGCTAACTCTGAGTTTGGAGATAGCTATGATCTTGCATCAGAATTATCTCCAATGTATTTCGTATTAGACCTATCAACAGTTGGGGAAAAGTCTAACGTTAACCCTATTGTTACCGATACCACTGGGACATATACTATGGTTACTAGTATTGATACTATCAATAATCATGCTAGATCTAATGGGTATAATGTAAGAGTTCTTAACATTGATTATAATGATCCATTCTTGGTTTATGCTAGTGGAACATCTTCAATAGACATAACAACCAAGGATATATCTTTTAATGATTTCATGGTTAAGAAAGGCGGTACAAGAGGAGATTCAGTTATTCTTAGAAGACTTCCATTTTCGGTTGTGCTAAATCCAGGAAAGGGAAGTAAGCACAATCCGCTCGCTGGTGAGTCTGAATTAGAATCATGGGAAGATTCAATAACTAGAAATATTTATTTTGTACCTGATATAGATACAACAGAAGACGGGACGCTCGACACTGTATTAGAAAAATATTTTACAGGAGTAGAGGATGGGACTTATAAGATTGGATTGATGGAGCCTACAGACACTAATAGTGCTGGTTTTAGATATGAAACTAGCTCTACTAAGTTCCAAAATACTTACTACTCTGATGGTTCTGAGTCATCAACAATGCCTACGAGAACTAGGTCTGGTGTAGCAACTCTCGTCAGGAAAGTAGATGCTCTAGTTAGTAAGTATGAAATACCTACAGGTAAGATAACTTGGTTCGATATTTGGAAAAGATTTGACGCTACTGAATTTTATAATATTCAAAATGTCTCAGTCAGTGCTGGTTTTGTTGAATGGCTTATCGACGGTGGCCGTGGTGTTAAGATTACAAAAATACTAAGTCGGTCCCCGTTGGTAATCACTGGGTTAGGAGATGATAAAGATGCGTCTATTGATGATCCAATCTACATTACAAACTATGATAGGGGATATGACTCTTCGGTAGACCCTCCAATACAAGAATAATGAATCGGAATTTAATTTTATCATCATTTAAATGGACTTTATGTCTAAATATCTCATAGGTATAAGATATGCCTAACTGGAGTAATAATTATTATGAATCATATTAGCGTAGAAGATGCACTCGTCCAGGAGTTACTGGAAAACGCCGCGTGGCATCAAATTGGCAAGGGTTCGATCCTTGAGGAAAAGACTGCCGAAGGTGCAGAAAAGGTTGACGAAGGTAACATGTTTGGTAACGAAGATCAGGAAGTTATTTCTGAAGATTCCGAAACCGAGGAGTGTTATACCTGTCCTATGTGTGAGAGTACTTTAGAGGAAGCTCTTAGCGATGACCATATTATGGAGTCTGTTAACAGAATCTGTGATGTTATCGATGAGCTTAACGAAGATGCTATCTCGGAGGACGTTGAAGATGAAGACACCGACACCGAAGAAGACTAGAATTCACGATAACTATATTAGAGGTACTTACGGTAAGGAGTTGCCTGTCGCTGGTGCGGCTCC
>TARA_R110000824_G_scaffold14840_5_pt1 | contig 11900 bp, 11 predicted proteins | sample TARA_R110000824 | Tara Oceans TARA_R110000824 (sample SAMEA4397747) | marine metagenome | biome: Polar Biome; feature: [MES] marine water layer (ENVO:01000295) within the mesopelagic zone...; material: water (ENVO:00002006), including particulate matter (ENVO:01000060) such as...... | reverse complement strand
CCGTTGTCTTCCGCAAAGTCTTTTGGCAATTTAATTTTGCCCGTTCCATTATTTTCAATGCCAAAAATTAAAGAATCCCTAACCTGATTTCTCCAGTTATTGAATGTTCCCGACCTCTCGTCCCCCTCCTCCTTGATAATCTTGCTTAATTCGCCGATTTTTTTGTTTGCTTTATTGAGTCTTACATTGCCTATTCCTGAAGTAAAGGCGGCCATTTCGTAGAATTCTTTTTGAGTCCACCTATCAAAGGGATGGTCATGGCACATGGCGCACTGCAATCGTGTCCCTAAGAATATTCTGATAGTATGGGAAAGGTTGTCTTCTTGCATGCCCCTGTCTCTTAAGAAGTAACTTACTGCAGCCCCCTCTTCTGTCTCAAGCAGTCTACCTGAGCTACCTATTAGATCCCTAACGATTTTATCGTAAGGTTTATTTTTAGAAATTGAGTTTCTTAACCATTTTCTATAAATTGATCCCACATTAATATTGGTGCCACTCACTCTATCTTTAACTCTTAGCATGTCGCTCCACCAATTCATTTGATGATTAACATATCCCTTGGAATTTAACAGTTTTTGAATTAATTTATCTTTTTTATTGGGACTCTTGTCCTCAATAAATTGGCTCAGTTCGGATGCAGAAGGTATTCTTCCCACTAAGGTGAGGTATACCCTTCGGGCGTAGGAGTTGCTGTCGAGTTCTTTTGTTTTGATTATTTTATTTAATCTTAGATTTCTATCAATCAGCTCGTCGATATAGGACGCATAGCTCTTTAAAGTTCGGTTGTCTAGAGGGGTTTTGACTGACGGAATGCTGCTGTATCTCCCGTGGGAGTGGTACAGTTCTATTTCTTTCTGAGACTCTAATGTGAGTAGTGAAATTTCAAATTTAAACTTCTGAAGGTCAGCTTCCCTTGATATAGTTACATGGGTTCCGTTAGCCTCTAGGAATTTACCGTCTAGAACTTTTCCATTGTTAAAATATATTTTCCCTGCGTCGCACGCCAAGGGAAGGATGAAGAGAAGTAGTAATAATTTGTTCATAATTCTTATCTATATACACAAAAACCGCCCCCCTAAGGAGGCGGTTCTTGAAAAGGTGTGGGTCTTCCTACTTACCTTTTTGGCAACACGACTGCTTCTGCAGGAGGCCTACGATCAAGAGGAGGGTGATTAGTCCCGCAAGACTAGCTCCTTCTCCTACGAAGCCATTTACAATAGATTGTAGATTGCCGATGACATTCATGCCTGCGGCTTCACCGAATACCACTTGAGCGAGCACAAGTAGTCCGATGACTGACGTTAGTACGGTAAATAGTCCACCGATGGTAGACTTAACTGTATTTGCTATATTATCCATATTATTATTATTGGGGTTAGTTAGAATTTTACGCTCAAGCCAACTCCCCAGAGGGTCTCGTTGTCTCTAGTGTCGTTGTCGGACAATGCTACATCTGCATACAGATCTACATTATCCTTAAAAGTTTTAGTCGCGGTAAGCTTGGCTCCGATATAAGTACTGTCTACAACAGAAGAAACGTCGGTATTTCCAAGAATCCCAGCAAGCTCTAGGTTCACAACTTCTAGATCCAGGCCATAGCTAAGCTGACCCTCAAACGTATAGAGGCTATCGTCCGTATCCCTATACACACTCACTGTTGGAGACAAAGGGAAGTCGAGGCCAAGAGAGGCAAAAGCCTCAAGATTGTCGCCCGCGCTACTGTTATCGGTATTATAGATACCGACGTAAGCGCTCAGCTTATCCTCAAAGAATGAGGTTCCAAGTCCCACCGTCAACTCATCGTTGTCCGCATCATTGGACGCAGTACTCTGATTGGTGAAGAAATCTCCGAAGACATCTACTGAGCCAACGCCCACATTGAAGCCTACCTGTGCCTGAATTGCTTCTTGGGACACGAGCTGCCCCCTGCGGTGGTAATCAGAGGAGTATTTTGTCCCCATATTGCCGTTTACCTTTGGAGCTTCTGCCAAGGCGACGTTAATAGATAGTCCTAAAAGGACAGTAAGTAATGATACTAGTTTAGTTTTCATAAGTTATAAGTTACATCAGTTTTGATGTAAAGGGATATTATATAAGGAGGTTTCAGGAAGTCTATTTTATTTAAAAGTCGTCATCAAGGGCTCCCCCTTGTTGGTATTCCCTAACTCTCCTCTCGAAGAAATTCCCCATCGCCTGAACGTCTACCGCCTCCCCAAGCCAGGGAAACGGGTTTTTATCGCTAGGGAATCTATAATCGATACCAATGCCCTCCAGCCTCCGATTGCCTATATAATGCATGTAATCCACAAACATGTCGGCGTTGAGCCCTAGAATGCCTGTAGGTAACACGTCGTGGGCATACGCAATCTCTAGTTCGACCGCAAATTTCATGTGGTCGACAAACTCTTCTTGTATCGCTTTGGTCCAAATGGACGGATTCTGCTCTATGATTGTATTAATTAAGTAGGTGCCAAATGCGATGTGACTGCTCTCGTCCCTCAAAGTATATTTTATTTGATCAGAGACCCCTTGTAGCTTGTTTTGCCTCCCAAGGGCCAAGAGCATTGCAAATCCGCTAAAGAAGAAGGTTCCTTCACAAATAATATAATAGCTTAAGAGATTTCTTAGGATTTCTTGTTTTCCCGCCTTGCTTTGAGGCTTGAAGTCTTGTCTGCTGATATCCGTAGTAATTTCCATGAGAAAATCATCCTTAGCTTTGATGCTAGGTACAGTTTGGTAAGCATTGAATACCTCTCCAATATCTAGCGACAAACTATCGCAGATATAGACGACAGTAAGGTTGTGAAGGCTCTCTTCAAACGCTTGACGTAAAATATACTGACGGCACTCAGCGTCCGTAACAAATCTAAAAGCAGAGAGAAGCAGGTTGTTGCCCACCAAAGACTCGCTTCCAGCGAAGAACCCTAAACATCTTTTGACGAGGAGTTTTTCATCATCCGTGATTTCGTTGTTTTTCCATTGCTTTATGTCCTGCTGCATGGATATCTCTGTCGGCATCCAGTTGTTCGCACAACTTTTTAGAAATAAATCCCATGCATATTTATGCTTATGGGGCAGTATCCGATTTACCCCCGCTACGTCCGCAGTTAATAGTTCTCCACTTTTATCTTTCATAAGGATAGTATTATACTATATTTAGTCGGCTATGTCAAGCTTATTGGCATGACTCACATATTTCTCCTTTAGCCATCGCCTCCAGACTACAAGCCGTAGACGCGTTCTCTCCCTCTTCCGAGGTAGATTTTTCGACTTTAGTTGCGGCCCTATTCCGTAAATAGTAAGTGGTCTTAAGCCCCGCTTCCCATGAAGCCATATAGATATCATTCAGATGCTTTAGCGACGTGGAGCTGTTATAGAGATTAAAGCTTATTGATTGATCCATCCATTTCTGTCTCGCGGCGTTACACTCAATTAGTTTAAACATATCCCTATCAAATGCGGTCTTATATTTTTCTTTAAGACTTTCGGGTATTGCCCCATTGAGGAGGGACAGGTCTCCGTCTGCCTTTTTGACTAAAGAAGAAACTTCTGGAGTCCATAAGTTTTGCGATTTCATATCGTTGACGAAGTGTTCGTTGGTTATGTAAAAGTTTCCGCTTTTATTTTCATAAACAAAAAGCACTGAGAAGTTTGGTTCAATACTTTGCTCTACTCCATTTATATATCCTATGGTAGCTGTGGGAGCTATTGCCATGACGTTGGAGTTTCTCATGCCATGCTGGGCGACATGTTCTCTGACCTTGTTGTGCTCTTTTAGGTTCCCTAAATTGGATTCTTTCCCTCGGTAATTCATTAAGTTATTCCAGCTATCTATGGGAAAGACATCTTGACTCCATAGAGACCCGTCATATGAGGAGTAGCTTCCCCGCTCCCTAGCTAACTGAGAGCTTGCCAATATGGCATTGTAACTGTAGCGCTCGAAAAGTTCATCATTGAATTTTACCGCTTCATCGCTGTCAATTTTAATATTTAAAGTGTGTAGTATGTCATGTAGCCCCATCATGCCAAGCCCAATCGGCCGATGTCTGAAGTTAGAATTGCGAGCCTCCTTGGTGGGATAGAAATTTAAATCGATTACGTTATCTAAAATACGTATGGCGACAGTTATTGTTTTATTTAGTTTCTTGTAGTCTACCCCGTCTTTCTTTTCATTCAAATGATTGGTGAGGTTGATCGACCCTAGATTGCATACCGCCGTTTCTCCAGTTTTTATTTTTTCGCCACTTTTGTATGAGGAGGCTTTTGTATGTAAAGTAATCTCAGTACATAGATTGCTGCTATGCACCGCTCCCTCATGCTGATTGGTATACCTAATATTGCAAGCGTCCTTAAAGGTATTCCATGGATGAGAAGTCTCAAAAAGAACTTTTAGCATTTTCTTCCACAACTCTTTGGCTGGAATTTTGCGAAAGTTTTTAACACCCCCCTCTTCTGCGAGCTTAATCATATCGCTATATGAATCGTCAAAGGACTGACCATAGAGATCGTGCAGGTTGGTTCCGTTCTCAAAGTGAGCTTCTTTTGGGTCAAAGAAATACCAGTCTTCCTCGGCCTGAACTTTTCTCATAAATATATCAGGGATCCAAGATGCGGTGTTCATGTCGTGGCATCTCAGACGGTCGTCGCCAGTATTTCTCCTTAGGTTTAGGAATTCTTCAAAGTCCAGATGCCATGGCTCTAAATAAGCACACCCAGCTCCTGGGCGTTTACCTCCTTGATTTACAGCGACCAAAAGGTCATTGTAGATTTTAAGCCAAGGAACTAGTCCGCTAGAAATTCCATTTGTCCCAATAATATGAGAACCTGTAGACCTAAAAGGGGTGACGTCTAGACCTAAGCCTCCAGCAAATTTAGATTTCCTAGCTTCTTGCCACGCCCCATCAAAGATCCCATCAATACTGTCATCAAAAGTATTCAGGTAGCAAGAGCTGAGTTGGGAGTGGGTAGTTCCGCTATTGAAAAGGGTGGGTGTGGAAGGAGTATACAGGAATGAGCTAATTAAATTATAAAATTCTATAGCCTTTTCTTCCTTGTCTTCCTCGTTAAGGGCTAGTCCCATAGCTACCCTCATCCAGAAGCCCTGAGGCGATTCCATTATTTTAGAATCTTCCCTGATGAAATATCTGTCGTATAGAATTTGAATACCCAAATACTTAAAGTTCTTATCTCTTTGTATGTTTAGGGAATTAGCCAGTTTTTTAAGATCAAATTGGTTCATCCTCGGGTCTAGCCTCTCTAGTCCTATTAATTTCTTGATGTTTTGTACAAAAACTTTCTTATATTGTAGTTCAAAGACATCGCTATCTACCCCCTCCCTGAAAACCTCTTTGTATAGGTTATTTAAGAGGAGTCTTGCTGCTGCGAGGGAATAGTTCGGCTCTTTCTCTATTTTTTCTCTAGCCGAAAGAATCAAAGCTTTATCTATGTCTGCCGAGGGAATTTTATCATATAGTTGCAATTGAGCGTCTAAAACAATCTCGCTGGGAGATACTTCCATAATTCCTTCACAAGCCCTCTCCGCGCTGGCGTTAATTTTAACTACGATAAACTCTTCCAGCCTACCGTTCCTTTTTTTTACGTGAATATCCATGAGAAAAAATACACTCTATTTGTTGTGAGAATTTTTATTTGTTACTAAAAGTAAGAGCTTTATATTATATCACGAGATATGGTGTAAAGCAAGCTTAAATCGCTCGAGTTGTTAACAGTCTAAGTCTTTATCCCTAATTTTAACAAGCGCCTGCATTAAGGCGCTGCTGATATGGAGGTCTTCTATAGCCTCTAATGAAAAATAACCCCACTCCGTATGTTCTTCATCCAGGACAGGAAAGAGTAAAGAGGGGCTTTCGTATGTATATAAATTGAATCTTCCTCCATCGTGAGCTTTAAAGGAGGTTGCGTACCGAAGGCTGAGCTCTGAGAGTTCTATCTGGGTTTCCTCTTTTAATTCTCTCTGAGCCGCCCTAAACGAACTTTCTCCCCTCTCTACCGCCCCGCAAGGAACGCTCCAATATCCCCCAAAGGGGCCATGTGGCTGTCGTTTGCACAGCATAACGCTATTGCCATGCAAAACTGCTACTCCGCTATAGGTCAAATTCATCCCTCTCTATTGGTTTATTCCAGTGTGGGCATCCTTCATAGTGGGCCGTAGTTATAGTATCTCCCTCTTTTCGTAATTCCTCAAGCAGCCTCTCATCTTTCAGCGGGGCAGTTTTAATCTTTACTCCGTCGGGGTCCTGAAGAATTAAATAATCAAAAGGAAACTTATAGGTACAGTGCCACATCGGCGTGCCATCTTTTTTTAATTGGTTGGGCCGTTTGGCGAAGCCGCAGCTTAAAGGACCTCCAAAGCTTCCGTCGGTAGGGTAGTTTTGTTTTGCGGCGAGATTGCTTAGGGCTTCCTCTTCTCCAAAGTTTTCTAAATACTCTTGCACTTCTGTCAAATAATATTCAAATCCCTCCAGCTCCTCCTCTGAGATTTTTTCCATTCTGAGCATACCTTCCCCGTCTTGACCGAGCAGATCTTTTTCTAGATCAAATTTAAGGAATAAAAACTCTAATTCTCGTTGTAGGTATTTTGGATAAAGATGCTTGACTGCTAAGGAATACATTAAGGCTTGCAGGTTGTCTGTGGCCTCCTTGCCTTTGAATTTGGCTTTGCTCGTTTTGAAGTCTCTAATTATTGCACTGCGTTTTTTAGAATAAAGAAATAGTTTATCGATGAAGCCTAGTATGTTGTACCTCTTGCCTTCCTCGTCTACCTTAATGTCGAACCGTTCTTCTGATACTGATTTTGTTGGCTTGCCTAACTCCTCCCCAAAAAAGTCATACCTCAGTCCATTCATGATGAAGTCGTTTATCATGGAGAGATTTTCTTTGTCTGAAACCTTTAGGGACTTCGCTTGAGTGGTTACCATCCTTGTGACTGCATCGCAGCCCCAGATGTCGCCGTCTTTAATTATTCTCCTGTAGTGTTTTTTGTGCCTCGGATTGCCTAAGCATTCAAAGATATTATGGCACACCGACCCTCTTGACGCTCCGTCGTTGCTAGAGTCGGGGAGCTTGAGCTTGTATTTGGCCCAATAAAGCCAGGTGCACGACTGTGCGGTCTTGATTCGACTAGCGGAAAGTTTTACTTCGTTACTCATAGGTCTAGTAGTCTAGTGTTTTTAAATAAATTTTTAGATATTTTTTTATCCTTATATAGCTTGGTGGCTAGCTGGATAATCTTTTCTGGATGACTGGCCTTGACTGGCTTGGAAAGTTTTAATCTCCACTCCGCGAAATCGCTAGGCCCCATATCCCCGAAGTCATTCTTGACTGGGAGGCAGATCTCTAGTTTATGTGGGTCGAAGTGGTTTAATAGTTTTAGGTAGTTCTTGATAGCGGCTTCCAGCCCGCGATTCAACTCTTTATCAGCGTCGTTATTGAAGGATATTATAATTCGAGAAGGATTGATTTCTACCATTTCGCAAATAAGAGTGGGAGAAATGTCCAAACCAAAGGAAACTACAGCGTTGTAGATGTCTTCTTGATGACAGGAGAGGAGGTCTCCTATGCTTTCTACAAGCATTATGGAGTCTGCTTCCTCTACGTGCTGTCGGATTAATCCGCCTTCTGGAGCGGGCAAGTATAAGGGGTAAAGCCACGCAGACTTTCTTCCCAAATGCTTCCATTTTGGGCGACTGTCTTTATCCATCATGTCCCTACCAGAAAACCCATGTATGTCTAAGTTTTTATTATAAATTGGGAAAACAAAACGCTGATAAAGTTGCCCTGCGGTAGCCAACCCTCCTCTCAAATTTTCGAGCACCGCCCTGCTTATTCCCTTTTTGAGGTAAAAATCATAGTGAGGCAGGAGTTTATCAAGCGTTTTTCTCTCGTATATCTTTTCCATCTCGATTTTCTCCACCTTATTGTGAGCTATTCCTAGACCTTCTATGTCTGCCTGCTTCAGATATTGAGCTAGAACTTTCGGATCTTCGGTACCTAGGGTTTTTGCGATAAGAACCTCTAGCTTGAGGTAGGGGGTGTTAGTCACATAGTCTCTCCATACGCCGCTATCTTTATATATTTGCACCGCTGTCCGACTGTTCCCGTTCCTAAAAAGAGCGTTTGTCTGCCAGTACGCCCCCCTATCGTCAAGTCGATAGCCTAAGGAAATAAGCGTATCGTAAATTTTTTCTGGGCTCATAGGTCTACACCTTCTTGACCTCCGTCTTCATTGGGGGTGGCGTTGAGTCCCATGCCGTCCACCTGGTCTTGAAGATCTCCCACTTCCCTGATCGAAAAATTACTGAAATCTAAATTGATATGATTTTTTCTTTTGGATCCGTCTTCTAGTTCTACTAGATTTAAGGCCCTGGGTATATTTTTACCTAGATGTCGATGCTTAAAGCAGCTTAATACATGAGTGCCGAATTGAGCCCCTTCCGCTTGTACTTCCTCATTCGTTTTTGATCTTAAATGAAACATGTGAGAGCAAAACTGAATTATTCGGTCCGATAGCGAGACTATACTTTCATCATCTAAAATATTTTCGACCCTACGGTTGTTCGTAACCCCGCTGCGATTGCTCTGAACACTCGTTATCATGGTTATCGTAGGTCCGTCGGGACTTAATATTTCCTTTTGGATTAAGTTTTTAAACGCGGTTACCATGTTTCCTACCACCTCCCATTCCCTCTGTCCTTTTTGAAGAGTGGAGTCCGTAGTTTTTATGTAATCAAAGCTAAAGATCATTTTGTTTCCCCTGCCTACTTTAGAATAGTAGAATCGTCTTAGCACATTGAGCATGGAGTTTACGTCCATACCCGCCACATTGTAATAGTAGAATTTAAAATCTTTTATTTGTGGCCAGACCTTGCGTATCTTGTCGACGCATTCTTGATTCATTCTCCATTCACCTGTTTCAATTAAATGAAGTGGGATTCCTGATAGAGCTGCGCATTGCCTCATTATTAGTTCTTCCTTGCTCATTTCTCCATTATCAAAGTGTAATACGGGAATATGATTATATTTCTGAGAAACCTTGGTTGCGAAATCCAAACAAAACGTCGTCTTGCCCACGCCTGCTCTGGCCACCACAACGCTAATGTTTCCAGGCCGTAGAAGAGAACCGAAAGTATCATTCAGTCGCTTATGGGGCCCCATTAGACCAAACTCTGTAACTGGATTATTCCCCCGTTCTTCAACCATCTCTTCCATCTCTTCGAAAATGTTTTCAGGGCTAGCCTTCTCTACCGAATAAGAATCTATTTGGTTGTTGTAAATTTTATCCGCCGCCTGTACGATTTCATCAAAGGTATGATCTTTCCCGACCGACTGCATCTTTTTCGCAACCTCTCTAGCGTTTTCGACTATCTCCCTCCTCACTGTAAATTTCTTTAACTCTTTCGCCGCGCTAACTAAGCCATCTCTTGATATCTTACGCATGCCGAGCGACTGAATATAATGCGTAGGGTCTACATTGTCCTCGAAGGAGATATTGAATTGCTTGACCCTTTGGGCTAATACCACTTCGTCTAACTCTTCACCGCCTTCTAGCCCCGCCCTGAGTACTCTGAAAATAGTTTGGTGAACTTTGGTATGCTCTGAAAAGAAATCTTTATCTCCGATGCCTAGTGATATTTCGGCATAAGTTTCAGGGTGTTGTAGGAGTCCCGCAAGGACGTGTTGCTCTAGCTCTTTGGAATTAATTGACATGAGACAATGATACCATCAATTGTCCCAAATGTCAAGCGTCTTTATTCGTCTTGGTCTGAACCTTCCCCCTCTAGGCCGATAGGCTTATCCGCTTCTTCGAAGTCAATAATGAACTGCTCAAGAGCCTTCCTTAGTCCTAGCTCTATGATCTGGTTGTCCGCCCTAAAGAAGACCATGGGGGCCCCATCTTGGTTTATATGTAAAAGAAGAAAGCCTCTACTGCCCTCAGCGTTACCTGAAAATTCGTATAGTTGATCTATTAACTTAGGCGGGAGGTTGAAATTCGGTATGTTATCTGGATTGAGATTCATGTCTTTCATGTATTATATTACACTATCTGGCCCGCTTTTATAAAATGAGTTTGTTTTTTCTAAAAAAGGATTTGGTTAATTCGTCTCCGTCGTAAACCTCAATAAGGTGGATATTGTTAAGCTGGCAGAAGTCTAATTTCTGCTGATCCCTCCTGAGCTGGCTTAGGTAATTTGTCTTTGTTCGGTGAAAAAAAGGCACATACTCGGTATGCTGCCTCCCTTGAACCTCGATGGCTATTCTTTTATTCGCGTTATAGAAGTCGAGGGTTAGTCGTGTTCCCGCTACTGGGAACTCCTCAAACACAATGTGGTCTTTCCAGTATTCCTGTAGGAACAACTTTACTAGCCTTTGCCGTTTGCTTCGACTTTTTTCCTTCCATTTTATTAAGTGTTTTTTTGGCTGCTTGATCCCCTTAATGGAGCCTGTAAGGGTTTTAAACTTCACTTAATAGATTTTTAAAGTATCCCACAAGGAACCTTGTGAGCTTTGGATCTTCCTCCAGAAGTAGGTTAAGCCTGTTTTCTCCCTGTATTTTTTCTGGACACTCAAAACCGTTTTCTTTTAAGAGTTCCACAAACTCTTCGTCGAAGGTTATCCAGGCTCCTTTCTTCTGGAGGAAGCTCCAGAGGTGTAGCATGTCTATTATTTCTCTTTCCACCCAGACGGAGTTGCCCCCCTGTCGTCCATATTTAATAGGGTACTCCAATGTGTAGTTAGTTTTTTCGTTAGGAGATTTCTTCACTGTAACCTTAGCGATATGACCAAGTATCGGATTCTTCTCTTTGTCTATGGGCTGCGTGGGGTTGGGCAGAATTAAATCTTTTTTGAATCGCGGCTCGAACTCTAGAATGTAGTTAGCGAAATGCAGTAGAGCGTTTCCTCCCGTGGCGGTTGTCTGGCGTATTGGGGCCTTGCTGTAGGGGTCAAGTTTTATGTCTGCCCTAACTTGGGAAATAAAAATGGCCATATGTCCCCTCTTTGCTAGGGCAATACTCATCTTCTGCATAAATTTAGCACCTAAAAGGGCTCCTCCCGCTATCTTGTGGGCATCGGCAAAATCTTTCTTGAGGTCGTCTTTCATTATGAGCCCGTCTAGCGAGTCTAAAACAAAGCAATATTTTATCTTGTCCTTGTTGGTAGACACAAGCGCTCGCATTAGGTCTAGAACTGTCTCATATATATTACTCTCTAGTACGAAGCAAGTTCCATTCACCCACTCGGCTTCGGAGAATACAAATTTTACTCCCGCCCTCTTTCTCATCTGAGAAGTGAGTCTTCCCTCCGCTGAAATTAAAAGACCTCTTGACTTAGGTACTTGCGCTAGGAAGTTCTTCATTACCTCTAAGGATTCAGAGGTTTTGCCCCCCTCATTCATCCCCACAAACCTGTGCAATCCAGGGCCAAAACCCCCTTCGAGCTCGAAGTCCACTTTCATGCTGCCGCTTGAAACTTTATAGGTTACCTCCTCTTCGAAGTTATAGTGATGTTCTTTATTTTCTTTTAGAAAATTCTTTAATATTTCTGCTGCTTGATCCATTATGATAAAAAGTCTTTAATTGTTTTCGGTTTTTTTATGTAAGATTTGTCTTCCCCTATCTTTCCTCCGAGATTATACTCTTTGGTTGGGGCTATATCAAAATTAAATTCAATATACTTTCGCCTGAGGTCTCTTCTTCCGAATTCTGTCTTGAGGTAGGCGAGACTAGGGAATATCATGCTAAACTTAACCTTGCTCCAAAAGCGAGGATTGTCGTATTCTTCCACTAGCCCGTTCAGTAGTTTCATTTCCTTCGCCCAGAAGGGTCTCTTGTTCTTTGCTGGTACCTCCACGAGGCGAAGGATTATTTGTCTTTTATCTATAT
>TARA_R110000824_G_scaffold10443_4_pt1 | contig 11900 bp, 10 predicted proteins | sample TARA_R110000824 | Tara Oceans TARA_R110000824 (sample SAMEA4397747) | marine metagenome | biome: Polar Biome; feature: [MES] marine water layer (ENVO:01000295) within the mesopelagic zone...; material: water (ENVO:00002006), including particulate matter (ENVO:01000060) such as...... | reverse complement strand
ATTAGAGAATCTGACCTTTCACTTACAGCACCAGCAAATGTCGGAACCAATATGTACGTTACTGGATTTGCTCAGCAAGGCCCAGTAGATGAGGTTCTTAATATTACAACGAAGCAGGAATTGCTGCAAATATTTGGACCTCCTACTAATTCATCTGAAAGGTATTTCCATTATACTATTAGTCAGTTATTAAATTCACCATCTACTGTGTATGCTGGTAGATTGCCATACGGTTCCGGATCCGGAGATGGATTTGGTTCTAAATACTCCTGTCTAGCTTATCCTGTGACATCGGTTAATGACAATGGAATTCGACCTACACTCACTGACACTAACACTGCACAACTTTCTACTGTATTTGTATTAGGCGAGCCAGTTCATTTTACGCTTACAGAATCTGAGTATCTTGGTATTGTCGACGGGTCAGCAATTACTTGGAATGCGACGGACACATCAGTCTCAGATATTGCTGATGTCGACTCCCTTGGTAATGCAGGTGTCATTGTTGTTAACAAGGCGCAAATTACCAACAATTACCAAAATGAAGGATACTATGTTGGTCTTGTTGATAATACTAACTCAAATCCAGGAAACAATTTTATAAGCTTAACAGCAGCAAAATCCATTACATCTGATTCTACAAGGACTGTTGCTAGCAGCTTGACAGATTTACCTGGTAGTACATTAACATTTAAGATGTCTGCTAATTACTTAACAGGTACGTCAAATAGTGTATCGGAAGTTTCTGAAAATCTTGCAGGTTACGATCTTAATAGTAGAGCCTTTGATGATTATTTGGGTGTAGCAATATTTAAATTACGGAAGTCAGTATTTGCTAATGAAGCAACTAAGCTCGATTATGTACTTACAGATGGTATTGTAGGGTCAATTAACTCTCATAGACAGCAATTAAATCCGGATTCAGGTCCCAATGTAACTGCTTACATTGGAAATAAATTCGATGATTCACGCAACGTTACAGTACTAGTAAATGATAACATTTCTAGTCGGTTAACAGGCGGGGATCAGCTTTACGATAATGGTACACCCAGGAAGAAGATCCGCGTTGCAGGAAATGCATTACAATTAGCAACATTTGAAGCAGTAGGTTTTGATACTACGACGCTTTTAGCTGGCACACAAACAGCTATGGAGACCAGTGATGCTAATAACATCTACCCGCTAGGAGCTTATACAGATCAAACTGTAACAGATAAGATTTTAGGGGATATTCCATCTAAGCTTGAAAGAGCATTAGATGGAATAAGAAACGATGAAGTTTATGATATCGATGTAGTTGTAGAAGGTGGACTAGGAACAATCTACTCAGTAGCTTGTGCTGCAGAGACTCATTACTACGATGAGTTTTCATATGATTCAAATATTGCCACAGCGGTAGACAATCTTAGAACATCTAGTGAATTATCACAAACAGAATCAATTACTTTACGAAATAACTACTCAACTATCTTTAATAAGTTTGAGCAGTTTGTCAAGCCTCCTTATGAAGGTGGTAGTAGAGGCGATTGCATATTTGTTGCTGATCCAATTAGACAAATATATATCAAGGGTGAAAATACAAAGGTCTTAAGTGATAGTACACTGAACTTCCAAACCGCTATATATTGGGCAACAAGGCATCAGTTTGAGAATGAAAATACTTCTTATGCTGCTACATATGGTAGCTGGGCTCAGGTGAATGATAGTTATTCCGGACAAAATGTGTGGGTTCCATTCTCTGGATTTGCTGCAACTGCAATGGCAAGAACAGACGCTGCAGCTTTCCCATGGTTTGCTCCAGCAGGATTCACTAGAGGGTTAGTTACTGACGCAATTGATATTGCAGTTAATCCAAATCAAAAGCAACGTGATGAGTTTTATAAAGCTAACATTAACCCAGTAGCGTTCTTCCCAGCACAAGGTCAAGTTATATTTGGACAGAAGACTTTGCAGAAGAAGCCAAGTGCGTTTGATAGGATTAACGTTAGAAGGTTATTCTTAGCATTAGAACGTCCAACTAAGAAAGCTTCAAGATTCTTCGTATTCGAGCAAAACACAGAGTTTACTAGAACGAGAATCGTTAATACACTTACCCCGCTCTTTGAGAGAGCTAAGAATAACGAAGGCTTATATGACTACTTGATTGTGTGTGATGAAAGAAACAACACACCAGCAGTTATTGATGCTAATGAGCTAGTGGTTGATATTTATATTAAGCCAACTAGAACAGCAGAGTTTATCTTAGTTAACTTCTACGCAACACGCACAGATGCTAATTTCCAAGAGTTAGTCGGAGGTTAAATAAAGACATTTAATAAATAATAATATGGCAACAACAATTCAAGACTTCTTTTCAAGGGCAGCTGATAAGCAATTTTCACGAGATTTCTTATTTCGAGTGAAACAAATCGATTTAACAGGGCCTTTTCCTGGTACCTTAATTCGATTTGATGGCGATAATGATTTGGTTTATGCTAAAACAGCAGCGCTGCCTGGTAGAACTATAGAAAATAAAAATGTTAGCTATTTTGGTCAAGAGTTTCAACTACCTGGACGAGCAACATATCAAAATGCTGCAGCATATGGAATTGATTTTTATCATGATGAACGATGTGATCTTAGAACTAAACTAGAAGCTGCTTCAAGAGCAGTGTTTAATAATGATACCTCCACCGGTCAGTATAGCATGCCCGGAAACGAGTCAACAATTACACTTACTCAAATTGATAAACAGTTAAATGATGTTAGAAATGTTCAACTGGTAGGTGCTTCAATTAGAGACATCGGCGAAATAGCATATACTATAGCAGAAGGTACTGGTGAAGTGATTACATTTAACACCACGTTTGCTTATCATTTCTACAGAGACTTTAGTAGAGGTGAAGGCTTTTTTAGTTAATTTGTTGGTAGTAAAGTTTAGCCCTTAAATAATATTATGGGCCGCCCAGTTCAAGATTTTCTACAAGCATTTAGTAGTCAGAGTAAGTACTTTCTTTCTCAACCATTTTTATGGAAAGTCTCTATCGGGGCTAGTAACACACTTAAAGAGGCTGTTGATAACGCATGTGATAAAGCCGGTGAAGATTGGCGTGCATTAACTCTACCAGAAGAATATGAAAGAGATGGTAGTATACTAGTAGCTCAAGAAGTTTCAATTCCAGGCGAACAGAATTCTTTTGGTGAATTTGGTCAAGAAAATAGAGGAGGGTACTTACCTGGTTATGGTGTTACACAGAGAGAAAGTTTTTTAACTAGACAGTTGTCCATTAACTTTTTCGAAACCAAAGTTGATATCGAACATACTTTTTTCCGCCCATGGATGATCGCTATAGCTATCGACGGGTTAATTAATCCCCTGTTAAAGTGTCCTATAGTGGTCACACAATATGATAATTTAATGCAAAAACGTAAAGGGTTTGTTTTTGAAGATGCATTTCCTACTGTATGTGAGCCTTATACCCTTAATTACGCTGAAGCTGATTTTACAGTTAAGTCTATAACTTTTGGTTGTAAGAATTACAGACCTCTTCCTGTATAATATTACATGCTAGTGCTTAATTAAATATATGCAACTCTGTCTCACACTTCCAAGCAAAAAAGAAGTGATAGTAGAAGAGTTATTATATAAGGACTTAAGAAAATTTTGTCTATATGATAATTTAAATATTGCGGAGATTATAGACTATCTAGAAACTTTTATAGTTACCAAAAACTTAAACGTAGTGGAAAAGTTTTTATCGATATTACTTCTAAGACAGCAATGTGTTGGTAGTAGTATATCTATATCCTCTAGTAAAGGACCAATTGATATAGAAATAGATTATATTCTCAAAAACATTGGTGATATAGAGGATAGGGTAAAAACAGTTAAAATTGGAGATGTAGAGTATGAATTAAGCTTTCCTACTCAATTTAACTGTGGTGATTCTGATTTTATTTTTTCTTTAATTCGTAGCGTAAAGGTAGATGGTGAAAAAATTATATTAAGCGAAGTTACAACGGAAGAGCATGCGCAAATTTTAAATACTCTTCCAAAATCTCTATATAATGATTTAAATAGTTTTGTTAGTAATAGCGAGGCTTTTTTTAATTTAGAGCTTATTAAAAGTAATAAAAATTTAAATATACAAGCAGTTAAACTAAGCGTCTTATCACAAGAATTTTCGCATTTTATATTAAGATTGTTTTATATTTTATCCGGGAATGATTATAGACAAATGATTTTTACGCTATGTAGAAGAATGAAAGATATAAATTTTTTAATAAATTGTACTTTTATAGAATTAGAGGACTATTATAAATTATACAAGGAAGAAGTAGATCAAGAAAATCAGAGCTTGCAAAAGCAGAACCTAAATTAAATATTAACATGAGCAGTAACGTATCAAAGTTTATTTCAAAGCTAGATAAGCTTGGGGAAGGTGGTCTAGAGGTTTTTGTGCCATCAAAAAAGAAATCAGTAACAGTAACTCCGTTAAATTTAAAACAACAAAAAGATCTTATATCTTCTGTCCTTGATGGGGTTAAAGGCACGTTAGACTTTAGCAGAGCTCTCAATAATATTATACTAGATAATTCCGGTCTCTCAGATTTAAAAATATTTGATAAAATACCTTTTGCAGTAAACATGAGAATACAAGCACTGGGTACAAAATATATTGATGGTGAGTATAGTAAAGTAGATTTACAATCAGTGTTAGATAATATTAAAAGCACTAAATTACAACTTAAAGAAGAAAAGCAAATTGAATATAAGAATTTGCAAATTAATTTAGCGATTCCAACGTTACAATATGAAAACGCGCTACTAAAAAAAGGTGCATCAGATCTTGATACACAAGCTGGATATAAAGAAGAGGTATCAGCTCTATATATGCTTGAAATAGTAAAATATATAAAAGGGCTAAAAATTGACGACGTTACAATAGAAATGACTGATACTAAAATAGTAGACCGTGTAAATCTTGTAGAAAAGTTGCCGTTAGCTGTATATGCAGATATATCAGATTATATTGAAACTGTTACTTCATATAATACTGGTTTATTGACCGTAGGGGATAATAAAATTTCAATTGATTCTTTATTTTTTGATTCCACTAGCACGTAATAAATATATATGTGGCAACAACACCTCCCATATCAAATGCAGAAAAGGTAGCTCAAGCTAAAGCGGGGTTGGATAAAATGACTGACGCCGAAAGTTCGGGCGGAAAGAAGATTATAGGTAAAGCGCAGAACGAGGTTAAACCAATTCCGACTCCCAACGAACGAAAAAGACTAGCATTTGAATCTAGTCTTTTCTGGGACGTATATTTTAAAAAGGTAAAGAGAGAAAAAGGCAAGCTTGATAAGGAGGCCAAAGGAAAAGAAAAGGGCTCAACTGACGGTAAAAAAGGTGTAGGTAGTGATATAAAGGAAAGGGCGAGGTTAGCAAAAGTAGATAAGAGCCGAGTAACTACAGAAGCTACAATTTTTTGGGATGTGTATTACAAGGTTAAGAAGCAGAAGGATCCACCAAAAGATACCAAACCCAAGACTAAAATTTCCCCCGCTAAAAAAGCCGTTGATAAGGTATGTGATTGTGAGGGGCTAACGGAAAAACCAAAGAAGGAAGGTAAGGGCTTTATTGGTTGGTTAATGGGCTTGTTTGCTCCTTTTGCTGCAGTCCTTGCTCCTCTTTTAAGCGGAGGGCTTTTAGCTGCACTAGGGGGAGCTTTTACAACATTAATGGCGGCAATTGGTCCACTTATTGTAGCCGGCGCCGGTATTTTCGCTCTTGTAGCTGCTGTTGGTTTCGCGGCGGTTCAGATAGGTAAGGCTTGGAAGGGGTGGAAGGACATGAGACAGGCACAGGCAGAAGCTAAAAAAGCTGAAGAGGATACAAAAATAGAGTCGAAGGCGTTAGAAGATGTTAAGATGAAATCGGCGAAGAAAGCAATGGACGCTGGTGATAAGGACGCAGGTAGGTTTCAGGAATTAATGGCTCAGCAGGTTAAGGGAGCGCGTGAAGTCAACAAGGCAGTAGAGGACATAAAAGGAGGCTGGGGGGATCAACTAGTTGAGACAGACTGGGAAGAGAAGGAAATGAAAAGGCTCCGGGAAGAGCATGCGAAAAGATCTGAGGCCATCAGCAAAGAGATGAGCGAAATACGTAAAAGGCGAGCGAATCAAAACGCGTCGTTGAAAGCTGCCGGCAAGAAACAACTACCCGATATGGGGTCGTATCATTCTTCAGATGCTTTTTGGCTAGCGGGTCACCGCAATAAGGGTGTTGGTATATATCATAAAGACCCGGCCAAGCGTGCGCACGCAGAGAAGATGCGAGAAGAAAAAGGTCTTCCAAAAATTAAGGTTGAATATTACGGTCCGCGGGATCCTAAGAAAGAGCCTGGATACAGACCTCCGGGAAATCAACGTGGCCGCGGCCGCAGGGATTTTGTTTCACGTCCAGGTATGCCGGATATTCCCTTTGATTCTAAAGATGATATACTAGGTTTCAAGCAAGGGGGACCGGTGAGTAATCTTTTAAAACAAGCCACCACAGACGTTAAAATTTTATCTAATTCAGATAAATTTGGCAAATTTCAACTTGATGCAATAAGCCTCTCAAACGCATATTTAAAGACGCTTGTAGAATTAACTGCTAAGATGTTGCAAAAGGGATCTGCTGGAGGAGTTGCGCAGTCTACGCCACCTACTCCTGTAGTACCGAGTGATAGTATACAGGGAAATATGGGCGGACCTTCATATAGTGACAGTAGATCTGATTTTTATGGTTCTGCATATAGTATGCATACTCCCAGTGTCCCTGCCTAAATATTATTAATGGCAACTCCCGCACCATCATATGATATAACCAATGGTTATGACTGGACGTCTATCCCGCATAATAACAAGTACCGGGAAGAAGCTCCTAGTGCCTATGTGACGGCATATGAACTCGAGTACGGTCAACTTCAACAGTTTATTGATGGTTATATTAACATTGCAACATCTGCAACTGAAGCTAGCCTAAATCCAGGGGAAGACCCGGGTATGATTTTTTATAGAAATTTATACAAATCAGCAAAACCAAAAGCTAATTTTAACTTTCCATTTTTCTCTGATGACATTAGAAGTTTTACTACAGAATTTACAGACAGCTTTTCAAAGATAAGTCAAAGAGGGGCAAAGTTTGTTGGTGCAAAAAAAATAATGGGCTTTGGAGAAATGGGTGAATCTTTGATTGGAGGTGGTATTGCGGCTGGAAGGGAATTAGCTAATATGGGTGGTAATGCTGTATCAGATAAAATTGGTGAGTATGCAAACCTGGGCAGTGAAAAAATAAGTAAAGGATTTGAAGATTTAACCGGTTTAAAAATGCCAGGCCTTCAAACTGTAGGCGCTCCAGGTTCTTATATTGAAACACCTCAATTTTATCAATATAGTAACACAGACAGTGCTCTAGAGATTAACTTTGTTCTCTCTAATACCATAAACAAAGAAGGTTATGAACAAAATCAAAGCTTTATTACAGAGTTTACAAAAATGAATAGGCCTAAGCGTTTAGGTCCAATCGGCGTTACATTTCCTGCTATCTATCATATAGAGGTTCCTGGTCTACGATATATTGAGTGGGCATTTTTAAATAGTTTTAACATAGGACTTTTAGGCACGCGCCGTAAAATTGGAAATAAAATTTTACCTGAGGCGTTTAGGTGTCAATTTTCCTTTAGATCATTAACAGTAGAAGCAGCTAACTTTATGGATCAAGTTGATAACATAGGCCCGTATGATGACAGTGATCCTGGTTATCTAACATTAAGGAATAGAGCCGATGAAGCGCGTAAGAAATCTCTAAAAGATCAAAAGAAAGCCGCGGCAGAGAGTAAAGCGGCTAGGGAAAAAGCAGCAGAGGACAAAAGAATAGAGGACGCTAAAGCTGCAGCTGTGGGCCATGCTGCTGAGGAAAAGGCACAGGATGCTGCAGCGGCTGCAGCGGCTAAAAAGAGACAACTTGAAGAAGGTGAGAGGAATCTGGACTCAAAGTCGCCCGCTGAACGGGCTAAAATTCTCGATGCCGCCATCGATGTCTCTAATAACATTAACCGTCCTCAATAAAAAATTATGAGTTTAACAGGTAAAACAGGAAAATATCAAAACGATATAGAGGAACTAGACAGACTACCTCTTACTAGATATGAGCGTATATTTAAAATCTATACAGAAGGTAAGGATGATAAGCAGTTCTATTTTTACAATATTCTTAACAAGATAGAGTTTCCTGACAATATTGACTCAAGTATACTGGATACGTATATTGTTAACGGGCGCGAGCCTCTTACTACAACTTCATATAATATTTACGGTGATATTGAGAGTTGGTGGATTATATATTTGTTAAATAAAAAAACAATTGGGAATAAATTTTATGCAGAGGGGGGGTTACAGCTTACTTATATTTTGCCTAATAAAAGAGGTCTAATATATCAGCAGATCACAGACACCACTCAGTATAACAACCAGCACTTCTAATGGAAGACCAAAAAAATAAACTTGTCTCTGATCTTAATATTGCACCTATAAACGGCGCGCCATTTTTTAGTAAATTTGTACTGACAGGGCCAGATGGTGGTGAAATTAATTTCACAAAATCTTCTATAATAAGTCTGGATTTAGAAGAGAATTTTTTTGAGCCATTTATTACTGCAGCTCTAACAGTAAATAATCCTTTTGATTACGTAGAAAATACAGTATCCATAAGGGGCGATGGTAGAGAAATAATGGAAGTAACATTGTATAATGCTAGTTTAACAGAAGAAGAACGGGCTAAGCAAGGATTACCTCCAATTAAGGATGTGCAGGTACAGTACAGATTTGTTGTTAATAATGAAGACAATGATGTTTCGAAAACAGACCGGTCAAATAATTTTAAAACGTTTCAGTTAGTAGATGAAAATTATTTCAAGTTAAATGAAGCTATCCCATATGGGAAAAAATATAATGGATTCGTAGGTGATATTATTGCACAAGTATTAGAAGAGGTTTTAGGGCCAAATATTATAGATACATCTCGCTGGGAAAATGGAATGCATTTTATAGATAAATTTCCTGAGTTTATCATTCCACCAATTTCTTTTAGATATTCTGATTTATTAAAATATCTATTAAGAATTTATTATTTTATAGATGGCGATCTACCCGTACAGGGCATGTTAAATTTTGACAGAATAGAGAAAAAATTTACCTTGATTCCTATAAGCCATCTATTTGCTGATAATGAAAGACTTGCGCAAGAAGCATTTGGTGTGGGTGATCTAACGGATGATAAAAATCATGGCGATAATGAAAATAATCCGATTAGTAATGCACCTGTAAACGAGTATCAAAACCAAATAAGAAACACAAATCTAACGACACCAATGGTAGTGTATAGTAATGAATTTTTTACTAATTACTCTATATCAACAACAGACCAAAACACAGGAATAGAATTTAAGGAGTTGATTGCTATATCGGATATTAAAGAAAAGTGGAAAAAGATATTTGTTGATCCATTTAAATGTGTTGGAGGTAAACCACACGCCTTTTTACCACTAAATGAAGAAAAAACAAATTTATCTAAACCCTTCATATTACCATTTAATTCCACGGTTGTAAGGAATTTAGCTATAGCTCAAATGGTATCTAATTTAACCTTTTTTAATCTTCAATTAAATATAGATAATCCAGGTGATACAAATAGAAAGCCTGGTAAATTTATAGATGTATTCAAATTAGACAAAACAGAAAGAAAAGTAGATACAAAATTATTAGGTAGGTGGTTTGTAACAAAAGTAAGACATAGATTCTTTAAAGACAGCTACCAAAACGTATTACAGGGAGTAAAGGCATATGTGGGCCCGGTAGCTAAGATAACAGATAAACCAAAAGAGAATGGCAAGAATAAACAATAAGGTAGAGCTCTTAAGAGCCTTAGAGAGAACTGAGGAACAGTTTAACGCTCTAATAGAAAAAAATTGCGAAGGTAAGTTGCATAATCCTATTACTGTAGTTACCCCTATTACAGGTGGTGTTACGGGTGGGGGCGGGGGCGGCGTTAATACATCTGTTCAGCCTACGATACAGGGTCAAACGTTTTCAAAAGAAGACAAAGAGTTTTTAGAAGCGTTTAAAAAAATATATCAACTTGGATTATTTCAACTAGATATATTTATAAAGAAATTAATGACCGGGTCTCAAATGTTGGACGAATACTCAATTCTTTACTATATTCAACAACTCTACAACGGGCCATATGCTAAGTACGTTAAAAGATTTGCTCAATTTCAGGGCATATTTCAATTATGCCCAGATTGTTTAGGTATAATATCTACAGTTAGTCGCAGTAATTCATCAACTCCTGTTTTTAACGGAGTAGCTGCCGCCGTTAGTGTTGGTGTTCTCGATAAAAGCCCGACATTTATACAACGTGAGTTAAATATTATGGTTCAAACTACTACCGAGGTTTTTAACCATAATTTTCAGAGTAGTATCTTTGGTGATAATACTTTGCCTTATATTGACAAACTACCAGGTGTACGTGTGATTCAAGAAGGTATTACGGGGTATTCGTACGGTGCAGTAGGAAATTATATGCTTAAAGATGTTAAGGCATTTAATGTAATAAGAAGTATTACGCAAAGTATAATTAATATTGTTAGAGCCTTTTTAGGGTCAGATGCATTTAGATTACTGCAGTTTAAAAAGAACATAAACTACTTTAATGCGGAACAAAATGTCTCGAGTACGTCGAATGATAGCATTTCTAGATTACTAGTGTTCATGGATCAGGTAGTAAGCGAGACTGATAATATTGAACTTAAAGAAAAATGTATTGAGATTCAAACAGGTCTTACCGGTAACGTGGTGGTTAATAATGACACTTTAGGGTCAGGTGGTTTATTAGACGGTTCAAATTTATATACAGTTGAAGGTCGGCTTGGTGATAGGAGCGGTTCTCCTGTGACGTCATTGACAGGTGCTACTATTGTGTTACCTCCAACTGCTTTTCCACCGACGGGGCCGCCGGAAGCGGATTGCCCTGTTGAATGTGATGATACTACTTTACAGTATTAAACATCAATAATGTTGTCGTCCCTATCTACAAGGGCATCCATTATATCTTCTCTAGAAAGAAGTACCTTGGTTTGGTTATCAACGATACTAATTCTTTCTTTTGACTCAACATCCATTTTCTTAACTTCCTTTTGAGTCTCATTACGCTCATTAGAACTATGAAGCTTTTGTAATGTATCTATAGAACCAGCAGTCGCTTTAATTACTTCTGCTAGCGCTGCTACATCTCTATTTTCAGGAGCTGATGAAATGTAATCATTAACATTTTCCACAAGTTCTAGAGATTTACTAACGAGTTTACCGGAGGATTTCATAATAAACTCCTCTAAGTTTTCTTTATCGATATGCACATCTTTACGCTTTTCACGCACAGCTTCCTTACTACCTTTTATTTGGGTAATAATATCATTTACTGCTTCATCTAATTCGTCATTAGCCATTATACGTATATTTAATCTCTAGTTGAAATTTTCTATTAGCCTGCTATTATATGGTATGTTATTAAAGTTTAAAAAGACTAATGAGAGGGCGGTTCTCCCCTGTAAGAACCATAAGGATGATACAGGGCTAGACGTGACGTCAGTTGAGGATAAAGTTGTACCAGCACGGGGATCTACTGTTGTAGATGTGGGATTAGAATTTGCACACATTGACTCGCAATTCTGGGTCAAAATAGAGGGTAGATCAGGAATGGGATTTAAACATGGAATTTTGCCTCATCCGGGTATTATCGATAGCGGGTATAGAGGTGATGCTGGTGTTAAGCTATACAATCTTACAGATAAAGATTATAAAGTAAAAAG
>TARA_R110000824_G_scaffold70768_2_pt1 | contig 11906 bp, 21 predicted proteins | sample TARA_R110000824 | Tara Oceans TARA_R110000824 (sample SAMEA4397747) | marine metagenome | biome: Polar Biome; feature: [MES] marine water layer (ENVO:01000295) within the mesopelagic zone...; material: water (ENVO:00002006), including particulate matter (ENVO:01000060) such as...... | reverse complement strand
ACCCTATTGTAGACCCTATTGTAGACCCTATTGTAGACCCTATTGTAACACCTGGTTCATTAGTGGACAGAATTAATAACGCAAAGGGCGATGTAGAGCTATCTGAAATAATAAAATCAAAAGACGTCAAACGCTCTGATTTAGCTGATATTGTTAAAGAGAGAGATATTAGAAATGCCAACGGGAAGCCAGTAAACGTAGATTCAAAAGGGATTAGTAAAGGTCAATTAGCCCTTATTATAAAGAGAAACCTTACTGGTGAAAAAAATGTAAATGTAAATCGCGTGAACAAGATTGATAAGGCTAATAATCCAGTTAAGAAAACTATTAAGCAGACTATAAAAGATAAAAAGGCTATCGTTGACAGAATAAGAAAAAAGAAAAATGCATCTGGGGATGAAGTCCTTGCAGCCCAAAACTTAAAAGTTGAGATTGATAAGCTTGAATCTGACATTGCTCGTGATGGGATTGATGTAGGAGCCACCAAAGGGTCACAACAAAGGGAATATTCCGCAAAAGTTGTTCTTGACAATGTAATAGAAAATTATAAACATCATGCTAAAATAGAAGAAGTATATAGAAAGATAGAAGAACTTGGAGAAGAATCTTCTTCTATTATAAAAAAAGATTCTTTTGACCCAGAGCAAATGGCTAGAGACCTTGAGGCTGGGAAAGAGATATCAATGGATTTAGAGAGTTTTGATACGGCTAAAACTAGAGGTGAAACAAGATATCATCAGCTCTTAGAAAATCTTAAAGAAGAAATGGGATTGGAATTTATACCTGAAAGGCCTGCTGTACAAAGAGCGATGGAAGCTGCTAAAGATGTAATTAAAAAGCAGGGCGAAACCAGAAGATTTAAAGAGCTTGGACTTGATGTAGCAAATGTAGATTTCTTTGGGCTAGGAACACTAGGCAAATTTATTGAAAAGACGTTTAGTAAAAATAAAAAGGGAGAACTATCTTCTGAAGCTATCCTCTCTGTTTTAAATATTCGCGAGAAATATATTAACCCTGAAAAATATATTCCTAAGTTTATAGACCCAAAGCAAGAAGCGTTTAATTGGCCTGCATCTGCTAAAGATGTAAAGAGCAATGTATTGACTTACCATAGAAGGTCTAAAGCTGAAATGAATACAGGAGCTAAAAAAGTACAACAATGGAAAGATGAACTCCCTGAAGAAATTTTAGAAGATATAACCTTTGCTATTGAGCTAACTGATAATATTAAAACAGGTGAATCCTTATCAGAAGTTATGCAAAGAATAAAAGATACTCCTAATGGGATGAAAACTTATCATCATATTAAAGAAAGATTTGAAAAGACAAGAACAGAGATTAATGAGTGGCTAGGCAAAATTAAAGAAGAAGAAGCTATTGCTCATATCGAAAATTATATAACTCATTTATATGAAGGTAGTGAAAGTCTACATAAAAGTTACGTCAATCGATGGAAAGAAACTTCTCCAAATTGGAAAAAAAGAAAGTATCCTACTTATGAAGAGGCCATGAAACCAGTTTCTGAGGGTGGTGGTGGGTTAACCCCTAAAAACTTAAATTCTGCTGACCTTTATCAGCATTATGTTGATACTAATTGGAGAATTGCATCCAATAATAGAATTGCCCATGAAATGCGGAATATGGTAACTGAGGATGGGGCTGCATTTGCTTTAAATGGTGAGCAATATAATAAATTACCAGACCACATGAAAAAAGATTATAAGGAACTTAAGAGTCATTTTTTAAGACAATCTTTTAGTAAAGAAGGGATTCATTATGACGGGGCAACATATGTCTATAATGGGAAGAAGGCATTTGATACAGGCTTATATAATACAATAGAGGCTATTTATAATCCTAGAGGCCATAAAACTAATGGGATTGTCGCAAACGCTTATGAACAAACAAGTGCTTTAATGAAACACGCACAATTACTTTGGTCTTTATTCCACCATTATAACTTGACTGAAAGTTCCATTATTATAAATGGAAAAGCTTTTAACCCAATAAGAGGAGTATTTAATATTGGTGAATTTGATGCCACTTTAGGTCGAAGAGATGTAGGCTTTACCTATAAACAAGGTCAAAGATTATTAGATATAGATGCATTTTCTAGAGATGCAATAGAACATGGATTAATATTAGGAGTACATAAAGATATAGGAAGGACTCAAGCCATAAGAGCTAAAGAGAATTTTGAGACAGGTATGGGAAAACTAGGGGAAATTATTGGGATTGGTGAATTGCCTGGATATGAGTTCCTTATGAAGAAAATGGGTAAAGGTAAGAAGTTTTGGGATAAACAATTATGGGACAATTATCACAATCCATTAAAAGCTGCTACATATTATAATAAAGTAGCTCAATTATTAAAAGAATACCCAGAGTTAAATCCTAAACAAGTTAAAGAGACGGTTGCCTCTCATGTTAATGATGCCTTTGGAGGACTTGAATGGGAGTCTATTGAAATTCCCCCCAAAGCTAAAGTCATACTCCAAAGAGGCCTTTTGGCTGCTGATTATACGTTAGCTAATATAAGGGTCAAAACTAAAACTGGATTAGTAACAGGAGATAAAGTCCAGCAAAAACTACATAGAGAATATTTAGTAAAATCATATTTACTCCAAATTGGTGGGGCAACAGTAATTAGTAAAGCTATTTTTGAGGCATTTGGGGATAAAGAAAAGGGAGATGTAGACCCTATTGACCAATGGAAAGAATTTGCTAAAACTGGAGATTTAAGTGCTTTGGAGATAGAGAAGGGAATGTCTTTATTGCACGGGAATATTAGTATCACCTCTATGATGAGGTCTATGAGAGACAGTCTTGGGATAGATAATTTCAACCCAGAGAATCCAGACCAGGAATATTATATTCAACTTAATAAACAGGGTCGAGAAGTTGAACGTCTGTTTTTAGATACAAAGAACTATTTAGCAGGCAAAGCTAATCCGCTGATTAAGAAAGGATATGAATTAGTATTTAATAAAAGTTTATCAGACTTTCCACAAGATTTAGAAGGAAGAACCCTAACAGAAGAGGCTTGGAAGAAATTTAAGCATGTTGGTAAGGGGTTTATACCTTATGCATTCCACGATAATAATTTCCTATTTACATTTCCTAAAAAGAAAGGTATGACAAACTTTAAAGCAGGAAAAATGTTTACTGAAGCGTTACAAACATATGCTGACCCTACTTATGTAGACAAAATTTATGAGAAGGCTGGGGTTCAATCAACTATTCCCAATTATATAGATAAAGACTTTTTAACAGAAGAATATTTTAAATTTAATGATGGACAAAGTGTATCGGCAGCTTTAAGAAAAAACGGTGGTCATCCAAAAGTGAAATTTGACCAAGCTAGAAGTAATCTTTTAAGTAAATATTATGGAGATGTTTGGGATAAGGCTAGAAAGTCTTTTGTAAAAAAAGGGCCAATAGATGTAAAAAAAGAACTAACAGCTATTGTTAGATTAGGTGGAAGCGTAAAAAGTATAATGCAATCTTATGATAAGCTTTTAGAAAAAAATCCTTTCCTTGTAGATGATGGTGGGAACCATAAAATTGATACTGACAGGATAACGGATATGCTTAAAAAAATTCATGATGAAATTTCAAATTAAAAGGAGCAATAAATGGCAACATTAACAGCAACAATATCATTAACCAGCTCAGATGTAAGTAGTGACGCTCTTAGTTTAAGCGTTACAGATGCTTTGACTGTAGTATCACCAATAATTAATATGTCAACAATAACAGCAACGACTACAGGTGGGGACAATATTATAGTTCCAAACCTAGACTCGCCTAGATATATTTACTTAAAGCATACAGGTCTAAACTCTGCTGGGGCAAGTTCTGGTACTGATAAAGTGGTGGTTGAGACAGCTGATGGGACTCAAATACTTGAATTAAAAATTGGAGAATTTGCTTTCTTCCCCTTTTATGCAGGTGGGGCTGGGAAACTACAACTTCAAACCTCAGCTAACACAGTACAAGTTGAATACGCTTACTTTACTAGAGGATAAATAATATTTTAAGGAGATAAAATGGCAACATTAACAGTAACACATAAAGAGAGTTTAACCCTAAATGGCTCTAATGAGGGGAAAACAAATACAACAACAGTTACAGGTATTAATCACGTTTTTAAGCGTATCGTTAAGTGTATAGACGATAGCGATTGTACCATAGCTACATTTCAGACAGCAACACATACAGCAGATAATGCTATAGACCTAGAAGATGTTAAATACATTAGAGTAACTAACTTAGAGGCTAGCAATCCCTGTAATCTTTCATTGCAAATAGCTGGGGCTGAAGGTGGGACTGCAAATATGTCTTCATCCCACTTACTTGGGGCAGGTCAAAGTTTTATTTTACATACTGTACATGATGGTATTGCTGTAAAAGATGATGCTGCAACAATAGTAACAGCCTTAACTGACTTAGAGAGTATACTTATAGACCCTCTTTCAGAGAATGTAACTGTTGAAATTTTCATAGCAAGCGTTTAGGGGTAATATGCCAAAATTTGGAAGTAGTTCTAAAAAGAGATTAGCTACCTGCGACCCAATACTGCAGGAAGTTTTTAATGAGGTTATAAAATATATCGATTGCTCTGTATTGGAGGGTACTCGTAGCGAAGAAACGCAGAATAAATATTATGACGAAGGAAAAAGCAAGTTTCGTTTCCCTGGTAGTCAGCATAATTCTCTGCCTAGCCGTGCTGCTGATGTCACTCCTTACCCCGTGGATTGGGATGACAGAGAACGCCAAACTCTTTTTGCAGGGTTTGTCATTGGGTTGGCTCGTGGGATGGGTTATACTCTACGGTGGGGAGGAGACTGGGACTTAGATTGGGAAGTGAATGATAATAAGTTTGATGATTTCCCTCATTTTGAGGTATGTACTTAATGGAAGATTCTTTAAAGACAATAGGAATTGGTGCAGGTGGGACAGTAGTAACTTGGATGCAATGGCTCCCAGACGTAGTTAGAGTTTTAGTAGGGCTAATGACTATTTTATATATGGGCATAAAGATATACAAGGAACTGAGAAATGATTCGGAGAAAATCACGTCTTAAACGAGCAATTGTAACCCCCGATAAGCATTTTCCTATACATGACCAACGTGCAATAAATGTTGTGTGTAAGGCTATCCTTAAAGTAAAGCCAGATATATATATTGATTTGGGTGATACAGGGGAATGGGAACTTTTTGGAACCCACCATTGGAAAAATTTAGATAGACCCCCTGACCATCTTTTAATCCCCATGCTAGACGCCTCAGTAGAAGAGGTTAATAATGGGATGGATGGAATTGATGAATATTTAGATAGGGTGGAATGTGATGAAAGACATTTCATACAAGGCAACCACGAGGTTTGGCTTGATAATTTTGCAAAAAAGCATGATAGGCCGAGATTCTTGACAGAGAACGCCTTAAGGCTTGACGAGAGAGGCTATGAATATCATCCTTATTTCAGGAAGAGGCTTTTAAAGATAGGGAAATTAAATTTCACTCATGGGCATCGTACAGGTATGCATCATGCGAAGGCTCATTTGGCAATGTATAAAGAGTCTGTAATGTATGGACATACTCATGACTTACAGAGATTTACAGAGACGGGACTAGGTGGGACTAAATCTTCATGGTCGATGGGATGCCTGAAAGATATTGAGGCTGATGAGGATTGGTTAAGAGGAAATCTAACAAACTGGAATCATGCCTTTGCAGTTATAGACTTTTTTAGCAATGGTGACTATAAGGTTGATGTTGTTGAGATAATCAATGGTAGGACTACCCTTTGGGGTGAGATAATAGATGGGGATAACTAGTGGACTTAACTTTAATCGACCAGTATGGACTGCCCATAGCAATAGTGGTTGCTTTCGGATATTTCATATGGAAACAGCAGACTTGGATTCAAAAAGAATTAGTTGATGATTTGGATGACCAATTCAAGCGGCTTGAAGGAATTATTGTAAAATTAATAGACCAACAGAAAATAACTCAACTAGACATAAAACAAGTCAAGGGCTATATCGAAGGTATAGAGCATATATTGGCTAAATTAACAAGGAAGGATAAGTAATGGCAGACAAAGTAAAATTCAGAATACATTGTACCCCATTGGAAGATATAACGGATGAAAATTTAAATACTCATACAGTAATGGCTTCGGAAATTGGAAGAACATTAGGTGGGGCAGGAGAAGTTGTAGTTGCAGATTATGCGGGTACTGCTGCAAATCAAGGCTATTTAAATAAAACGGTTAACTATTTATCGGCTGATGATGGTGCAGGTTCACATACGGATATAAGTGCTGAAACATCTGCATCTTTTGTGTTTATAAAGAATACAGGAAGAAAGTTTGTAGACGCAACAACACTAGGAGACCCATTAACAGCATCTCTACTGGTTATGAGGGCCTCGAATACCATATCAATATTAGATGCAGGTGAGGCGATTATACTTAAAGATAATAATAGGGGGCTTAATTGTACTGGTATACATGTTAGGACAGTAACAACAGCAGGGGCAGATGACGCTACCCTTACAAACCTTGCAGTAGAGTATTTAGTCGTTGATTAGAAAAATGTTTTTAAATGCAGTTGCAGGACTACTCGTCAAGGAGTATAAACTTGATGAAAACGTAGAACGCAGGAATAAGCTTGAAAAGGAGGTAATCTCTCTAAGGGATGAGATAGACTTTATGAAGGCAAGAATAATTAACTTAGAAAAGGAGAAGTAATATGTTAGCAACACTAACAGCATTGGCGACAAAGAAGGTTGCCGTTTACGCAGGTATGGGGGTGGCAGGAGTAGCCGCTACTTTTGTGCTAAAGAAGATACCCAACAAAACAATTAAAGCTAAATTTGGGTCATGGATGTACAATCTTGGAGTATTCTGTACTCTAGGGATGGGAAAATGGAAGTGGACAAAAGGCCTATGGAACAAGACTATTGAACCTTATTTCGTGGATGCCATTGACAATATTCTCGTTACAGGCATTTCAAAGTTTGTAGAAGGATTACGCTCCGATAATTAACCTACTCTGCTCTTTTACCAATAATATCAATCGCTTGACGGGCTATAGATGGATTTCTTGATTCGTCTATAGCTTTTAAAGCATTAATTGCTAAGGTTAAGACTTCGCTGGTTTCTTTAAGTCGTTCATTCGCCAAGTGTAACTGGCTGACCAACTCGTTGTCGTCCAAATACATGATTTATCTCCTCTGTAGTTATTGTCCTCTACTAAATAGTAGTGGTCTTTATCGTTCTTCTTGGTGTTCTGCATGAAGCATATTGTCCTTTCTTGCTATATCTTCTATCAGCAACTCATTCTGTCTTACTAATTTTTCAATTCTGTCCTTGCATACCTTTAGTGAGTCTGATAGTTTTACTGATGTCTGAGTTTTCTGAGCTTCCATTATATGTAATCCTCTATTATTGTTATCTCCGTTGATGGCTGTTCTGCATATACTTTAACAGCCTGTATCCTTGTTATTTGGGAATCGTCTAGATAGAATTTCCTATCTAAAGCATCGCATACAAACTTTACCAAATTATCTAAATCTGGTTTCTTGGTATGCATTGTAGGAGAGTCATCTTTCAATTTCCCTGCGTTCTTGCCTGTTCTATAGTGAGATTTTGGTCTAGGCATACTAAACACTACCTCAATCCACAAAGCCCCTTCTAGGGGTGTTTTTGGAGCAAACTCTAAGCACTTTGTAAGAAAATTAACCTTGTCTTTCTTGGAGGGGTCATACATTATCCCTCTTCTCGTAGACCTATGTCTTTGAAGTGGTAGTGGTTTCCCGTCTATAGCGAAATCTATCAAAGTCCTTTTGCTTGTCTGTTCATTTTTGTGCATATATTATCGGCAGATAGTGATAATGGAACATTTCTAACATTAGAGTATCCCACTATCCAACTAGGATTACTTGTTGTAGGATAATTCCAAGCCTCTGCATTTAAGCATTCACACTTGCCAATTATACTACAATAGTACAAATTGCCTTTTTCTCCTGCCTCTAATTTATACAACTCTCTACCATTTTTAAAAACACTTCTTATAAGACCATCACCACCGCAGAAATCGCATCCTATATACTCAGCAGTATTCTTAGATATCTGAGACTCCTTCACCGCCTGTATTTTTATTTCTGTCCATTTGGGCATTTTATCTTGGGCTCTCATCGTATCTATTGCCATAGATAATAGTGTCATATCTATATCCCCAAGATTTTTAACATAATGCTCTACTAAGGCTTGGTTTTTGTGGGGGTCTCTATTAAAATCTAAAAATAAGTCTCGTACTAAATCATACCTTGTACCACCAGTAGTATGAACTACCCCATTTGACGCATTTTGTCTTCCCATTCTTCAGCCCCTTTATTTTGATTATAATTACCTTCAAGTATTTTCACCATATTCGCAGGTTTCATAACCCAATCGAATGATGCTGACCAATCACTACTCCGACCACTTAGGAAGTCAGATTCATCTATCTGTCTAAATAGACCTACCCAAAACATAAGAGTGGGTTCTTCTTTTACTCTTTTCCTTAATGTAACTAATCTTGCATTCTGTATTCTTAGTACTTTAGGTATCTTAGGATTCTTATCAGACAATTTACCCCATAATTCTTCTATAGCACTAATAAGAGTATGATGATTAGTTATATTAGATTTAGTATTAACTGTAGTAATACTTGTACTATTATGTTCAGCTTTTGATGGAGAGGTCTCCACTTTTTCATGGAAACCCCCTCCTACTTTTTCAGGATTGGTAATGAATATCTTACGACTATTACCATCCTCTCTATTCACATATGTTTTTATGTGTCCTGCTTTTTTAAGCTCATTAACCCAAGCTGATACTGTTTTAGGGTTAACTTGATACAACTCAGAGAAGTACTTATTGGAAGCCCAACAGTACCCCTCCTTATTGCATAGAGCAGTCAATTCGCCATACAATAGCTTGGCTTGAGCCTTTAAGCTATCATCATAACGAATATGTGCAGGAATTATTGCATAATATCCTGGTTTATCTATATCAGTCACTTTGGGCCTCTTCATATTTGACGATTGTTGTCTTCATCTTTTTGAGCACCTTTTCTGATTCATCATCAGACCCACATTTTCTCCAAGCATCCTTTATGGCTTTACGTTTACCCTCCATCGCAGGATGTTCATTTAACTCACCAAATTCCATTATATGTAGGTCGGTTTGGTAGTAGTTATTATCCATAGTATCAACATCCTTAATATCGCAAATTGCGAAAAGACCATTCATTGAATACTTCCTTGAGTAGCTACTTGCCGAGCCCGTGATTTGAGCCTCATCCATACCTTTTTTAGCAAGGGACTCTCTTGCCCACCCAGTTACTGAAACTTCATCTTCACCATTACTTAAGGTAGATGTAGCCTTTATATAATACCTATCTCCGATATTAACCATCTCATCTGAGATTGTACAAGTACAGCCTGTTTCTCTCAGCAGTGGTTTTAATGCCTCTAAAATACTCTCAAGGCTTCGGTATTTATAATTACCAAAATTATTTATTTGGTCTTTAGGTGCATTTAATTTGCCCTGTATGTAATTAAGGGTTTCATGTAATGTTTTTACTTTTTTTGTTGCCATCTTCACTCCTGTATATTTATTAAAAAGAAGAGGGAGGCGAACCTCCCCCTTGTTAAAACCAACTAACTCCCTAGAAAGGTAGGTCAGCATCTACTGATTCAGTAGGTGTTGCTTCTTCTTTCTTTGCATACTTAGGGTCTGGCAGACTAAACTTACAATTAAGAAAAGGCTTACCATTTCGGTCTAAACGTTTTTCTCCATCTTCGCTAGTTGCATACCATCCTGCTATTCTATACTGAGTTCCCCCTACAAGACAATCTCCTGTCATGTCGGGATGCTTAGAGCTTTCCTTTTTAGTATTCACCCATAGTGTTCCTGTACTATCTTTTCGTTCGTAGGCCATGCTATTCTCCTTTTTTTATCAGCCATCGTTTGTATTTTGGATTCTGCTTATACTTTGAGCCGAATCCTTCTCTTAAAGCACAAGATTGACATATCTTGCTTTTTAATTTTGTTATTATACTTGTCCTTTGATAATAAGGTGCTTTCATCTTACTAATCTTACACATCTCACATTGGAAAGTATTCTTCCCAAGAAATTTAATATTGCTATTTATATCCACTACCAAAGAGGTTTCGTTTTTTTACGTTGATATTCTCTGGTGTATCTATTTGTACACACCCTACATTTGCTCTTATATTTCCCTTTAATCTTTGCAAACTGGTCTGGAATCTTTATTCGCTTACACTCTAGGCATACTACTCCCGACAGCTCCCCATCATCACCCTTCATCAGCCTTGATTGATATTTTATCGCATTCTCTAGAGGTTTTCCAGAGTAATTAGTTCTTCCCTTTGCCATCATTCCTCCCTAACAGGCTAAACTGACCCTCTTCTTCACGAACAAGTTTATACTCCACCCAATTAGTCCCATTATCTTTTTTCTTATTTTCAGAGACTATGCTCATTTGGTTCTCATGTCTAAGGGTGTGTATTATTGCACTTAGCCTTGTTATCCGATATTTCTGTATAGCCTCCCAACTGGTAATTGTGTCATACCATTCAAGATGCTCCTTAATTTGATTTAGTTGAGATTTCATCATTCCCCCTTATTTTGCAAAATAGTTTACATTCTGTACACATCGGTTTATCATAGTACATCTTAATTGGGGCATTATGACATTCGCTAACAGGAATATCATCCTTCCACCTGTTCATATCCCAATAGATAATTGATGCTGAGAATATAAGCCACAATGCTATTACTAATTTATAATCCATTGGCTCTCCTTATCCCATAGCCACACTCATCTAGTTAATCTGTTGATACGTGGTCAGCAAATTCACTTGAAATCAGAATAAAGTGTGGCTCTTTTTGGAATTAATTATTGGTTTTTTGTGTGGTGAAGATTCTCTCGTATTACATACCTATCAAGTGGAGATAATGCTCTCAATTTCAATACTATATTCTTCAACTCAGTTTGGTCAGTATTGGTTTCTTCTGCAAAATCGGCTATTTCAGCCTCCCATTTTCTCCTTGATGCCATATCCTTTGCTACAAATTTACCTGTCTTTGTAGCAGATAACAAAAACTTTAATTCGTCTATTGTCAAGACATCATTGATATTTCTTAAAGACTCGTCTCTAAGGTGTCTGTATCCCTCTAAAGCAATACAGGCTCCTGCATGACTTGTCTTATAGTTGGCGGCATAATACTGAATAGTATCTTCCTCAACTCGTACTGTTGTATTCTTCTTCATATATGCTCCTATTGATGCAGTAAATTTAGCATTAGCATACGCATTTATACAATGCTTATTTACCTTTCAACCCCTTCATTTTATCTTCAACATACTTATTCAACCCTTCCATATCGCCCTTCATTTCTACGTACTCCTGAAATGTAGAGGCTAGGTTGTTAAAGTCAATCCGAAGGTTAAGTAGATTCTCCCGTACTGAATCTAATTCTATTTGTAGTTCGGTCTTACTCAGCTTCCGTTTCATCCCATGCTCCTTTATCTGTTATGATTTCTTCTATTCGGTAATAAACATCCTTGCTATCACCTCCAACATGCCAATCTATAATGTCTTCTTTAGGCATCCCACCATCACCATTATAGTTTAGCCCATCCTTGTAATTATAGATAGTTGCTATTTTCCCATCACCAAATTTAACCACCCATTCAGCATCTGATTTATAATTATCATAGCAAGTGTCTTGTCCGAATATCCGTATTAGGTCTTGATAGGATACTCTGACAACTCCCTGAAGATGAGTTCCTGATGATTCTAAGTCAGTATCGTTATGAGTAT
>TARA_R110000824_G_scaffold113091_1_pt1 | contig 11910 bp, 15 predicted proteins | sample TARA_R110000824 | Tara Oceans TARA_R110000824 (sample SAMEA4397747) | marine metagenome | biome: Polar Biome; feature: [MES] marine water layer (ENVO:01000295) within the mesopelagic zone...; material: water (ENVO:00002006), including particulate matter (ENVO:01000060) such... | reverse complement strand
TTTAATAAATTGACTTCCTGTCATAGGGTTCGAATCAAACTTTATATTTATCCCAGATTTTCATATCTATTTTTCGGGCTTTACCTCCCATTATAACAGAAGCAAGCCGACCATAACCCCAAGAAAATGCTGTTTGATTTGGACGACTTCCACTTGAATAATAAGCACCTTTACCTTTCAAGATTATTTGTTCTTGACCTTCTTTTCTTAATATATATTTATCAATAAATTCTTCATCTTTTATATTAGTTCCATAATAGTCTTCAAATTTCACAGCCCAAGAACTTCGTTTTTCTTTAAATTTTACATCTGGTCTCTCAGTTTTTTCAAATATAGAAATGATTTGTTTCTGTTTATCTTTCTTACTAAGAGTATCTGGTAAATATGAACTCGGCACTTTACGAATTTTACCACGATATTCTATTTCAATTATTTTACTCATTATGTTATATTATGGTTCTATATTATTATTTTGATTATCAATAAGATTATTATTTTGTTCTGGTATTATCTGCTCTGGTTCTACTGGTGCTTGTTCTACTGGTGGTCTTGCTTCTTCTTCATCACTATCTTTATCATTGTTATCAACTGGTGGTCTTCTCTCACATTGAAATAAATAGCAACAATTCATTTTACACATACATCTACTTTTCCAAATTATCATTAACAAACCACCGACGCTACCGAGAGTTAAAGCCAGAGCACCAGCAAACTGGTCTATGGTAAAGTCTTGTAATTGACCCCCATTTACTTCAATAGAACTATCACTCATTTTATAATAACTATTATTTTAATTTAAAACGATTTTTATAATCTTGGATTGCTTCTTCTATATTAGAACTATCTCCCCAGAGTATATACCTTGAAAGAGTTGAAGCACGCTTTGGATTTTTATAGAATTGTTTTTCTCTTACTTGGTGGCGTGCTATATAATTCTTTCTACTTTTTTTATCCCCGTGATCTATATAAGTCCCAAATCTTGGATTTTTTTGACCGAAATTTGTTCTACTTGTTTCTTTACCGTTATCATCGGTGAAAATAGCAACGAACCTTTTGTTCTTTACTTTTGATGGTTTTATTTCTATTTTCATTTTATATTGAAATAGATTTTTTTTTTAAAAATTAGTTAGTAGATTATATATTATTTATACAGAAACAGAAGCGGTGCCGTCAAGATTGATGTAGAAAATAGCATCGGTGAGAACATAGAAATCCGCACGAGTAGCCTCAGTCGTCGCCTGAGATCTTTGACAGATGAAGTTGATCGGTAGAGAACGATCAGCCGTGTTAATACCACTTTCAAGAGCAACCCGTTGAAATGCCTCAAAATCATAACCAATAGTGAAAGCAGAAAGAGTAGATTTCTGTAAAGTAGAACCATCACGAATATCCTGGTTGTTCTCCGTATGCTTCTTAGAAAACGCCTGCTGATGCGAGTAGTCTCCAAGTTTTCCCCAAGCCTTCATAAGTTCAACACTATTCTCAACCGAAGAACATTTTACATCACTCTGCGGATAGCGGACGCTACCAATCTCAAACCGATAAGTATCTAAGAAAGCAGACTGAAATACAGAAGTATCATAATTATCAGCAGAACCCATTTGAGTCGAATCAATAAAAGTCCCGAAAATAGACTTAACAGATTTGACACGAGCGGGGAGAGTAATCGTATGCGGACCTTCGCCTGCGGGTAGATTACCAGTATAATGACGGTAAGTCTGTCCTGCGAGTTGAAGAGTCCCACCAGCATCGTCCATAACAAGACGAAGTCTATCATAGAAATCACGCTCCATATCAATTAGATGAGACACATATTTGACATTTGAGAGTTCCCAAACACTCGGCACAAAAACCCCAGCATTACCAGCAGTTTCAGTCTGAGTCTGCCCGATACGATTTGCGTCGCACAGAGTTAGTTCAATAGTAAAACCCGCATTCATCATAATTAGCGGGATGTAGCGATCCATATTTAGAAATCCAGATACGAGCGGGATACACATACGACGAGTTTTACCATCCGCAATCTTGGACTGCGCGTGAATTACAGCAAGACCCGAAGCAGTCGGCTGATTAAGAGCACTAGCAACGGATCCACCAGTATCTGTAAGACGAGAAGTCCCACCAATAACAGCCTGAGCCGAAGGCGGGTAATAAAGTTCAGTATCAAGATTACCACCAACACTTGAAAGAACTGGCGTGAATGGTGTCCCCGTTGTAGGAGTGATGGCGTCCTGAGTGCCGAAACCCATAGCACCACCAACCGAAACACCACCACCTGCGACGGCGGCCGCTTGGAGATTACCTCCAACTACGGGTGAATACATACCCATATTGCCGAGATTATTCTTTACATAATCCTGCGGGGTCTGGTTTAGAATTAACATAGAGTATAGACGAGAATACTCATTAATATCTTCAATTACTACACCACCACTTTCAATACGAAGACGCTGGATGAAAGACGGAGAAAACGGATTAACACCCAAGAAACTGTCAGCACCTGCTTTGTTTGTTATATCTACCTCCAAATAAGAGTGAGTAGCATCTAACATACTATCAGCATTAACATCAATACGAATAATAGTAGCACCATTCGCATTACCGAAACTCTGACCATTGACGGGTAAGAACTCACGACGATTAGAACGGCTTTCTACTGCGAGCGGGAGAACATTATCGTAATTAACTTGCGGGGGGGAGACTCTTTCAAAACTCATTTTTTTATAATATGACTTATATTTTAATTTCAAATTTTATAATTATTTTAGTTTTAACTCATTTCTCTTTCTTGAAAATCATTTGGTAATAGTTCGATCTTAAAATTAATGACGCAATCTAATGCTTGTTCTCCTATTAATTCACCATCACTCATAGAATAAACTTTAACTTGAAGAACAGAACCGCACGGATTAGAACAAATAACTTCGGCATTACTTACACCACCTGCTACAACTCTTTCACTCGTGCTTGCTTTTCTCTCAGTCCCATATTGATTAATAATTGGAAACATTTTGTTGCTTCTTAGTTCAGCCTCTACTGCTGTTGTATAAAATTGCGGTCTTAATCCAAGACCATTTATTTCAACATAAAACCCACTAATATCGTAATCACTATTTGCTGGTAATCCATTTGCCCCAGCACTAACATATATACCAGTTGTTTGTGAAGTGAAGTAGAAACTCTCTAATGTGAAGATCCCTAATTGCGATGCTTGATTTTCTGGAAATGGAACATTTGGAATTCTAATTTGAAACGAACCAAGTTCATCACCACTACCATCATTTCTATCTACACCCGCAGATGATTGTATTGAATAACTGAATGTATTTCTAATTCGTTGATATTTCTCTAACAAACTCATTTATACTTATAATATATATTTATTTATACATTAAGACTAAAAATTATATTAATTATTTTATTATTTTATTTTATTTACATCGATCTCTGTGCTATTTTCACCGCATCCCTCTGGACTTCTTTCGCCCGTTCTAATGTGTTTTTACTTGTCCCAACAAGATTTTTACCCCTCCGTAGAACATTAGTTGCTTCTTCTACATTACCCGTAGATAATGCGTTTGAACCACGCCTTACAATATCATCGGCATCTGCTATAAGATCTCTACCAGACCCAGCAAGATCAGCAACATTCTTTACCAATCCAATACCACTACGAACTATGCCCGTTGCTGGTGAAAGAACTTGTCCCAAAATCGGTATGCGTTCAACTCCACTTACTATTTTGCTCCCCTGTGATGCTATTTTATTACCAACACGATGAATAGTCCCTAATGCTTTCTGCCCCAGTCTTGATGCGTTGGATGCTCCATCTGCGAGTTTATTACCCAATCTACTAAAAAATCCCATTTCTTTTATACTAATTAGTTATATTATTTTTTACTTTTAGTATCATTAATTATTTTAGATTGCTTTTTTTTAGTTTCTTTTATTCTTTTATTGATTAATTTCTGTTTATCTTCATTATGGAATGATAATTCTTGACTTTCACTTAATCCACCATTTGGTAATAATACTGGTTTTTTAGAATATATAAAATCAATTTGTATAGCAACTTGAAAATGTAATCCATTCAAATCCAATATTCTATTTCTTTCATCTGTTAATCTAATAGTAATCGTGTTTATATATTTTAAATCAACTATTGACCTATGATTGTTATGATCTCCAAAAATTATACCACCGCTTTGGACGGCTATCGGTAATCTTGCGAGTATGTTTGATAGTGTCCCATTTTGGCTATCAAGTGTCCCTTTTGAAACTAAATTACTCCTAATATATACTCCGTGAATTGAACCATTTATATCTATAACATTTTGTGAGAATCTTTTACTGATATCAGTATTTGATTTTATAAAGTGATTATTTGGTTCGAATCCTATTTCTACATTACAAGATTTTATACTATCTTCAAAAAAGAAATCAAGTCTTAATATGTTAGCATTAATTTTATTAGTAATAGAATATAAATATTTGTTTTTATCACTATCATAAATCATATCAAATGTATATTCTAATGAACCAATTACTTGATTATCATTGATGAAATCTACTACGGCATTCTGTAATGAATAAGCAGTATAATTACCATTTAATAAAGTTAGTGTGCTATTTATTACCGCTCCCGAAGTTTCATCTGTTATTCTATAAATTAATTTATCATTAACATCTGTCCTAATATTATAAAAACTATATGGTATTGTAGCAGATTGTAATGATACTAATGCTCTTTGATTTAATGGAACTTCTATGTTTTCGGTTAATACATATTGAAAATAACTATTCAAATTAATTTCTCTACTTACACCAGCATTATCAGTTTCTAATTTTGTCGCAAGATATGATGTAGCATCTCTACTATCCAAATACAATACTATACTACTTTTTGAATTATTTGGTATAACATAACTCATTTATTATATAATATATTTTTATTATTTCTTAGTTTTCTTCTTCTTCTTTTTCTTAACTGGTTTTGAAGCACCCATTTTCTTTTTAGCAATAGCCTCCAATAATGCGGGTGGTAGATTTTTATATTGTTTTGGAGTTATCAATCCAGCATCTAATGCTTTTTTACTTAATTCACTCGGCATCTTTATAATAAATACAACATTTTAATTAATTGATATTTTAACATTATAATTATCTTATTTTATTTACCGCCACCAACTTGCTCGTCATCAAAATCTTCTTCAAATCTATCTCTCGTTCTTTCTTCACTTTTTTCTCTTGCTATTCGTTCTAATTTTGTTTCTTTCTTTTTTACTTTTTTCGGTTTTACTGGTTTCTCTTCTTCAACTACTTCTTCAACTTCTTCTTCTTCTGCTTCTTCTTGTAAATCATCATCTCTCTCGACTCTGGCTGTTCTTATTCTTAATTCTCTTTCTTCTACTGTTTCTGTTTTACTGGTTCTGTCTCTGTTTCTATTTTCTATATCTACAATTTCTTGTAGATTTTCACCCAATTTAACTAACAACAATTTAAGTTTAACTAATTGACTACCTGTTAATTCACCATCTTCTTCTGCTCTCTTCATAATTTCATCAATTGTCTTTTTAGACTTACTTATTGTTTGCTTTGTATCAAACATATTTTTCTTTACATATTTTGAAAAAGCATTAGCCAGTTTATCTTTTAGATTATTGTTGAAATTTCTCAGTTCTATTATTCTTAAAGCATCTTCTTGACTATATGCTTTTCTACCAACTGACTTTGTATTATCACTTTCTATTAAATCTCTAAATTTTTCTTCTTCATTAACTAGTCTTGACGATGATCTTGGTATATTTTGTGTTGCTGTAATTATTTCATTTGAGAATGCTTTACCAAAAATATTACTTACTAATTTCTGACTTAATTCTTTGTCTGCTTTACGAGATGCTCTTTGACTTAAATTTTGATCTACTGCTCCACTTAATATTTCACCAACTTCTTTATCAATAAAATCCGCGTCTCCCCGTCGTCTCAAATTATCTCTGGCTTTTTTCTTTTCTCTTTGTTTTTCATCTTTAATTCTTCGCATTTCATCATCCAATTTTTCAGTAGCAATATTAAAATCTTTCTTTCTTGCTTCTTTCAATAATAAATCTCTTACTGCTCTTTCATCAGTTTGTATATCTAATTGTTTTTGAAGTCTATCAGAATATGCTTTATCACCAGTTTCTTGTAATACTTTTAATGTTTGTGCTTCTTCTAATAGTTTATCTTTTAATAATTGTTTTGATATTTTATCTTCAATTTCTGGTGATTTAACATCTTCTAAAAATGATTTTCTTCTTTTACTTGTTGGTGATATTTGTTCTTTTATTTTTTTAAATATTTCAATATCACTATCACTATCATCTGTTGTTTCTTCTTCTTCTTCAAGTTTAAATGATATATTTGAACTTTCTCTTTGTTTTGCTTTTACTCGATCATTTGCTTCTTTCAATATTCTTTTTATTGTTTCATCTGGTGTTTCTTTTGGTGTTTCTTTTGGTAATGGTCTTGGTTTATCTTTTCTATTTCTGTATGCTTTCAATAATTCTTCTTGGGAACTGAATGGAACTTCTACTTCTCCACCAACTTTAAATCTTTGTGGAGCGGGTTCTGGTTCTGGAACTGGCTCTGGAACTTTTACTAATGATTTTTGTGGCGGGAATGATGGATTTTTATTTGATAATTTTAATACTGGTCTTGTGTTCGGTTGCTGTCTTTCAATTCTGTCTTGTCGTTGTATTTCTGCTCTATTTAAAGATTCTTTTCTTTTAAATTGTTCTTCTGTGGTTCTTTGTGCTTGTTCTCTTGCCGATTTTTCTGTATTTAATTTTCTTGTGGCAACTCTTGTTCTACTTTGTTCTTGTCTTTGTTCTTTTTCTAATCTCTCGACTCTTTCTTGCTGTATTTTTATTGATTGCTCTGTGTCTCTTCGTGCTATACCGCGACTAATTCTTTGTCTTTGTATTTCATTTTGAGTTGTTTCAAGTTCATTTACAAACTTTGATTTTGGTTTTTCTTCTTCTACAACTGGTGTTTTTTCAACTGGTTCTTTTGATTTTTTAAGTTCTTCTCTTAATGATTTTACTTCTTTTGATAAATCACTTACGACTGATGCTGTGCCGTCATTTTTTGATTTATTAAAAAACTGATTTATATCTCCACTACTTCTTCGGTTTTGAGTTCTTTGAACTGGATTTGTTATTTGAGCCATTTGAAGTGCTTGTAATTTTTCTAATTCAATTTTCTCTCGTAGTATTGATAAAGCATCTCTTTCTTTTACTTTTTTATCTTGCTTTTTATTTGTTTTCTTTCTTGGTTTATACGAGCCACGAGTTCTATCTTTTACTGTTCTTACAACATTTTGAACTACTTCAACTTTACCGTCTTTTTGGACGCTGGCTTTCGCTCCTACAACTGATTGAATTTGTTTAACTTTTACTTTTTTCTTCTTCTTTTTCGGCATCAGTTTATATTAATATGCTATAAATAAATTTTATATTAAGTTATTAAATTATTTTACTAATATAAATTTTAATTTTGAAATTATTTTCTTGATAATATATAAATATGTTCGATCATCTTGTTGTTGGTTTAACAGTTATCGGTGGTTTGTTCTCTGGTGGCTATGGTAGTTATTTGTATGGTAGATATAAGATTAACAGTAAAGTTATGGATTTGAAACAATTGAGAAGTGATATTCTTTTAAGTCAGCAGTCTCATAATGAATTGGTATTTGAAATTGATAATAAAATTAAACAAATGGAAGCATTTCAAAAATTGAGTGTTTTTTCTAAAAAAATTAAAGTTTAAAATTATTTTCTCAATACTATATATACAAATGAGTGATCCGTTAATGATAAAAAATCCATTTTCTATTAAGTCGGCTGTCGGTGTTAGAATGGGACTTGATAAAGATCCAAGATATAATAGAGAATCTCAACCGAAACATATTCATACATCAGTATTACCAAGTGGTAATAAATCAATATTTAATCCAATAGATGAGAAATTAAATTATATTTGTGGTATAAATGAAGAAAAAGAATATGCTGATTTATCTAAAATGGACTATTATGTATCTGCTGAAACATTAAACAACAATAGAACAGATGGTAAGACACCGCATAAAGATGGTGTGCCGTATTCTTTTCTTCAAGTTAAAAACGAACTTGATGGTATTGAGTGGTATAGAGTTCATTATCCTAAAATACCCGAAGAACTATTACCAATTATAGCAAGATATAACTGGGGAGAACCAATAACAAAGAAATCAGTTAAAAATGAAAAGAAGAAATTAAAGAAAAAAGTTCAAAAATATAATAAACTTGATGTTAAAACGGGATCATTTATAGTTGATTTCTCTTAATTAAAATAAATAATATATAACAATCATAATAATATATAAGTTAATATATATAATAATGAGTTTAAGAGTTCAAAAAAGATTTGGTGTTGATTACTCAGAAGCCGATATGGATAAAAGCAGTAGTATGCCGTTGTCATTTCCAACACTTAATAACTTTCATCAAGATAGATATAGTGGATTTCATCAAAGAGTTGGTGGCGGTTCTATTGGTAAAGATGTTATACCAATTTATAAGCATTCTCATTATGCGGATCCAAGTAAATATTTAGATAATATGCGTGGTATGGATGATAGAGATAAACTTGCTACGATGCGCAGTATAGTTCAAAAACTTGCTAATACTACCGAATTATCTCAAAGAGCATTTCAATAATTCATAATTCTATTTCACTTTTTGATTTGAATGATAATTGATTAAAACATTTATGAAACATTTTATCGTGTGATTTATTAACATCTATATAAATAAAATTATGTTGTTTATCAAAACAATACTTTAATATACTATAATAATCTTCTTTCGGTATTAATATCAATTCATCAAAAATAGTATCGATCTCTTTCTTATTTTTAGTAGAATACAGAATAACTTGCGTTGCTGTCTTTCTTAGAGTAATTGGGATTTTATTCCATATTTGAGTAGTGATAATAAAACTACAAGAACCACCAGCACCAGCAAGATGTCGTCTATTCATTAACATTTTATTTAAGAGAGTTAAAACTCCGTTCTTTTTCATATCATTCACTACATCATCCATAATGAATAATATTTTTTCACCACTATCTTTTATATCTAATAATACTTGCTCTAAATCTTGTGATGTCAATTCTGTAAATTTCTGTTCTTCTGGTAAATCACCAAATGGATCGTCTTTTAATGTTATTAGACTTGGTGAAAATACATAAATTCTATCAAATTTTTTATTATACACTTTATTTTTCTTACATATTAAGTTTAATATTAGAGAAGTCTTACCACTTGCTGGCTTGCCAGCAATCAACATAAAGAAATTTAATTGCTGTGGTAATGGTAATGGTATTGTATTATCTACATCATCGCAAGAAAACTCTATTTTTGATAATTTTATTTTTTTCTCTGGTTCGGTTTCTATTATCTCCATATGATATACTTAATGATAATATATTTTATTTATTTATTAATACTATAAAATTTTACTTTAACGGATTAACCAAATTTAAAAACATCTCCATATGTCAGTCTTCTCCGTGCCTGCTGTTGTGGTATTGATTCTACATATTCTTCTTCTTCTTCTTCTTCACTACTTGATGAACTTTCATATACAACTTTTTTCTTTACTGGTTTTTTCTTTTTCTTTGGTTTCTTTTTGATTATAATTTCTTCTTCTTCTGCTGATGAAGAATCACTGCTACTTTCATATATTATTGTTTTCTTTACTGGTTTCTTCTTTTTTAATGGCTTGCCAACTTTATTACAATGTAATTTTTCTTCATTTATGACAACATTTTCTTCAAGTTTTTCAAGTTCTTCAAGTTCTTTTTTTAATGCTTCTTTTTTAGAAATCTTCTTTACATTATCTTTTTCTTTCTTACGAATTTCAATATTTTCAGCCCGTTTCAATTGTGCTTTTTTCAACGCTTCAATCTGTTTTTCTGATCTTGGTTTCTTAACTTTTTGTATTGTTCGAGTCGGTTCTCCGTCATTTTCTTCAATACTCTCATTTATTGTTTCATTAATGGAGTTTTCATCTTCATTATCGGTCATTTTATATTAACTATTAAGATAAAAAATTATAAGATTGATAAATTTTAATTTTATATATATTTATTATATATGGCTACATTTACAGCAAAAACATTTTTAAAGCACGATGATTATATGACCCCTAAATATGCTTGGGAAAATATACAGCAATACATACCAAAAGATAAAATTATTTGGGAAGCATTTCGGGGAGATGGAAAATCTGGCGATTATTTAAAAGAACTCGGTTTTGATGTTATCCATAATGATAATGATTTTTATAAATCTAACGAAGGAGATATTATCGTAAGCAATCCACCATTCTCTAAAACAAAACAAATTATGCCGAGACTTAAAGAATTGAATAAACCATTTATTCTAATTATGCCGTGTAGTAAAATAAATACACTATATTTTCGGGATAGTTTCAAGAATTCTAATAGCGATTTACAGATTATTATACCAAAGAAAAGAATACATTTTGATAAACTAATTGATGGAAAAACTCCCGATGGATGGCGAAATGCTTGTAATTTTGATTGTTTCTATTATTGTTATAAAATGAACTTACCGAAAGATCTTATATGGTTAGATTAAATTTATATTAATCATTAATAATAAAATATATTATATATTAAATGAGTGTTTCAAGAAACTTCGGGAGAACGCTAAGCGGTCAAACTGATTTATCACTTGATAATATTAGATTGCCGAATAATGTTAATACAATAAAAATTGATGGTAATAGTGGATTACCGAACCAAGTTCTTGCTAAAAATGGAATAACTAATAAATTAGAATGGGATTTCGTTGAAACAACTACAATACCAGATGGTTCTATTACTGGTAATAAACTCGCACCAAATATTGTTATTAATACTTCTGGTAATATTACTGGTGCTATTATTACCGCCACCGATAAATTCGTCCAAAGTGGAACTAATGATAATTTATATAATGGTAAAATTAGAACACCAGCAATAACAACATTAAATAGTGATAATGGTTTAACTACATTAAATGGTGGTAATGTTGAATTATTTAGTGATGGTGGAACTACTAAAAAAATTGAATTAAATGGTGGTCTCGGTGATATCAAAACTTTTAATGCTTCTGGTAATGAGACGATAGATATTGATGGTGCTACTGGAAATATTAATATGAAACTTGGGGGTCATATTGAATTGTTTGATGGTGCTGGAAATATTGCTATTGAATTAAATGGTTCAAATGGATTAATAGAATGTAGAGATCTTAATGTTTTATCACATTCTGGGACAATCGCTTTTGATGTATTGCGTGCTAATCAGATTGCTTTACCAAAAACTGGAACAGCAACGACTTTAATAACTGATACTCAAATGAATCTGGGTCAAACTAATATTTCTGCCGAAGGAACATACGCAAAGTTTAAAAATGGTCTTTTTAATGGTGGTCTTAATCTCGGTAGCGATTCATTAGTTATTCGGGGGCAAACTGAAACTTTAACTGACGCAAGCGGTAATCTTGGGACTATAAAAATGGATACAGGCAATTTGAATTGTTTAACTGGAAATATTACTGCTACTATCGGTAATATTACTGCTACTGCTGGTGATATTACTGCTACAAATGGTAATGTTTATGGTTCTGTATTAGAATTTGGTAGCAGTATTCAACACGGTTCAACTCTACCAAGTTCATTTACTATTGATTCAACTGGTGATATTGATACTCCAAATGGTAATTACACATCTTTGAATGGTAATATAACTTTAACAAATGGAACATTTTTCGGAAATGTTGATGGAACTATTACAGAAACTCACATAGACGGACAAAGTTT
>TARA_R110000824_G_scaffold48582_1_pt1 | contig 11911 bp, 11 predicted proteins | sample TARA_R110000824 | Tara Oceans TARA_R110000824 (sample SAMEA4397747) | marine metagenome | biome: Polar Biome; feature: [MES] marine water layer (ENVO:01000295) within the mesopelagic zone...; material: water (ENVO:00002006), including particulate matter (ENVO:01000060) such as...... | reverse complement strand
TTCGGGGTAAATTCATAAAAATAGTCCATGCCTCTAGATATCGCACCATTTTGCCATAAACTAGTATTACCACAATAATCATCTATATTATCACTAAAAGCGTAAGAACATGGCATTACATTAATTGACGGGGTAGTAACTGAGCTTCCACCTGGGAGATTATATTCATGAATATTAGGTACCAAATATTTTGCTTTTCTTTTACCACCAACTGTAGAACTATCTAAACCAATTCTAAACCTATATTTTCCTCTAATGGGTATACCTATAGAATCGTCTTCCGAAATAATTTCATCACCAAATTCATTAGTTATCATATAATCCAGATTCATAGGTACTTGCACGGTAAAAGTACCACCGTCATCTATTACTTTAGATGTGCCTTCTAAATTAAAGTGTTCTAGATGTGGTTTACCATCTTGTAATCCAGTAACTGGGTCAGTTCTAAGTTTAATAGTAAATCTTACAGCTTCTATAGTTCCTGGTCCTGTAGTTAATGAGCACATTTCTCCTTGATATCTACTTGGTCCACAACTTGTGGATATTGAAGCGGCATTATCATCACTAAATATTGCTCCCATTAAGGTAGCTGTAGGTTGTATTTCTACCCCTGAATCTCTTAAATCAAAATCGACTCTAGTTATTCCTATATTACATAAATCTTTACTACCCCAGAAAGGTGTGACCTCTATAGATTTTTCTTGGATGATAACTTGGGGTAGGGTGACGAGATTTGGGGATGACATAAATTCTGTGTAACTCTTAAATTTATCAGGTGAGACTCCTCTTACAATAAAATCAATAGGTTTCATGGAATGACACCCAATGTCTCCCACATCGACGGAAAGATGTATCTTTTGTACCCCCAATGGGAGTCCCCATATCATATAATCCCCACTATCATTTGTCTTAACAGTAAACTTATAATATTTGTCATATACCTCTAATAATAAAGGGTCTAATAAAAATTCTTCTTCTGTCGGTAAACTACCTGTCGGTGTGTGACATTCGTTTTGTTTAGCTGTGCTAAGTAAATTGTATCTATACCCTAACTCATTTTTATCGGTAGTTTCTTTGTATGGGTATAGTTCAGAAATGACTGGGTCTTCACTATCTTCATCAGATAGAGGAATAAAGATAGATACTTTAGCATTTGGTATTCCGTACCCACCATTTGCAAGTACTCTTCCCACAACTACCCCAAAATCGGCACACAATCTTGAATATACTTCAGACTGTGTAAGTTTAAGACTTAGGATTTCTAGTAAATCAAAGTCTTGCTCTAATGTAACATTTATATTTTTGTCAACACCAGGTGTTGTTCTAATCCTATAGCTTTTCTGCATACAAAGTCTTTACCTAATAAATAGTTTATGGCTTAGAATCAAAATTAAATTAAAGTCCCTCTATGTAAACTATTATTATGATATATTAGTTTGGTCAGGATTTTTTAATCTAACCACTATGTCTTTATCTGGGTATCTAACTTGAAAGGTCTGATTTGGTTGAGCAAAGATAGTTTGGTCTATTAAGCTAATTTGTCTAGTTGTGGCATTAGAGTAAGGTTGTGATACTTGTCCATCAGAGTATTGTCCACCTAATTCATTATATAATTCTATATCTATTATATTAATTACTCCATCTAATTGTGCTAATTCTTTGCTTAATTCACCAAGAAAAATGTCTTGCCCTAGCTCTCTTTTAGTTGGTACGAAGAAATCTGCTGTAGTATTAATTACATTGGTTACTATTTGTCCTTGATTGAATCCTTTATCTGTGTATAGATAAATTTCTAGTCTTAAATCTATAACTTCAGCAGAACCTACAGATATATAATCATTTAACATTCTATAGTCGGACATATAATCTGCGACATTTTGTGATAAAACACTAGGAATCCTAGAAGTTAACGCTCCATCTGGTGTATAAGATAATAACTTAACTAATACCTTATTTTCTTCTTCTACCACACCTACTTTTGCTGGGGCTCCAAATTCACTAGGCATTTTTCTTATCTGGGCAATATAGTCATTAATAGTCACTGCTCTATTCTGTGCTGCAAAATTAAAAGAAACGTAATTTCTAACTTCTTCAATGGAAGGCATATTAGCTCCACCAATTGCTGCCGTTATATTTGTTACCTTCAAAGAATTATCTACCGCGTTATTGATATTATTATTAGGTCCATTTAACGCAAAATTATATAACCCTAATGTAGTAATAACATTATTACCTAAATTAGTATTTTTTCCTCCCCCCACTCTATATTGTATAAAAAGAGTAGTATTCGCTTTAGGCGCTAAACCTAAAGAGAGATTATCCATATATTTGTTTAAATCTAGATTATAACCAGTTTGATTGGTAAAATCGTCTAAGGTTGATTGATTAGAAGATAGTCCACCACCAAAAGTTAAATAAAAGAAACCTTCTGGGGTATATTCAGTTATATAACGACTATCTGTGCTTATATATTTACCAACTTTTATGCCTGCTTTACCTGTAGGTTTTGTAGAATCTACTATGAATACTTTATCGTCTACTAATGCATTTACCTGATACCATTTATTTGCTGAAGAAACAAACTCACTAGGGTTTGGGAGTGCTTGCACATTATTACCGTCTTTTTGTATGACACTAACAACACCAAGTACATTTCTTTCTGGTAAATAAACTTTTAAAAACGGTTTAACATCAGTATCTGTAATGACTCTCTTAAACACTTTTGTAACCCCATTTACTACAACTTCTCTTTTGGTCATGGTGTAGTTCACAATATTACCGTTTGAGTCGAAGTTTGGGACTTTTGTTCGATTAGGGAATCCACTTGAATCGTATGGTGAAGCAAAATTAACGTCACTTGCCGTTTCAAAAACTTGACCAGCTCCTTTACATTGTGCGCCTCTTTGTAACATCCCTAAATACCTAGCGTCTTCTTTGTCTCCCCTTACTGGAACATTTATACTAAAATCAACCACCGATACCGAAGGTCTATTACCTGGTATTTTTAAACCATAGGTTCTAGCAATATTATAAAGAGAACTCCTTTCTTGTGCGTATTGTAGTACTGTTTCTTGGATACTTCTATCTATGTGATAATGTAGATTATCGGCGACTGCAGCGTTTAAATCTAGAAATACAGAAAATAATGAAGCGTCGTTAGCGTTTTGGATTAGGTCAGGATAATAGTCATTAGTGTATCTTAATAATTCGTTTCTTAATCCTAAAAAATCTCTTTCTGTGTATGATATTTTTTTATCTGCCATCTTATAAATTTATTATTACGAAGTCTCTGGTTTCAAAAGCACTATCGGTTATTGTAAACTCTATTAATACCTTTGCTGTATAATCATCTGTTCCAGCTCCGGCTACCCTATATACTCTATCATCATTAGTGGTAACTAGAGTTCCCTCTGTTTCCTCCGCTTCTGCTGCATGGGTAATAGTTATCTTATCTATTCTTAGATTTGGTATGTATTTTATAACAGCGTCTCTAATCTCAGCTTCTATAGCGTCAAAAGTACGATTATCCATTGGTTCAAAGATAAATTGGTATAGTCTTGTTCCAAAATCTGGAAGAAAATACCTTGTACCCTTTCTAGTTAACAATAAATGGATAAAATCAGCTCGTATTTCTGACTCTGGAGATTCTGTCATATCCATATAATAACCTTTTGCGCTATCACGAAAAGGAAAATTTATACCAAATGTGCCGTTAGTTGCCATAGTTTATTTTATTATAAATACACTAATTATAATTTCTTATCGTTTTTTACCTCTTTTACTTCTTCTTTGTGTCCACAATAAGGACATATTATTAAATTAGGTGTCATTTCTTTATTATTTGGTACATTATTATAAAACAAATGGTAGTCAGCAATTGACCACCATTTATTACATTTTCCACAATTAAAGTGGTACAATACTTCTTTACTATATTTGTGTTTCACTTATTTCTTTTATCTCTTCTTTTCCATTAAGAGAACCATTTTTATTTAATTTTTTCAAATCTATGTCAATTTCACATGCACCTCCTGCACAAGCCAATTCACCAGATAAATCAGTATTATCATCTAATTCAATAACTTTAGATAAATCTATATCAATTAACATTTTTAACATTTCTTCATACTTTTCTTTTGTGACATCTTCAAATGGAGCTTGGGTATATGAACCACCATCGTATGGTAATACAGATAATCCATTATAATGCTTTCTATTTGTCCACATCCACTCTCCGGCTAAATCCCATTCATTTTCTTTTAGAGAAATTGTAGCAGATACATTATGTGAATTTGACCCTTTACGATGTCCAGAACGTACCCATTCAGTTGCAACTTTCTTTACTCTTTCTAATAAGTCAAATGGTGATTCTGTTCTTAATATTGACCCTTTTGGTGCTTTTTGTGGAATACTAATTACAGCTGTATCGTGTGGTCTAAAATAGTCATCCTCTAATAATTCTGGATGATTAATGTGTAAATACGTATAAATTGCCTCATTTTTACCTACACGAAGTCTTCTAATATAATAATAGTTGTGCCATGCATGTATACCTGATGATGTTCCTAATGTTAATGACGTTGTTCCTGCTGGTTTTACTGTTGTAGTTCTTGCTGCTTGGTTAATATCTAATAATTTAGAAACTCTAGTGTTTTCTCTTTTTACGAGACTAGCGGCCTTTGACATGTTATAATTAAGAACTTTGCCTGAACCAATTCCTGTCATTGACACTCCTATTAAAGCTTCTTTTTCTGTTGTTTCTCTCCATATATCTCTAAGATAATGGAAGTTGGTGTACCCTGCTTGGAGTGTTCCTATAAATGCTGCTACTTTAACTCTTTCATTTAAGTCATCTTGTGATTCTATATTACTTACATTAACTTCACATAAATTACAAAATTGATATGGGCGTAAAGCTATCTCACAACATGGATTTGTTCCCCAATCTTTATCATTGTTCAAATATATACCAGGTTCTCCTGCTCCGGATAGTTCTACCCTCTTCCATAACTCCATAAAGAATTCTTTAGTAATTTTATGTCTCATTAAACAAGCTGAGTTGTTTGCTCTACCTCTTTGTGGGTTTAATTCCCACCAATTACCAGCTTTACAACCAATCATTGAGTCGTCATCTGCACTAAATAAACTTATCAAAGCTGCTCTTCTAATACCTCCCGCTAATACAGCGTCAGCTATATAACATACAATATCATGTACTTCTAATGTCGATAGTTGTTCTCCGTTTTCTTTTTGAGATAACGTACCTTCAATTTTCACTAAACATTCTTTTAACGGTTGTGGTCCAGGGGCCTTTCCACCGGAAGTTACTAATCTAGCTCCTTTTGCTCTAATATCTGAATAGTCAAATTCAACTTTGCTACCTCCACCATTCATATATGATTTCATAAGAACCTTTATGGAGTCAGCCCAACCTTCAATTGAGTCTCCAATTAGGAATCTTCTTTTTCTTTTTGGGTATGGCTTTTGAATGACCGGAAGTTTATTTACGTGATGTCTCTGAACAGAATATCCAACACCTGTTCCGCCTAGTAATAAGAACATTGTTTCACTAAATGAATCTATATGGTCTATTGGTAGATAAGCACAATTGTATATTCTATTAGGTGATATTTCAATTGGTTTGCCACCGAATTGCATAGACCTCATTGAAGGAAGTACTTTTTTACCATATACTAACTTATATTTTTCTTCTATATCCTCCATTAAGTGGGGATATTTTTTTATATGCATATTTTTATTACGTGTTACCAATTCTTCCCAAGTCTCTCTTCTATTTAGTTCAGGTAAGTACTTTGCATACTTCATATAAACTGTAATATCTGATAAAATTTTATTTGAAACTTCCATATATTTTAACTTTTAGATTTATTAATTATTTTTTCTCTTCTTTGTAGAGCCTGAGTAACCCTATCTCTATTTCTTTGTTCTCTTTCCTCTTCTATACCTAGGAAAGTTTGTGATTGTGCGGTATCTATTTCTAACATCTCATTATCAAACTTACAATTTTCAAATACAATACCGTCTTTGCCTATCCTTGACTTAGTTATAGCGATAGTTGCTAATCCTAATTCTTTTTGTTGTAAAGTCTTCGCGATAGATATAATTACATGCCCAACTTGTGCCTTTTTGATGGAACCACCCATTTGGTCTGTTGTTACTACTTCGGAACTTATAGATGAACGATTTCCTTGTGCTGCAGTCCAACCAACCATATCCATTTCTGTGCACATAGTCTCAAATTGTCTCATTACTGCTCCTTCTCCCTTCCATTCATTTTCAAAACTTTTACTAGGGATAACACAGTCTATATAGTCTAAAACTATCATGTCAAATTTATTACCTTCTGACACTAACTTTCTTATTTTATTTTTTATATTGTTCATCGTGATGCTATCTGATGGTAATTTCTCCAATATTAATCTACCTTTTGTCCTACTTTTATCCAATTTTTCTAAAACCTCCTTTTTCTTTTCAGATTGAAGTTTTGATGGTATTTTTGTCCAACAAGTTATATGTTTACGTTGTATAATCTTAGGGTTATCTTCAAAAAATATTTGTAATACGTTATATCCAGAATTATAAGCTTCATTAGCTATTTTAGTTAACATTGTTGTTTTACCAACTCCTGTTGGTGCTAGAAAAACACCTATTTCTCCTTTTGCTAAACCACCATCTAATAAATTATCTATACCGGGTATGCCGGTAGCTATAGGGTGTCTGAAATCCTCTTGTAATGCCTCATCTAACTTAGAAAACACATCCATTGCTCCATCCTCGTTTTCACCAACTTGAATAGCATCTCTTATATACTCTTCACACTTATCATAAGATTCAAAATCCCCCTTCTCTAAAATCTTATTAACTTTTTTAATAGCTTTTTTTAATTCTTGTTGTTTACAGAATTTAAGAGACTTTTCTTGAACCCATAAATGGTCTTCATATGAGATTTTTTTAATCTCCTTAATCATATCAAATATATTTCTTTGTGCCATTTCAGAAGTTACTTCTATTCTAGTAATCTGGTCTAAAGCATCGAAAGATGGTGTAGTCTGGTAGTTCTCATAATACTCTTTTACCATCTGCATAATTAACCTATAGTATTGATTATCAAAATAGCGAGAATCTATCACATCGATAATAATCCCTGCAAATTTTTTGTCGGTTATTATTTGATTAATTAGCTTTAGTTGGAAGTTATTTCCTAGGTATCCGAAATTTTCATTAGTAGTAGTCATGTATATCTTTTAGTGTAATAATAAATAGTTTTAGTAAGTGTATTATCTGTTAATAATAGCTAAGTTTTTTAAGTGACAAAGTGTCCGATAACTCATTTAAGATTCTAGGGATGATAGGTCTAATGTCCACAGTATATCTTACCTTGGGTGGGTATACCCCTGCAGGTAAAATTCTATGATATATCTCACTGCCGTTTAGCTTCAAAATAAGATGAAATTTTTCATCCCATACACTCGGTTTCTCCTCATTAGTCAATTTGTCATCAAACTCTTTTTTATATCTATAAGGATTATATTCGTCATAAAGTTTATCAATAGACTTCTTTACTAGCTCATCTTCTAGCCCACTTGATATGTAGGACATGCTGTCATGGACATCAATAGTGTCCCTTGTTTTGGGGTTATATTTCCTAACATTAAAGTATCGTTGACAAATAATATTGTCGTCAATGGTTAATAGAAACTCAAATTTTGTTATATCTTTTAAATTATCATTCTTAATTTTCATAGTATTATTTATTTTAATTTTTTATATTTTTTCTTTTCTGTTCTCCCTAATCTTATAAAGGGTTGTAGATATTCTGACCATCCATCATCTTTCTTAGGTAAAAACCTAAATAACCCATCTTCCATCATTAATTTTATAACATTTTTCCAATGTCTGTCTGTTGGGTCTAGTGGTGAATTAATCAATTCATCTATTTCTTTCTTACTTTCTTCTTTTAGTATAGGGTGTTTTAGGTCTATTAATTTAGCCCCCATAGAATAGAAATCCAAACCAAATTTACCTTCTCTACTCTTACCATTAAGGATGTTATTAGCTATAACATTCTTTGGGAAATCATTAATAATTTCTCTACTAATATCAAAAATGTAATCAAAATTAATGTCTTCTTCTACAACTTTTGGAAACATTTTTAATAAAGTTTTCTCACCTAACTTTTCTATACCACCAAAATTATCTGAACTATCCCCAACCAAAATTTTAACTAAAGGTATATTAGATGGTGGCACAGAAATATGTCTTAAAGGTATTTTATCTTTATGTGTTAATTCAGTTCTTGTAGACGCGAGATACACTTTAACATCTTCTGATATTAATTGTGTTAAATCTTTATCTACAGTATATATCGTCTTCTTTTCTTTTGGAGAATTGTGACAATAGTACGCTATACAGTCATCAGCTTCGGCATATTCATATTCTCCTTGTCGTACAAATAAATCTTCTAAGTATTGTTTAATTCTATTGTGTTGATATCGAAAAGACTCACTGTCTTCTCGCATCGTGTCTCGTTTCCTACCAACTTTATAAGGGGGGTATATTTCTCTTCTTTTGAGCTTATTTTCTGGGCCATCCCAGAAAACAACAACTTTAGTGTACCCTTCATCTATCAAACTTTTTTTGATTGTGTTGATAAAATGAAAAATAGCTCCCACATGTTGTTCATCGTTGTAAAAGTTTTTTACACCATGAAATCCTATTTTAAATAGGGAATTTCCGTCAATAATAAGAGTATGTATCACTGGTAATTTTTTATAGGTTAAACAATATTTTTAATATAACTCTCCGGTTTCTTCATCAGCTATGTTGAAGTCCCCTTCGGCACCTATAATCTTATTCCAGTATGAGGAATTTTCTTCTTTATACGCGTCAATGGAAATCTTTTCGTCATTTTTGTCTCTACCTTTTAGAAAGCCATGTGCTACTATTAAAATCTTACCATCGTCGTATCCTAACCCATTAACGTGGTTTTTCATAACAGAAACCTTGCTTCTAGTAGCAAATTTAATCTTTCTTTTATCTTTTGTCGCGGTTATTTTACCTATACCAGCATTTTTTTGATTACCAAATAGGAAAACTAGTGTTGAATTTAACCATAACGCTTCCCCTCCTTTAGCTTTTATTTTTGGTTGACCAAACGGATTATCTGGTAATTCTACCCATGGTTGGTTAACCACTACTAGTGTGTTAGTGTATTTTGAACTTTCTTTTCTACTTCCTGAAATTCTTTGATTTAATCCCATACCAACCTTATCAGCTAATGCGGCAGCGTTATGCATTTTACCACCTTTACCATCAAAAGTCATCTTACACGGTACAGAACCTACAGAGTCCCATAAAAACAATAAATCATATTCTAACTCACCTTTAAGTTGAGCATCTATAAGTTCATTTATGTAATCAGTAATCTGTTCTATGTATTGAAAGTCGTTGTTAAAGAGAAAGAACCCATCCCATTCACCATTATCGCCTTTTTCACAATCTAAACCCATTAATTTAGCGTGTTCAAAATCCCATTTCTGTTCCGTAATAATAAACACTGGTAATATATTTTTTCTTTGTGCGTCCACAGCTGTTTTAACTAGTGCTGTAGTCTTTCCAGTATCACTATGCCCAAGAAGCATATTGATGTGCCCCATTGATGGACCAGGTAATCCGGTCGCGTCTATAAAGGCGTCACCTAAATCAAAAAACTTATCTGTTTTGTATATCGCTTTTTTAGAAAATTTTTGTTTAATTTCTGAAAAACTTCTTTTCTTTATTGCCATGTCTTTTTATTAGAATGGTAAATCTTCATCTTGTGGAGATTTACTTTGTGGGTCCGTAAATTCTTTTTCTGTCGTATTTGTGGTAGTATTCATCTCTGTTTGTTCTGAACCAGTGTACACATATTTTTTAAGCTCACTGTCCCATTCTGGTGTTTCTCCTTTTGATATTGCTTCTAAATACTCTACTGGTTTTTGTGAATACACATCTCTCCAACCTTCATCGTTGCCTAACCATTCATTCGTTAATGATTCGTCAGTATTAATTGGTGATGGGTCTTCTGTCATTATGGTACTTACAGAAGTATATGTAACACCATTTGGTGACTTAACTTGTTTAAGGATAAGTGATATATCTCTACCTTCTTTTGTGTCTGTTATATCACCTCTTTTTTGGAACAATGGCACTAGTTTGTCCATAATACCATCTCCTTTATAATTGTGTTTAAATCTCCAAAATTTCACACCGTCATCTTCATTACTCCTATCAACTACTTTAACAATGTAGAACTTTCTAGACCTATACTGTCTAGCTAAGATTTTGTCTTGTTCATTACCTGTAAGTTTTAAAGCCTCTTCAACGTCATTTAAAGGACTTTTATCTCCAGTCGGTGACCCATCTGAATTTTTACCTGGGTCATATAGTTTTTGCCATCTTCCTTGAATTTGAACTTCGTGGAACCATACTTCTTTAAATGGTGATGACCCATCTTTTGTTGGTAAAATTCTTACTATTTTTTCACCCTCTTTTTGTCCCTTTGGTAGGAAAGCGGCAAAGTATTTTTTTAGTCTGTCTTCGTTGCTGACAAATTTCTTTTGTGTGTTTGTTGTTTGATTTTTCTCGTATTGATTAAGGATTGCGTCTAAACTACTCATAATGTATTTTTTTTTTTAATTTATTAATATAAAAACTGAATTTTTATTAAAATATAGATAAAAAAAAAGACGAGGTAAAGTCCCCGTCCAATTATTTTTAATTATTTTTTTTGTCGAGAATCTTATCTAAATATTTTTAACTTTCTTTCATAGACCTCTTCCTTTTCTTTTTCTTCTTCTTCTTTGTCTGGACCATCTAGACTTGCTTGTATTTCTGAGTCATTATAGTTTTCTACTTCTTCTTGTGTTAAAACATACTCATTTTTTCCCGACTTTTCCATTTCTGGCTTTTTTTCTGCAAAATAGTCATCTGGTGACTGGGTGAACGGACCACTATCCAATGACCTCATTTCCAGTCTTTCTTTTTGAGTCGGTGGTCTTAGTGATTCAATTTTCCCTTCAAGAGCTTCTATATTTGACATAACTTGGTCCATATCACCTAATTTAGCTTCTAAGTTGTCCAATTTAGATAATAGACTATCAATTTTTTCGTTTTGTTTGTCTATACCATCAGATGCTTTTCCAGCCTTATCACTAGCTTCTTGTGCTGTGTCTACTATATCTGTAACATCTATTTCTTCAGTAGCACCCCCATCAGTAGTTTCGTCTTCCATGCCCAGGTCTTCACCTTCTTCTGTGCCTAAATCCATATCTGTTTCTTCTTCTCCTGGTCCACCACCTTCTTCTTCTCCTGGTCCACCACCTTCTTCTTGTCCTGGCATTTCAACTGGAGCGACTGACTCTATATCAATATCATCTACTGCTGTAGTATCTTCTTGTTCGCCCAATTCAGTTTTTGCCCCAGCAAACCCTAATGATATTTCATCTAGATTGTGTACATAACCATCTATCTCATTAAATCTTTTAATTTCTTCTATTAAAATTTTATCTACTTTCATATTAACCATTTAAAAGAGTTCTACCATCTTCTACTATCATAGTTTTATTAACCTTTTCCACTAAGCCGTCTTTAGTTTTGATAGTGTGACATTCTCCTGTCTCTAAATCACAAACTTCAGTCATACCATTACCTAGATTGGTTTCTTTAATTCTTCTTTTCTCTTTATCAAGAAAATTGTTTAATGTGTTTTCTAATTTTTCTGACATAATTACTTTTTATTATAAATATACGGGGATTAAACAAATGTTAAGTTATATCTTTTCTATTTTCCCAAGTAAAGTCCCCATCTTTATATATTGTTGGATTTGGCGTTGCAGACACGTATCCTCCT
>TARA_R110000824_G_scaffold55069_5_pt1 | contig 11920 bp, 22 predicted proteins | sample TARA_R110000824 | Tara Oceans TARA_R110000824 (sample SAMEA4397747) | marine metagenome | biome: Polar Biome; feature: [MES] marine water layer (ENVO:01000295) within the mesopelagic zone...; material: water (ENVO:00002006), including particulate matter (ENVO:01000060) such as...... | reverse complement strand
GGTCCGTTTGATGATTTTTCAGACCATACGACTTTAACATTGCCGAACTCTTTAACAAATCCGTTAAGGTCGTCTCGACTGCCTAAGGGCTTCGCACCTAGTGAATCAGGAAGCTCTACTAGCATCATTTTGTTAGGGCTCCACTCTTCGGTATTAACTGGGATATCTAGTGCTCTCATCTGGAAAAGATAATAGCTTGTCTGCGCGAAAAGGTCAATCCTTTTTAGCTCTTTTTTCAGTTTATTTTCCCGTGTAACTTGGCACAGAATCCATCCTAAAACTTGAGTTTTTTAAAAAGTATTTGTGTAAGTCGTTGACCATCAAGGACTTACGACTCGGCCGCCCCCCCGCTAGCGGCGTAAGTCGTTGGCTATCAATAACTTACGGACGAAGAAACTAAAAAAAACTTTTTTCAACTTTCTTAAGGGTTAGACGGTCATTGTCCTAGGGTGCGTGCTATGCTCTAGGTATAACAGTAAGGGAAAAAGAAAGATTGATTAGGATGAATAAAGATATTACCGAGTTGAGCCGAGTTTCACTGGAGGAAATTTTCCTTGACGATCCTGATGCTCGTGCCGAATTCGAGCGCGAGTGTGACATTTCGTGCGAGGAAGCTATCGCCGCGCAAGAAGCGCACTACTCGAATTTAAATTTATGAATAGAGAAAATTCTTAGAGTTAGGCGGTAAGTCGTTGACTATCAAGGACTTACGACTCGGCAGCCCCCCCGCCAGCGGTGTAAGTCGTTGACTATCAAGCACTTAGGCAGGGGGATTGTATGGCAGCTCAATCACTGCTGTCGTAGTTAGTAGCCACCATACTGATTGGCTCACTATCAGTATGGGCACTGATGTATACGTGGCCCATGTGAGGTAGCCATCCATGCTGGACATCGATTACCTCGGGTACTTCGTACCCTCCCTCTCGTATCTCATTCCATGTGATAGGCTTGCCATAAGACGCTGCCTTCTCAGCAAAGCTGCCTTGTATAAGTTCTCTTACTCTTATTCTCATAATATATTTTTAGTATTTGTTGGTGTTATTGTATCAGGTGGATTTATTGTTTGTGTGGTTCGAAGCTTTAAACTTCCTCCGTTTCAGTGTTGGGCCTCCATGAGAACAGGTGCCTTGCACAAGCCCGGATTGCTCTTCCTCTTCCAAGTCTTCTAGTTGAGTATGGTTTTCTTGCCCGACGACTGGGGGCGATTGCTGCGGTTTCTTTAGTGTCTTGTTTGTTATTTTTCATAAGATTATTGTATCAGATAGGGTAGGACATTTACCGTCCAACCCCTAAAAAAGTGTGATTATTTTTTACTCTCCCAAACCAAAGACATATCACCATTTTGATTCTTGAGGTAGACATTCGATTTTTTCGATTCCGCAAATTCAATAGAGGCACAGAGGCCACCTGATTCACGGCCGATTGGAAACTCGACGTTTTTGAAGCCAATGTAAACTTGCTCGCATAATATGAATGGGTTTGCGAACTTAATAGGGACGAGGTATTTCGGATTTTTCATAAGATTATTGTAGCATAAAGGGTAGGACAAAGGCTGTCTAACCCCAAAGAAGCTTGAAAAAAGTTTTTCTAATTATTCCATACAGGTTGGCACAGAATCCATCCTGAAAGGTAGTGTTCTTTAAAAACAATAGTTGTAACTCGTTGAAGCTGAACACTTTAGGGTTCGGGCGGGGGGGCGGTCGAGTCATAAGTCCTTGATAGTCAACGACTTAGAGCGATCGCAGTAAGCATCTGGCGTGCCAAAATTAATTTAAAAAAAGTGCACAAAAAGCTTGTTATTGTTTTTTGTTTCCCTATAATAATAAGTGGACCCCTGATCACGCGGATACACAAGGACAAAAAAAAGCTCCCTTTCGGGAACTTTGCTCTTGACTAATTATTCGGTGCCATATCTCGCGAAGTGCCGAATCATTTGAAAGTAATACTTGAATACTTTTTCCCCATCTTGGGGATCGACCCGCTCTTCTTTTGCATAGTCAATGTATTGATCCATGGTCAAAGGAGTGTAACCTTGGATCTTGTCAGCGTGGAGTTGGGTGAATAGTTCGAAACCTGTCATATTGTTATTTTCCATGAATCTATCTTAACATATGGGGTAGGACATTTACCGTCCCACCCCAAAGAAAGTGTGATTATTTTTAATCTTTTACCATCGCCTGATAACATTGGATCTTCTTATAGAATGAAGAGTCTGATTCATTCCAAGAATGATCTGGGGCGAACTCCCCGGTTCCATCGGCAAAGATTGTATCCTTGAAAACTTCTATTTTCAAATCGCAAAAAATACTGATAACACGATAACCATTTGAAACATGAGCAACACAAGGGTTTTCGTCAGGATAAATGTTGTCTAGCTTTACTCTATCCCATAGCAACTCGACCACTTCACAATCTGGTATCCCTTGCCTTTCTTGTGGTGATATTAATCCTTGCACCATTTGACAAACTGCTGGGCTTTTCCCTGCTTGAATAAGCAATTGTTCAAAGTGTCCAAGGCATGCTTCAAATTCCCTGCGTTCATACTGCGTGAGTTTCTCTTCCTTGCGAGTAGTTATGTGCATGATTTGTATTCTATTAAATGTTATCAATGGGTACGTTAAAGTAAGACGGGAAATTATCTTCCATTATCTTGATGATATGATCTTGTTGTAAGATCTCTTTTTGCAAGGAGGATACTTTTTTCTTTGAAAGAGCTTTCCTTTGTTCGTTCTTAAGGAGGATCTTGTAGTTCGAAACGGAACGAATGGCTTTTGATTGAAGGGGTGGGTTAAAGTCTTTTGTTGTTTTCATGATTTAAATTTAACAGATTTTAAGATTAGCACAATCAAAAAGATTATCTTATCTTTTTTTAAAAAAGTGCTTGATTTAATCGGTAGATATGATATTTTGTATGTATCAAGTTTAACAGAGCAGCAATAAAAACATTATGAATAAAATGACTATTACCAACGAATTAAGAAATCCTCCCCATTTCCGCTTAAACGAAACCGGGCCAGAAAAGAATCGATTGGCTATCAACTACGGACCAGAAAAGCACAACGGCATCGAAAACACTAATAACTCTGTTTTTCGATATGTCATTGAAACTGATGAGCCATTTGAGAACCGATCCAATGGAGAAAAGTTTGCAGGCTTTGGTGGAAAGTGTATCGAGACTGGTGATTATAAGCGGTTCCGATGGGACCGGATTGAGTCAATCACGCATCACGGTTAAGGCTCCGGCCTTCTAGGTAGGGCAACCCCCTACCTAGCAAAGACCCCCCCCTTTTCTAAAAGTAGATATCTCCATATAAGGCGAGGGGAGGGGGGGGTGGTAAATTTCATTCTACCCCATTTTTTCTTTTAAGTTTTTCAAAAATACGCGAGACATCGCAAATAAATAATTTTCAAAAATACTCAACCCTAAAAATAAGTTAGTTAATTTCAGAAAGCCCAATTAAAATTAAATATGCTTTACATAGATTCGGAAAATATAAGAGAAGATTTAGAAGAAAAAGAAAAAGCTATAGATTTGTCAAATTATTATTATCAGCCTAATTTTTTATCACAAAAAGAGATAGATTTTCTGATAGAGGCAGCAGAAGATAAGACTCAGAGGGCTACGACTTTTAGCGGCGAAAGTGACGAAAAAAGAAAAAGTAATGTTGGTTGGATATCGCCAAAAGAAGATGGCAGAGATAATTCTTGGGTATTCCAAAAGATAAGTGCGCTAGCTTCGGTTGCTAATAAATATTTGTATAATTTTGATACATATGGGATGTACGAATGTTTACAGTATACTGTATATAATGGAGATGAAAAGGGTTTTTATTGCGCTCACGTAGATCACGGTAAAAATTTTTACAAAAGAAAATTAAGTGTTATAATTCAACTAACTGATCCAGCAGAGTACGAAGGGGGAGATTTATTAACTATAACCAGTGATTCACCTAATGTCATGCCCAAAGGTTTAGGGATGGCGGTTATATTTCCTTCTTGGATACTGCATGAAGTTACTCCTGTAACAAGTGGAACTCGAAGGAGTTTGGTATGTTGGATATCAGGCCCCCCTTTTAGATAAACGATTTTTATTAAAAAATTAGCTCAAAATTTTGGAGAGACCTATCAGCGGCGCAGGGTTTTCAGCGCGCGGCCAAAGCTTTTTTCTAAAATCTTTTTGAATTACCAGCGGCCAAAGCTCATAATATATTCAATATGAAAATCTGTACTAAATGTAAGGAAGTCCTTCCTTTATCAGACTTCAGGAAGCAAGGTAGGACTAAAGATGGGTTGAAGTACTACTGTAAGGAGTGTGATGACAAAATCGCAAAAAGCTACTATCAGAGTAATAAAAATAAAATTACTGATAAGGTGAAGGAGTGGCAGAAGAATAACCCCGATAAAGTAAAAGGGTACAAGAAATCTTACTACGGTAAAAATAAAGAGAGCTCAAGTTAAGATTTTAAAAAAATAGATTTTAAACTGTTGTTTGTGTAATATGTTTTAACATGGGACTTAATTTAAATTACTCCAAGGAAGACGGACAACAGGCTGACTATTGGAAGATCAGTCGTGTTGAGAATTGGTTTCAAGGAACAACAGGCCCTCAATACGCAGCTAATGTTAATACCTTGGGATTTACAAATGAAACTTATCGCGATCAAGGAGCTCCATCGGTTGATGGTCACATGTATAATTGCCCTTATTCTGGAGCTCGAGATTATTATCCCTATGTAGACGTTACAGGAGTTTCTGGAGAAATAACTGGTAAACAACGCGTTGGTCCTCCACTACCATCAGACTGGGATTGGGCTGAAAACGGAGTATCCGGTTGGATGCAGAGAAGTGACGATATTAGAAGCGGCGCTTATATTTGGTTGAAAAATTGTGTACCTTTCTTTTCAGGGTCAGCAGACGTATTTACAATAGGAGAATAATTATGGGACTTTATAAACAAATTACAACACAAGCTGGCTCAACACTAAATTATTGGGATTTTGGGATCGTTGAGGTTAATACCGCCGCATCAGAAAAAAAAGATCAAAACGCTGTAGTTAATATTTGGGGTTACCATGATGTAGATTATTATAATGCAGGTAAACCACCAATTGAAAGATGGAACCAATATGCATGTAATATGATTAGTGGCACCGATCATTATCAATATGAAAATTTAACAGGTGTAAGCGGAGAAGTAACAGGTAAACAAAGAGTTGGTCCTGATTTACCTGACGGATGGAGCTGGACAGAAAACAGTGTCTCTGGATGGATGTCTAGCAGCTCTGACATTCGTAATGGTGCTCAAACATGGGCTCTTAATTGTGTACCTGCTTTTTCAGGTGCCGTAGTAACTGGTCAAGTGTATCCAGATTAAATTCATGAGCGAAGATATCAAAGAAAAAATAAATGAACTTATAGAAGCTATTGTTAGCTTAAGCCCCAATCCAAAGAACGAAAGGCATGATGAAATTTTAGAAATACTTACATCGAAAGGCCTTTTCTTTGGAGGTTCCAGCGGTAAGGGTCTAGATTTTACATTAAGTACTGGAGACCCTGATGAACCTAATGGTTATTGGTATTACAAAGACTCTAGTTACACAGGGGGTAAAGACATAACGTGTGATTGTAAAATTAACGACTTGTCAGATGGAAGTCCCTTTACATTAAAGGTCAGGGTAAGTGGATCTACAATGTCTACTTATAATAAAACAAAAGACATTATAGCTAATGGTAGTGTAACTAGTTATAGCCCTAAGACCGACAGTTTTAGCAATACTAAAGTGGAGCTTACTTTACGTGGTACTGATCCATCTGATCAGGGTAAAAGTGGCACTTTACATATTGCAGCTAGTTGGTAATTTAGAAAATATAAAATTATGAAGAGAGATGCAAATTATTGGAGACGTCGAATGGGTCTCCCAGAAGAACATGAAGGTAACGTAGGCGCTGGAACTAGCACCTCAGGTAATGTAGGAGCTGGAACTAGCACCTCAGGTAACGTAGGAGCCACTAGCGGGACTTCTGGGGGGGCTACCCCTCCTAAGCCTGTTGCTGCTCCTGAAGTTAGCTCTAAAGCAGGAAACGTCGGCACAAGCGGTAACGTTGGCACAAGCGGTAACGTCGGTACAAGCGGTAATGTTGGTGTCGGGTCGACTTTCTAACGAAAGTATAAATTAGTTCCTCAGTCGCAGCCTTTTAATTGGGGCTGCGATTTTTTTTTGGTATACCGTTATTGAGGTACTATTTGATTACTGTATTCGACCCTCTGCCTCGGCTTCTTTATCGTTAACGAACATCTCAGGATCTTCAATTAACCCATGAATAGGAGCACTCCATGTAATTTCTACTATTTTCTTGCCGCCGATATAAGCATTAAATGCCGATAATAACATAGTAGCTTCGGAAGATATATAACTTCTTTCATCTTCATAGCCGGGCATGACAGTTAAACTTTTACCTTCTGGGCCTAGCCCAGTCCAAGGACCATTACAATTGACCAATGACCATTTTTTACTTTCGTTTTGCTGATAAGTTGCAACTGCGATCCAACTAAAATCATCACTAATCCATTGTGCGGTGATTCCGTACTCATGCTTAAGAAGTATTTGTTGATTGAATTTCATCAGATTTTATTTTATGTTTCCGGATTGGTGTTTAGCTAACTCTATTTCTATTTCCCTTAATCTACCATCAAGACCTCTTAGGTTTGCTGTATTATCCGCTGTGGATTTTTGAAGTACAGTAATTTCAGTAATTTTTTTATCCATTTGTATTAAATGGTCTTCTAATTTTTCGAATTCAATTTTACTTGGAAATAGAGCTTGTAAGTAAGCAAGAACCCCTATACCTATAATTGGTGCAAATTTTAAAAATGCATCTAGGTCCGTAAAACTAATTTTTTTGTTCTCTCCCATCTTCGTTATAGGTTTACACGTTTTTATAGGGTGGAAAGATTTTTTTTTTGTGTAATTTTAGTTAATTATTTATATGGCTCAATTAAATGCAAACACTCCATATCTTCAATGTTTCATAAGAAATAAATATATATTCAGCCCCGAAGATAAAGGGCTGACGGAAGGTTATATATTTGGAGCAAAATCTATGATTAATAGACCAATGCACTTTCACTTTCAATCTTGTTTTGGTGCAATTTTTTGGCAAATTCCTATATCAGCTTTTTGCCATAAGGAAGACTACGATATTTTAAGCGAAGATGAAGAAAAACGTTTATCTTTATTACAAGCATGGGATTGTCAAGACAACAATATTGCAGTAACGACATTTGGGTTCTTACAGAATAAACGAGTAGACATTCATTGTCGTGATGATGTGTGGCGTTCAGGTAAATATATATTTACTATTGACGATTACGAAGGAGATTTAAATGAACTTAATATTGGGTACGCTAATGATCAAGACTCAAAGTGTTTTCATTTTATAGAATTGGATGATGGTAATTATGCTATACCCCCTAATAACCTTTTACGTTGGCACAATGCTGATTTTATAGTTCCCTATCCTAAAGATAGTCCTCCTAAAATTAAAATGTTTAATAAGCCATTATGTTCTGAAGATATAGATAGGTCTTACGGAAACACTCCATACTTTTTTTATAATCACTATTCAAAAAAAGAAAAACCTCAGAAAGACGGAGACGATAAACTACCGTCGAAAGAGTACTGTTCAGCCTAATCTTTACAAAAACAATAAAAAACCCCCGAATTCACGGGGGTTTTTATTTTTGCATGCTTTAATTTTTAGTACAAGTCCGAATAGTCCACTGAAGCAGAAGCTTCGCCGACTTTTATTCCGAACTTTTTGGCCGCAGCTTTAATTTTTTTCAGGGCTGTTTTTTTGGCTTCTTCACTAATGTCAGTTTGGTCCAAACGTGCTAGGGCATTGCGTACATGAGCAGCATCGTTAATTGGGAGATGTCTTAATGAACGGGGGACTGTCTTACCTTCATCATCTTTTTCTCCTCCGGGCTCAATATATGCAAAATCAGAATCAGGAAGATTATTTTTTTCTTTTGAGCTTAAGACGGCGCTTTTCATCTGCTTAAGATTTTCCTTGTCGTATTTTTTATCCTTTTCGATATCCACGACTTCGACGCTTTTCTTCTCGGAAGGTTTACCCTTTTTGAGTTTCTTAATTTTATCATCGTCGTCTTTCAAAGCATCTTTTTCATGCTTTTCTTTTTCTTTTTGGTTATCGCGTTTAAGCTCTTTGGTGTCGATTTTTTCATACTGCTTCTTACTTATAGCAGCTTCTTGCTCTTCGCGCCATTTAATAATCTTTTCTGAGAAGTCTACAATTTTCATGTTTCTTAAATCTAATTACACTATTTTAAGATGCGACGGGCATTTTTTTTATTTTTTAGGTCTTTTAATTTATTTGTTTTTTCTATTACCTCAATTTGAGTTAGAGCAGGGGGTAGTGGAACTTCTTCCCATCCAACAAAACCGGGATCGCTAGCTTTAGGTAAACAAGGCTGTCCTCCGTTTTTAGGAAGAGCTTTTTCAATAGTAAGCTGTTTTAGAGCTGTTCATTAGGTACTAACATCTTACGGCGTCCATCTGACATATAAAAAACTGTATTACGAGCTCCTACGCGAACTATACGAGCTTGACGACCTGATATGTAAATAATATCATCATTATTAAAATCGTTTCCCATAAACACGAGTAAACCTTGAACAAAATTTATAATCACGTCTTTCGTGATAATAGTCAAAATAGCTATTAAAAGAATTAATCCATATTCTCCAATTAAACTTTCTAAATCTACACCTATATTCTTTATCTATAGATTCTGGAGATAATTGAGTAAAATTTTTACTCGCGCCAGCTACATTAGTAATCGTATTTTTTATTTCCCCCATGACTTTTCATTTTAATATTACACTAAAAGCGTGTATCATATTAGTGATGTCAAGAGTTAAACAGACAGGGGACTTTGAGTCCCTTGAAGTTACCGACGGAAAAGTGAAAATTCACCAAAGAGATGCAATAAAACCAAGGGAAAATTTTCATATAGAAGAATTACCTTGGACAGAAAAGCAAAAACGATTTATAGAAATATCATTAAATAAATCCACAAGGCTAGTGTTGTGCAAAGGGCCTGCAGGAAGCTCTAAGACTTTAACAGCAGTTTATTCAGCCCTTAACCTTCTAAACGATTCTAAAGTCTCTGATGTAATATATATGCGTTCTGCAGTAGAAAGCTCGGATTCTAGGTTAGGTTTTCTCCCCGGGGATGCTGATGAAAAGTTGCATTATTATAATTTGCCATTTATGGATAAGTTAGATGAGCTTTTAAATGAAGATATTGTAAAGAAACTACAAAGAGACCAGAGAGTGTCAATACATCCTGTAAATTTTGCTAGAGGTATGAGCTGGAATGGAAAAGCTATTCTTTTAGATGAAGCTCAAAACAGTTCTTTTAGAGAAATTGTAACAGTCCTCACTCGAATTGGCAGATATTCTAGAGCTTTTATAATGGCTGACCCTATGCAAACAGATTTGAAGAATGGTAATAGAGGAGGGTTTGAAAAAATATTTTCAACTTTCGATAATGAAGAAAGTCGAGATATGGGAATCCACACCTTCGAGTTTGATGAAACTGATATTGTGAGATCAGCTATAACAAGATTTATTGTGCAGAAAATTAATACTATTGAGAATTACTAATATTTTGTTTTATAAGTCTTGCTACAAGAGCAGAGAATTTTCTAACTTTATATTCAGGGATATCCCAAAAGAAAGCGTGAGTGACTTCTTCAACGAGGACACTAATTTTTCTTCCATCTTTTAGGGTAGGGTCTATTTCGATAGTAGGTTCTTCGGATTCTGGATCGCTGCATAATCCATCAGCTTTATATTTATAATGAGGCTTTTTCCATATTAGTTGATATTCAACACCATCCGAATTAATAAAGTGGGAATTTCTCATATATAAAATAGAGTACACTTTTTTTGAAAAAGTAGCAGAGATTAATAGTATATATAGTGTAACTTTTTTTATGAAAGCGTATTGTCCAAATTGCGGTTCAGCAACAGAGTATTCTTTAAGTAAGCCTAAATTTTGTTCAGGTTGTGGAAATTCATATACTTCTGTAGCTAACGCTGCGCCAATTAAGAAAGTATTTAGACCTATGTCACAGGTAACTGAAGAAGAAGCTGAAGAAGAAGAATATTTTTCTACTAATATAAATAAATTAGATTTCGAAATCCAAGGAGAAGGACGACTGAGACCACAAAGACTACAAGATATTGCGGGGTCAAGTCCAAATAATATAGATGACGGATATCAGAGGGAGGTAGATTCAAGTTATTCCAAGGAAACTATAATGCAAGATTTTCTAAAAGATGCTGGGTCATCCCGATCTAATAATGGCCAAACGTAAAATCAAATTTGAAGATTACATAGAACAAATAGATATTGAGATAAGGAAAAGAAAATCCAAGTGGAATTTAACAGCTCTTGCTTGGATGGATTTTGACGACGTCTCACAAATCTTGAGAATTCATATTTTTAGGAAGTGGCATCTTTATGATCAAAAGAAAGCGCTTAATCCTTGGATTAATAGAATAATCTCCAATCAAATAAAAAATTTAATTCGTAACAATTACGGAAACTATTGTCGTCCTTGTTTAAAATGCGCGGCAGCTGAATCTGGTGATTTATGTTATATATATGGTAAACAATCCGAGGCTTGTCCATTATATGCAAATTGGGTTAAAACCAGAAAACAAGCTTACGACGCAAAACTTCCAGTATCTATAAACGATCATGAATATGAAATAAATTCCACTCAGTACAGTGATATAGATATTTTATCTCTCATGAATAAATTAAACGAAAAAATGAAAGATGTTTTAAAGCCTGCTGAATGGAAAATATATAAAGCTTTATACATAGATAATCTTTCTGAAGAAAAAGCCGCTACCTTAATGGGATATAAAACAAATGAAAAAAATCGTGTTCCCGGCTACAAACAAATAAAAAATGTTAAAAAGTCGATAATAGAGAAAGTTAAAAAAATAATTCATAACGGAGAGATAGAGATCATATGAAGTCCAAAGATATTGAACTTACAGAAGACCAACAATTAGCTATCCTTGAAAAATGGAATAGCACAAAGGATGGCGCTCCTCATTTAAAGGAATTAATAGAATTAGTCTTTACCGATATTACTGCGGATAAAAAAGACGGTAGAAGTAAATATGGGAGATGTGTTAGAAAGTTTTTATCAGAAAAAAGTCTTGAAGCTAGAGTATCACATAGATATTACCCTAAGGAAAAAATTCAACTTACAGATGACCAAAAAGAATTTATAAGTAATAACTGTAGCGCCATGAAACCTATGGAGATGGTGCGTTTAATTTTTGATGATAATAAAATATCTGCTCTTGATTTAAGATATAAAGTTGTCGTTGATTATATTAGGACATTACCTAATCAAGTTAAATATTCTGATAGTAATGAAGACGTTCCGGCAGAAGGAGGATATGCTCCCCCTAAATCGGAATCAAGAGCGGTAGTAAGAGTTAATAAGTATGTTTATAATGGAATAGATAAAGAAAAAATTACTCCAAAACTAAAAAGGAACATGAGCACTCTTATTGCTTATATGCATACGTTTAGGTTCTTGCATCAAATTAGTACATATGGAATAGAAACCGATAGAGAATTATTTGAAAGTAGTTTTGTTCGTTACACTTGGGATAAGTCTGACCTTTCTCAAGAAGAGGTCGATCAGTACATAGTATTAGCTGCCGAAGTAGTAATAGCTTCAAATATCCAACGAAGAGTTGAAAGGCTGCAGACTCTTTTAGATCAAAACGCAGAGGATACAGAAGGTCGCAGAATGGCAATGAGTTTGGTCGAAGCAATAAATACCGCTCAAACGGAATATCAT
>TARA_R110000824_G_scaffold173409_4_pt1 | contig 11936 bp, 17 predicted proteins | sample TARA_R110000824 | Tara Oceans TARA_R110000824 (sample SAMEA4397747) | marine metagenome | biome: Polar Biome; feature: [MES] marine water layer (ENVO:01000295) within the mesopelagic zone...; material: water (ENVO:00002006), including particulate matter (ENVO:01000060) such... | reverse complement strand
CAGCCTTCTTGCTAGGCTCAGTATAGTCAGCACCACATAGGGTATCATCACGTATGCGAAAGTGTATCATACTCACTCCCCCTTCTCCGTGTAATCGATGTGGTCTTTCGGCAACTTGTGCTTGCGCCTGTCCATCATGTTCTGTATCAGCCCGAGTACGTTTTGTCCACCCTTGTCGAACCTCTTCTTCGATACGACATCGATAGCCATATCAGCCTGTACGTCACTCAAGTCAACCTCATCCTTGAGGCACTTGAGTATCATATACTCTACATGACTAACGCTCGCTGCCTTTCTTTCGCTCTGTTTCTTCCCGTTCATCTTTCATTCCCCCTATCGTGTCTCTCAGTATGGGCAGCAGTTCCTCCGCTTGCTGCTCCGTGAGTCTTATTCCATGTCGTGTGAAGTTTGGTGGTGTGTTACTCATGTTCATGATGCGTATGTCTATCCACTTCTTTCCGTAGTAGTCAATGCGTCGTAGGTGAATGAGACCCTTACCATCCTTCCACTTACCCTCCATGCTAGGTGAGCGCCACTTCACTTCGTCACTCATCTCATCACCTTTCCTGTTAATGAGGCATGACATTTCTTACATCGAAGTATCATATCTATGTCTGCATTAGCAATGACATCACCGCTGAATGTTTCTACTTTCCAGTTATGTTCAAGTGGTTCGCAGTGTGCTCTATTGGACATAGGTATTCCCCCTATTCTTCCTCACTCTTGATGAAGTCGTCAAGCGTGGTCTGCTCCTCATCCTCATGCCATATGGAACAGTACGTGCCCCACAACCACGGGGGTATCTTCGGCTCACCACCGACTCCTTCGATGACTGTGCTCCCCACTCCTGTGCATTCCGGCTCAGCATTATCTATGGCATGAACCATCATCTCCCTGCTCATGGCAGTGTAGACGACACCATCATGCTTGAACCTCATGAACATCTCGTCACCCATGAGTAGGTGGTAGTCGTCCGGGTCTATGCTGATGTATTCGTCAGTGTTGGGGTTGAGAGCCTTGTACGCCCATATCTCTATGGTCGTGGTGTTTCCGTCCTCCAGTAGTATCTCCTTATTCTCTACGTATTCGGGGAATATACTCTCCAAGTCCATGTCAGTAAGGGATGTGCCGTCCTTGTCAGTCCATGACTGAGCCAACTCGCGCTTCATCTGTACGTCCATCATATGTGCTTCATGCTCGCTCTGTGGTTGTGGTAATGTCTTGTAGTCATCATCATTGATACCGATACCCACGTCCCACATGAGAACCTTCATCCTCTCGTGGTTGTCCCTACTCTCATCACTATCCAGCATCTGTACCAATGCCCATGACTTCTCGTCTTCTTTCCTATAGGTGAGACCACTGCCATCCGGCATCCATACCCCACCCACATTCATTTCCTTGAAGTGATTCTTAGCCCACTCACTCAGTTCTTTGTTTGGTTTCCATTCTTTTTCGCTCATATTATCATCTCCATAGTTTCTTTTTCTTACTGTAATCTTCCTTCGCCTTGTAATACTCGTCCCATGTCATTCCCAGTCCAACTCCGCTTTCGCTGCATCCGCATAGAGTGTGAAGTAGCCAACTGTATCGCAGTGTTCGCACTTCACCCTAGCACATATGTATTGCTCATGTGCTTCATCAACGATAAGACTGGCTACTGTATCCAAACCATCTCTTTCACTAGGCTTGCCTACGAACATCATAGCCCACTCCTCATGCTCGCACTTGACTTCCTCTCGGTCATACTTGTTGTCGAAGTCCAGTTCTATCTGACTGTTGCCTGTGCCGGGTAGTTGTTCCATGTTCACTCCTCCTCTTCTACTATCTGCCTCATCCGATACTTGCCAGCAAGGTAGTGTTTCTTTCGGGACTTGAACTTCGCCCAGTATCTATGTCTCTCTCCGGCTTTCATATCATCACTTCCTATTCTTCCTCTCCCTTGCTGGGTGAGAAGGGGTTCCCGTCTATGTCCTCGATGAGACCCGCCTTGTCTGCCCATGTTAGGAGTCTCTTGATTTGGTTAGACATGGGTTGTACGTCCATGACCGCACCATTGGGATGGTTCGATGCTGACCCAGCGATGAACACTTGACACACCTTGCTGGTGTATCGGTAGATTCTGAATGGAATATACATGACCCCTTCGGAGGCTGCTGACTTGAGACAAGGCTCTTGCTCGCCTAGCCACATGGTCACGTCCACTGGCGCACGCATCTTCACGGCTATGCCGTATGACCGTTCGTCGGTCACCGTATTAGACACTCCTTGTATGTGCAATCGTCCTTCATCATTCACGCATTTTATCTGCATTCTCTCTTCCATCATATTCTCATCTCCTTTTACTATCCATCTTTACTTCTGATATTTATATAGTCAATCTAATTCTTGTACACCGTATTCGCCCAAGCCCTTCTGCTTGGGTGACTTCTTATGTCCCTTCTCCATTTTTATCTGCCCTGCGTGCACTTCCTTGAACAACTTGTCAGCACTCATGAGACCACCATTACCGTCACTCACTACGAAGAACGACTGCACCCACTTGTTACCCATCTTGATTGACCATGTGTACTCGTCATCTTGGCGTGTGGACATACCCAGCATCTCTGCCTTGATTAGGTTGGAGATGGAGTCATCGTACATCTCGCATTTGTGAAACAAGATACCGGATGCAGTGCAGTGCTCGGTTTTGTATTCGTGCACATCCTCATCCATAGGTATCACTCCACCATCGAAGCACACTAGGCAGTCACGCTCCATGTGTGTTGATGAGGCACGTCTCCACTCGTGGTTCTGACAGTTGGGACAGAAGGTGAGTGACCAGTTAGGCACAAGTGGGCTACTGTAGTGTTGCTTGGGCTTGGCCTTTTTCCACTGTACGCCTTGTGTCTTCTTCTTCTTGTTAGCACGTACGTCCTTGCGCTCTTGTTCTTCCAACTCATCCTCGGTCATACCCTTGAAGTTATCAAAATCGATTACTTCATGTGGGTCTATACCCCACGTGTTGGTCTGCTTGATTACTATGGCTGACTTGCCAACAGGTAGGTTACATATGTCAGCGATGTATTCCTGTTGACATTTGGCCTCAACCGCATGGTCGCAGTATACCTTTCTCACATACTCTATGAGTTCGTAGGCGTCCGTCCACTTATGCTCCTCGCTGAGCAAGTGTACGAGTATGGCCAACTGAACTCCAGTCCTACCATGCCCACCCATGCACTGAGTGGACACCGTTTTGATTTTCTTGCTCTTGATGTCAACTACTAAGGCGTACCAAAAGTCCTTGCCCAAGTTCTTGGGTACGTTGTAGTCCGGCCAATCTATTTCTATGACCACAGGTAGTTCACCACCACCCACCTTCTCAGTACATGACCATCCTTTCGGTAGTACATCCCTCGTTGTGGCTGACGCTATCACACCTATCGGGCCGAGAGCCAAGTCAGGGTATGGACGCATCTGTGTCCACCCTCCGTTCCTGTTCGTTCCACCCGCATACACTTGCACTCCATCATGGTCGAAGACCAATACATTTCCATTATGACAACTTCCGCTCATTCCAATTCCTCCTCTTTCATTATCTCCAACACCTTGTCCGTCCATTCCTTACTATCAGCCATCTGATTCTTGACAAACTTGGTGAGTAATTCGCTTAGTGATGGGAACATCATGTCTGTGTTCTTGAGACCCTGCCATGCCTCTATCCACATACGTGGCTTGACGTTCTCGTAGTCCCTCTCCTTGAGCATCTGTGCCACTGCATACGACATCACACTGCTCTTGTCCTTGCCTTGTGCGAAGAACATCTCGGGGTATTGGGGTGTGAGTAGTATCCCGGCTATGTCTGTCCCGTACTGCAATCTCATCACTATTACGTCATGCTTGAGACAGTGTACACAGTCTATTATGCCGCATGGTATGAAGTTGTCAGCATGAGTATACTTATTGCCGTGATGTAGATGGTCGTAGCCGGAGTTGATGGCTGCATCCCTCAACTGCTTGGGCACATCCTCGCTTGAAGCGATGAAGTTGTGCCTCCAGTAGTCTGTGCCCTTGCCTTTCAGAAAGGTGAACAGGACGTTCCAGTCCATGCTGGGCCTAGCCACACCGGGGTTATCCTCACCATTGGTGAAGTGATTGGCTATCTCAAACGATTGGAACATACACCTTATGCCCTCGGGTGTGTGTGGAAACAGACCAGTCTTCTTCATAGTGGTCTCATCCGTGTGTATGTCACTGTAGTCGAATGCCTTCTTGCTGAGGAACTTATTGAAGACGAAGCCGTTGTTGTGCTCTGCGTTCTTGGCTGAGTTGACTGCACCAAGTAGAGCCTTGAACGTGTCCACTCCCGGCTTGGCTTGGAAGGTGAGCACTGCCTTGCACACACCCACTCCCCTCTGTGCCGAGTCAGCCCACGCTGAGCCACCATAGCCGCCTGACCATCCAGTGTTGAACTGCTTGACACACCACTCAAGCGCCTTGCGCATCTCCACGTAGTCGACATCCATCTGCTCAAGCAGGGCGTAGTAGTGCTTGCGTCCATTGGATGCCTTCTTGTCACCACCTAGTTGCTCCCACTTCTCCCCACCCATCATGGCGGTGAGTGTGGGCCACATCTCTACAGTGGTGTTCTTCTTGAGTCTCCTTGAGTGTCTCATCTCACCGAGGCACACTGCAAGCATGGCCTTGCATATCCAACCGACGAAGCCACCAGCAAGGAAGGCAGTGTGTAGACCGTTGCTACCCATACCCACCCATTGGTGGAAGTAGTGTGCCAGCCAGCCTTGCTGCCTCTGCCAGTGTGTCCGGCTCCTAAGCAGTCCAGCCTTGAACTCCTCCATCATGTCCGGTGCAAAGGGATTGTATGGTTGTGGTTCGATTTCCCAGTTGGGGTCAAGCGCACCCCACGTGGGTGAGCCTTCGACCCATCTGTCACCGACGTTGACCTCACCGACCACGTAGGGTATGCTCTGCTGCCGTGCGTGTGCGCATATGTGTGAGAGGAGCGAGCCATTAGGCTCCGAGATGAAATATCCCTCACCCACCTTCTCCTTCGTGATGTGCTCCTCTAGGTAGGCAACTGACTCAAGTCCACTGGCTACCCACACTTCCGTGCACTCAGCCTTGCCGCTGGGTATGGCCACGTCTGTGTTAGCAGTGTGCTCCACACCATCGACTAGGTAGGAGAACGGTGGTGCTCGTATGGGTGATGGTGGTGCTCCACGTATCTGTGTGAATATGGCATCGTTAGCCTTGCCGACTGCAAACCCCTTGAGATTGTTGTCTACCTTCTCGTATACGAACTCAAGTTCGTAAGTGTCCTTCTTGTGACCAATGCTCTTGAGATGCTCTACGAGTGTGGCCTCTTGTGGATTCATCAGCGCATAGATGTGATAACCATGACCAGCAGTGATACCATCGTGACCAACTCCTAGTGAAGCGTGCTGCTGAGGGGCCATCACACATGACGATGTGGCTGGAATGAAGGGTTGTAGTATGAGACACCCATTCGGGTCTTCCTCCTTCATCACCTTGACCAAGTGTTTCCAGTTGTTACGTAGGTTATCCTCGTCTACCTTGAGTGACTCAAGCACACCGTGTCTAGCGAACTCCGGGCAAGCACGTAGAAATGCTACGTCACTCGCTTCCGTCCGCTTGTATGCTGCCTTGATGATATCGTACCCATCCTCTAGTAGTATCAGTTCGGTCTTGGGTGCTTTCCATGCAGCCTTCCCTGCCTTCCACGTCTTGATGTATCTGAGTAGACTCTTCGCCTTCTGCGACTTCACCAATGCTAATCGTGCGCTCGTCACTGTGTCGATGAGCACTGCCGTTTCCACATCAGCCTCAGCCTCCTCCACCATGCTGGTGAATATATCCTCAAACAAGTCTGCTACATCCATCGTATCGTAATCTTCCATATCATCATCTCCTTTTGTTATCCATCTTTACTTCTGATATTTATATAGTCAAATCTCTAAGCCATCTCCATATCGTAATCCGATTGATTGCTAGTGAAATCTATGCTACCCATCATCTCCATAGGCATGGCGAGCAGTGGTGGTGGGAGAAGCAGTAACTCTTCCGCATCCCAGTACCCCAGTTCTGCACCTTCGTGTGCTATCCTATACAGTGACGGTGTACCCTTGCTTTCGTGTATGAGAGCGAACTTTCCTTTGATGAATACCATGAACTTCGCTGGTTCATGTGCCACTGCATACTCTAGCCCTGCTATGAGTGAGATTGGTATTTTATGTGATAGACCAAGAGAATGCGACATCTCCGCTAATTCTAAGTGCATCATGTGCAGTGTCACTGGGTCAACCACGCCCACGAGATTGGCTGGCGCTACGAACTCAGCCCATCCTGTGTGAGACATCCCGTACTTGATTTGTAAGTCATCGAGATTCAAGAGAGACTTGCGTCTCTTGCGTATCAACTCCGCAGTGTTAGGCGGGATTGGGAATGAGCCACCACCAAGACCACCAAGAGCAGCCATCGTTCTATTCAGCGCATTATCTATCTTATCGATTATATTCATGCTTCTCCCTCCTTTCTCCATGCAAACTGCCAGCCCGAGCCAAAGGCCATGCGGTACTCACGTAGTAGAAACTCCTTCGGGTTGTCCTCGTTAGCAGTGTCTATGTATTCCCATTCACCCCATCCATCATTGACATACTTGCCCCACAGTTCGTTCTTCATGTGTCTCCCTCCTTCTCCTCAGTCACTACTATGCTAGGTCGCTGATAGTTTCGTTGAGTGTACTTGTTCAAGTGCTGGATGTGCTCGTCATACTCCTGTGGTGTACCAAACATCAGTGCTTGTAGTATGGTAGCGGGGTTGGGTAGATACTCGGGGTCACTGAGCATATCCATCTCCATTTGATGCGTGTATGACATAACTGTGAACGCACTACCCACTTCCACCTTCTCCGTACCAGCGTCACCATCCCACATTCTCTCTTTCCTATTGGTAGCGCCCGTCTTGACCGCCATCATAGTGAGGAACTGCTTGAATTGCATCGCCTTGACCTTGTCAGGAAAGCGGAAGGGCAACTTGGAATTGTCGTAGTAACTTGTACCCTTGCACTTGATGAAGAAGGTGGATTGGTTATCCTCGGATATCCACTTGAACTTGGCTATCTCGTGACCGTATGACTTTCTCACATCATACTTGGTGTATACCCAGCCATTTACTATGTCGCCCTCCTTGCGGTTCTTCTTGCTCGTCTGTGCAATCCATGCTTGCATCTCCGAGAGCCATCCCCACTCCTTCCAGTTGTAGGTAGCAGTGTTACGCATCCCCTCCTTCGTGACCACGTTCATGTTACGACTGCTCATTCTTCTAAGCGCCTCGTTGATTGACTTGATGACCTTCTTTTCGTCAACGCTCTGTGCTAGTGCACGACTAACCTTCTCCCATTGAACGACTCGGTCTACGGTGAGATTCTGAATGCCGCCGTTGCCAAGCGTGTTCTGCACTTGGTCAGTATTCCAACCACTGTGTACACTAGCCGTACCCTTCACTCGTGACCATAGTTGCTCGTAGCCTCCTTGCGGGTGCTTGATGAGAACCCACATATAGACCATCGGTCTATCGTGATGAGCACAGTTTTTCTCCTCATCCTTCCAATTACACACACCGTTAGTGTGCTTCGTTGTGAAAGCCTGTGTTGAATGTCCTTTCTGATAATCAGTGAGCAACCACGTAGTGCACTCAAGCCCCCGCTCTATGTATAGGCGTAGTTGCTGGTACTCAGGTTTCATTAGTATTGAGAAGGCAGTGTTGCTGTTGTTCTCAATCGTATCACTGAGTCGGATGGATGCCATCTCCAATAGTTCTTCGGGTGCACCCTTCTTCTCTAGCCATTCACGGAGAGACCTAACCTTATCTCGCACACCGCTCTCTTCGACAATCTCATTCGTACTCCAAGTGATGTAGGTAGTACCTTCCTGACTCTTAGTGATTACTGGAACCATGAAGGTGTATATGTAGGCGTTCACCAAGTCATGACCACATGACTCCGCTCTTGGGTCGGGTACTCTCCCCCAGCCTACTTTCTGACTCATCATCACCGTTGCCATGCGTGTATACTCATTCACCATCTGTGTACTCGTGAGATTGGCATCCGGTCCAGCAGCAGCGAGCGTGTATGCCACTGCTGCATCTATCGGATAGCACAAACCCACTACGTCCTTCGTCTTGCCTACCGCATGAGATGTCACGACTTTGTTATCGGTGAAGTTGACGTGCTCGTCAACTATACCCGCATCCTCATATTTTGCCCAAGTGTTCCATCCTTGTCTTTCTCCAGCCATATTTACACCACCTTTAATTCTACTTCTTTTAACGCACTAAGGGGAAACCCGTTCATGCCTTCCTCGCATACGATTATCTCCTCAACTACATTGAGTATCATCTCGGGTAAGGGCCACGGTATAGGATAGTATATCCTGTGTAGGTCTGTTTTTATTTTCTTGTAAGTAGACGGCGTCATGTGTGTCTTGCATACCAAACTAACGTTAGACTTGATTGAGTATTCCAAGTTAGGCATGAACCCACGCCTCTCCCAGTCACGGTCGTTGTAATCACTCGTGCCTTTCAGCATCACGTTGACCTTCTCAAAGGCACTTACCTTCTTGCCTGTTATCTTCCGTAGTCTCGCTAGTGAATACTGTGCGAGTGTTGTATCTGACACACTCCATGTGCTCATGCCTTTACCTTGCATCCTATTAGTATCGAACAACTTGACTCCAGTACCACGCCATGCTACACTAGCACTCATCAGATATATCTCACCCGTGTCTATATCACGATAGCCACCGTAGATGTGGTTGTTACTCAAAGGCCCATACTGCCAGTCGTAGAAGTTCTTGCTATTGACTTGCGTCTCATTTCCATTCATATCATTCATCTTCATATTCTCATCTCCTTTTGTTATCCATCTCTACTTCTGATATTTATATAGTCAAACCATCAGTCTCTCTTTCTTAGGCAGGATGTATATACCACTGTCAGTCCACACTGATGAACCGTCCTCGTATGTCTCCTTCTTCACGAGTTTATCCCTTCCTCTCATGCACTCATTCCATCCTTGAGTCGGATAGAATCTCACATTGCTGTTCATGCTCACCGTCAACACAGTCTTACCTTTCTTCGGACTACCGTATGTGGCGGATATGTTTCCGCTTCTCTGTGAGTAGTAGACTCTATACTTGTCACGAAACTCCTCGCCCTTGTCATTCTTGGGCACGTGTATGATTGCTTTCCTCCACATCTGCTGCACGTGAACCAACACTTCTGTGCCGCTCTTTACGTTGGGTTTGATGTGCTTAGCATTCTCGGGTAGACTACGCAGATATGTGCCATTGTAGCCATACTCTGCTCTCATCGTGCTTACTTTCTCTTTGTGTTCTTCATGTGCCATGTTCTCAACTCCTGTTTATGTCTTGTAGGACTCCACCTACTATGTGGTAGTCAGACAAGCAACTGAATCCTGTTGGGTAGCAGTCCTCGGGTGTGAGACTGGGATGTTGTTTGAACATAAACCGCTCTCCCGCTCCTGCTTTGGCGGCTGTCTTCTCGTAGTCTTCCCACCACTGCTCTATCTCTGCGTGTTTCTCTCTGTTTGAAACTAATTCCTTCTTCATGCACCAGTATGTGAGTGATATGCCGCAGCCCCATACGAGAATGGCTTGCTTCTGCCTCTCACGTGATGCTATGTTGAAATATTCAGTGGTTATATTGCCCATGTTCACCTTGCCTGAGTGGGAGAGGGAACCACTGCCACCCTCGGCCCACCACACTGCCTCTTGGAGCATCATCCTCACACCGATTACCATCTGCAAGCCAGCAGCCTTGCCTGTATACCGTATGGTCATCCGTCCGTCTGCCATCTTCACCTTCTCGTAGTTCAGTACGTCCATCGCCTCTTCGGGTGTGGGTAGTATGCCCTGCTTGATACGGGAGATTATGCCCTTCTCCCTCTGTCTCTGCTCCGTAACTGTGTCTGTCATCACTTCACCAACTCCTTTTGTTAGTCTCCTTTACTACTGATATTTATATAGTCAATCTTTCAATCATCGATTTGTGATTGATACTTTTCGTCGAGAGTATATGAAGTCCCGAGAATATACGTCACCCGTGACATCGATTGAAGGTCACCCGTGACATCGATTGAAGGTCATACCGCACGTGATTTGGTGACTATCATCTTTCACGGGGGTACGAGCGCGAGCGAGATGCTCCGCTCTCATAGCGATATCAATTGATGCGTGCGTGCATCATCCGATGACCGTGATACCACATTGGTCGCACGTGCCGTTGCTCATATCAACACAGTAAATACAGGCTGTGCCCATTCGTATCTTTTGGAGTTGGGCTTTCAGTACAGCGTTTTCCTTCTGTGCCCTACGATAGGCGTACATCCATTTACTCATCCGAAACCCCCCTAACATTCTCAAAGTGTGCACGCCTCTCCGTCCATTCCTTATTCTTATATCCCATCTTATCAGACAAGCAGAGATAGGACAGCAACTCGTACGCTGGATGTTCCCTGATAGCCAATGATTTACCATGCTTCATGACATTCCACCAATTGGTATGCTCCCTAATGCACCACTCGATGACATCAGCAGCCTCCTCATCGAATAGGTGTGCGTACTTCTCTCTGAATATCTCAGCGCCTATCTTCTCATGCATGATGAAGGAGTTGAACCCTGTCTTCTCATTCATCTTGCACGTGGCTGGTTTGCCTATGTCATGGAACAGCACGCAGTCGAATAGAAGGTTAATGAAAGGAAAGTTCAACCCGCCCGATATCTCTTGTGCCATGTCCATTGCTGCTTCGATGTGACAGCGCAGCGTATGCTTACCCTCGGGATGCCAATCGGGATTGTGTTTGATATTCTCCCAGTTGTCGTACTCGTTGATGTAGCGACGTTTATCCATCGTGTCTTTCATAATGTACGGGAACGATAGACCCTGCCTCCACTTGTGTTCATCTATCATGTTAATCCCTCCGTGTGATTGACTGGCAACTTGGCCCAGTCGTCATGCTTGTACTCATGCTTGAATCCCTTCTCTGTTACCCAGTCGTAGTAGAGTGCGTCTATTTCATCCTGCCCAAACTGATACTCAGTGCTGTGCATCCGTCCCTTCCAGTCAAGTAGGGAACCGTTGCTGAAACGCATCTTCTTATCAGTGTCGCTGTTCCGTACGTACCACACCCACTCACGCTGATACACCTTGTACCTTCCGTCTAAGTATTTGTTCAACCTCATCTTGGTAGTGCTCGACTGCCAGCCACCATCACTGATGACGTACCCGTGAGGGAGTATGGCAAGCAGCCTATGACCGTAGAGGGACATGGTATACATGGTGACCTCGTACTTACCACACCTTATCTTCTGCTCATGCAGACGGGTGTTCTGCATCAGTGGCTTGCCGTTGGTCTTATTGCGGGCCGTAGCCATCAGTCTCTTGCAAGCATCGTAAGTCAGCACGCCATCGTATCTACTCATGCTACCACTTCCTTGCCATTGACCCACATCTTACTCTCATGAGGATACTGTATCTCGGTTATCTCACCAGTCTCGTAGTAGTGTGATGCTATTCTTATCGCATCCACCATACTCTCGCACTCTATGAACGTCGGCCCCTTGTGGGCTGGGAACTTGAGCCACTCGTATGGGAAACCAGCGTACTGCGCTGGCCACTTACCCACCGTGCCATCACTATTCTCGTAGTTTAGTATGACCACGTAGTGATTGCCGTCCTTGTCCTTCATGCCTTCATGTATACTGACTTCTATCTTCATTCTCTCAACTCCTATTCATTCTATACTTCTGCTATTTATATAGTCAAATCATTCTTCCTCGTGTGACTTGGGCTTGGCGTCCTTGCCGTCCCACATTATGTCAGCGGGTATGTCACCAGCA
>TARA_R110000824_G_scaffold44478_1_pt1 | contig 11937 bp, 11 predicted proteins | sample TARA_R110000824 | Tara Oceans TARA_R110000824 (sample SAMEA4397747) | marine metagenome | biome: Polar Biome; feature: [MES] marine water layer (ENVO:01000295) within the mesopelagic zone...; material: water (ENVO:00002006), including particulate matter (ENVO:01000060) such as...... | reverse complement strand
CCTGCCACAGGGGGCTTGTCGATCCCTATAGGTGCGGTGGGAGCGGGCACAGCGGGCTTCTTGGCCGGTCTTGTGGGGGGCAGAAGAACTCTTGAGAGATTGATGCCGGGAGAAGGGTTTGAACGCAAAACCATTAGCAACGCTCCTCCTATGGAGAGTGAAAAGTACCTTGGCTCCGAGTATGAGAAGAAGTTAGGCGAAGGGAAAAGCTAATCACGGCAAGGGAGGTTTGTTGTGGCTTTGAAGGGACCGCAGATCCAAGGAATCATACGCACGCATAAATCCAAGTCTTCAGTCGAGCGGAAGGATTGGGATCGGTGGCGTTCTTGGTATATGTCTGACTACTGGGGGGCGGATTCGGATCAACCTACAGGTTCGTCCGACCTGACGGAAGAGGAAGAAGTTACCTTCCAGACGAACTATCCGTATGCGTACATCGATACGATGATCGCGAATATCTGCCCTCAAAATCCGCAAATCACCGTTATGGCTCGACAGGAAGATCTGCGTCCCGCTGCTCGTTTCCGGGAAGCTTTGGTCAACGACACCTATCGACGCAATGACCTACATCAGTTGTTGTGGAAGTCAGCGACAAGCACTGCGATTTGTGGGCGCGGGTTCCTTAAAAGCGTTTGGAATTTCCGAAGAAACACTGCCGAGATTTTTGCTGTCGATCCCCGTCACATCTTCTTCGACATGTCCGCTGCAAAATGGAAAGACATCCGGTATTTGATTGAGATCACCGTACTGACTCAAGCCGAGTTCAATACCCGCACAAAGCGTAAGGGCAAGAAGGGGGCGACCTACAATGCGAAGGTTGCGGAGAAGGCAGTCTTCGGGGGCTTTCCAACATGGCTCAAGGACAATGCCAGCGACGAATCTATGCTCAACGAGGCTTCTCGCGATGTCTACAAATGGGTCACGGTGTATGAGGTCTACGATTTTGAGGGTGAGGGTAGGTATTACCACGTCCTCGATAACGTAGAGGAGCCTTTGTTTGAGGGAGATCTCCCTTACCGATTCGTTCGCAACCCGTTTATGTTGCTGACGTTCAATGAGAACATGAAGGACTTGGGGGGCTTGTCGGACATCAAGCTGATCCAATCACTTCAAGAACGGCTGAACGAGATCGATACCTTGGAGTTGTGGCACGCACACACGTCTACGCCAGTCATGATGGTGAATACCGCTCTCGCAGACAACCCCGAAGACATCATGACAGCGTTGCAGGAAGCGAATCAACCGGGTTCGATGATTCCTATTCACGGCAAAGCTAACGCGCCGCTCAACCATATCATAGGTTCAACGCCAGTTCCGCAGTCTGTCCCTGCATTTACGAAAATGCGTGAGCGGTGCAACGGTGCCATCGAGTTCATCTTGGGTATTCCCCAGTATAGTCGGGGGGTTGTTGGTGTTGCGGACGTTGCTACAGAAGTTGCTTTGGCGGATACTGCGACCCGAACTAGGAATGGTCGTCGCATCAAGATGATTGAGGATGTCGTATCAAGTTTAGCCCATCGTGTTGTGGGGCTTTACGAAGAGTACCTTCCTCCTGACACCGAGTTGCCCATTCGTTTGACGGACAGTCAGAAGGTTTTGGAGGTTTCACGTGAAACACTTCTTGCCCGCGCAGACAGAAATGAGGCGGAAAATTCCTTAGAGTATGATTACGAGGCGATTCCTTACTCTCCTACCGAGAACCACCGTCTTATTCAGCTTCAGAAGATCCAACAGTACATGCCGTTGCTTCTTCAGTCTCCGTCTGTGGACAAGGAGAAGCTGATCATCAAGTTGCTTGACCTCCTGCAACTCCAAGACATTCTCGCGCCTCCCGCGCCACCGACCCCACCTCAAGGCGCAATGCCCCCCGGTATGCCGGGAGCACCCCCCGGAGCACCCCCGATGCCGGGTCTACCTCCGGGCGCAGCAATGGCACCACCGTCGGACACCATATCAACGGGGGCTTTACCTCCCGGCGCGGAAGTTCCGATCGGACCAACGCCGATGGGTGGACCCGGTATGCCTGCTCTTCCGGGTAAATGATGCCTTTCTACGACTTTAAATGTCCTGATGGTTGTGGTTACTTCCATGATGTTTTCGTGCCTCTTAAGAACCACGGCAAGCAAGACTGCCCTTCATGCGGATCGTCGCTTACGACTGTGATCGGCACGATACACACGATTGGCCCGATGCCATCTAAGCCTCTTGTTGTTAAGCAGATCGGGCGTGAGTTTGAATCCCGCGCAGAGTTTAACCAGTACCAACGTGAGAATCCGGGATTTGAGGTTCTAAGTGCGAATTCGTCGAAATGGAAGCAGCATAAAGACTTAGCGAGAGAGCGTGTAGAGGCACGGGCTAAGAAGATGGGCTTCAGGGATCATGAGGAACGGGTTGCTCATAGGAAGAAAGTCAAAGAAAACGTCGTTTGACGTAAACTTTTTTATCTGCTACACAAGATGTGGAGTTCACGATGCCGTTGATGCAAGATCTTCTCGATAAACTTCAGGAATCACCTCCGCAAACCGAAGAGGACTTGCGTGGGATTCTTGATGAAACTGGTTATGACCTGATCATGAAAGAGCCTTCTCCTGAAGAGGAGGAGATGGCAGGCGATGAAGGTCCGATCGATGAAGAAGTTGAGGGCGAAGAGGAAGTCGAAGAGGGACTTCCACCAGACGACATGGGTGGAGAGGGCAAGACAGCAGATATGCTGGAATCGATGCTTCCTCCGGGCATGGATTCTGGTTCTCCCGGTGTTCATCCTCGTATGAAGATGAAAATCATGACCTTCAAGGCGGCTAATTCTGCCTTGAAGAAAAACAAGAAGGGGAGGAAATCTTGAGCGAAGAACTTTTAGAGGTGGGCGGGGGTGTCTCCAGTGCTCCTGTGGAGTCCGCTCCTGCGATCGACACAACCTCTAGTGATGACGTGGGTGTGGTTTCGGAAGCTTCTGATGACCCCTCCCGGTCTTCAGATGTTGACGTTCAAGAAGATGCCCCTCCCATCTCTTTCCCCACGGGGGAGGATTTTTCATGGGATGATTGGGACGGGGACCATGAGAAGTTCCCGCAAGAGGTGAAGTCGTGGGCAACTGGTATTCAGACCCACTACAAGACCCAGAGTCAGAACTCACAAGAAGAAGCGGAACGAACTAAGCTTCTATACGACGCGCTTTTGGGGGGACAGGAAGATCCCCGCGTCACGGAATACCAAACAAAGCTTGCGGAGTGGGAGGCGAAGCATGGCGAACTTGATGGTAAGCACGTAGCGGTTGAGGCCGAATACGCTGCGTATCGCAAGGAAGTTGATGAGGCGAATGAGGCAGAAGCGAGTCGTTATGCGGACTGGTATAAGTCGCAGTATTCCGACATCTTTGAAGACAAAGCATTGTCGAAGTCTCTCGCGGACCTTATCAACCAAGAATGGGATCTTGAAGCCGCCGCCGAAGCCGTAAGGCTACCGGAAGCGAGTCTTAAGGTCGCTATTGAAGCCAAGCAGAATGGTGTACCAGATCGGTATGCACTTCAGCTTGCCCGAGGCGTGAAGAGCGCATCTGTCCCCAAACCTAGACCGGGGGCAACCATCACTTCAGGGGCAACGTCACCAGCACGTCCGCCAGAGCAATCCCCCTTAGAGAACAAGGAAGTCTTGTCCTTTAAGGATTTACGAAACAATGTTGCGCGTCGTGCGCTAAAAACTAGTCGGAGGTAATCATGGCAATTTCGCCTGATGTTGTCGCTACCGCTCTTAATGAGCTTATGCCTGCCTACTCCAATCTGTTCATCAAGTGGCATCCACTTCTTGAAAAGATCATGGAAGGTGGGAACATGGACCGCGCTGCGCTGAAAGGCCCAAAGCGTGAGTTCGCAGTTGTTACGGATGGTCCCGGTACTGTTACCGAGATCGCGACGGGCACTGAAGTTATCGCAGGTGGACGTTCCCAGAACGCTCATCGGGGTAACGTCATCGCTCCTCGTCTCATCTATGCGTTTGACGTGCCGGGTAAGGACTTGGCCGAAGCAAACGGCGAGATGGACCTTGCCCGTATTCTTCAGCACTACCCGGAGTTGGCTCTTGCTGACTTTCATGAGTTGGTGTCGAATCAGATGGGAACGGGTGTCGGAACCGGCAACGTTGGTGGCTTCGCTACCTTGAACGGTTCTACTACCTTCAACCCGCAGGGTGCTGGCACTCGTTCCGGGTTCTTTGAGTTTGCCGCTCCGGGTGCCCAGACCAACACGGTTCACGGTTTGGCCAAGGCATCCGTGGCAGGTTGGCGCAACCAGTACGAGGACATCACCTCGTTCGCAGTGAATGGTCGCTCGCAGATGCGTAAGGCTTACTTTGCCGCTTCGCGTCAGGGCAAGACCCTCGGTCCTGTGGACTTGATGATTGGCGATGAGGCTTCTTACCTCAACTACATCGAGGACTTGGACGACCAAGTTCGCGTGTCGAAGGTTGAGGGCGACAAGGGTCCGGCGAATGTTCGTCAGGGCGTGAAGTTCCTCGATTCAGACTTCTTCCTTGATGACTCCATTGACGTGTCAGCAGCGACCTACACAGGTACTCCTGCCGCCGACGGTGTTATCTACGGATTCAAGACCCCGACGTGGAATATGTTCACTCTCGGTCATGATTCTGCCCGCGAAACGAAGGGCGATTTTGCTCTCCGTGGACCGTTCCGTATCCCCGACCAAGATCTGTACCGCTATGAGGTCGTTCTGATGATGGGGCTGCACACCACTCAACTTCGTGCCAACTTCGCCGTTACCGGCGCAGCGACACCTTAAGGGGGCATCATGGGATTTACAGCAGCAGGTATTAGTACCTCAACCGTTACAACTGACGCGCAGGCTCCTCTCGGGTTTGTCATGACTGCGCCTTGCGCTACCGCTAACGGTGGTATGTGCGAGTGGGTTTACGTGTTCAACGACGATGCCGCTTCGTTTACGGAAGGCACAGCCATTTACCGAGATCCAAGCGCAACGACGTATGACTGGTACGGGGGTCTTTTGACAACCGCAGTTGTCTCTCGTCCGTATGTGATTGGTATCGCTCAACACACGATTGCTGCGGGGTCATACGGCTTCGTTATGAAGAAGGGTGTTGGTTCGGTTCTTGCGGGTTCGGCGGGTCTGGCAGTTGATGGTGAGTTCACTTCTGGCGGCAGCGCAAACGGGACGGTTCTTATCGTCGTCGCGGATGCTAACGCCACAACGGACACGCACAACTCGTCTCTCGGTCACGCGGGAACCGCAATCGGAGCCGGTGCTATTGGCACTGCGTTTATCAACTGTGTTGGCTAGTAGATGAACCTCAAGGGGATTCGCACGGCAATGTTCGCGCAGGCAGATTGGGCACCAACCCAGTCTCCTGACGCGATCACCCGTGTCAACGGTTTCGTCAACCGGGCTTACAACCAGTTGATGTTAGAAGCCCCCTTTTTGTTCTTTGAGAGCGAGGTGCGTCTGGCGTTAGAACCGGACGTTGCCTCGCTTTCTGACTCTGACCTTATCCAGATGAAGGGTACAAACACTGTTCCCGGCACTTCCGCTGCGGATCGGTGGACGTTTAAGACGACGTACTCTCCTACCACTCAAGCCGCCAACTCCACACTTTACACGGACTGGAAGACAGACCGTTCGTGGGATGGGCGCACCATCGAAATCACCGATACTGACGGGACGGTGTATCGAAATCAAATCCGTCATGTGTGGTTAGACTCGACAGACGCATCTTCGGCTAACTACCGTTGGAACTTTACTCTTGTTCATCCGTGGATCAACGGACTAGACAACAGGACGTTTAAGTACCGTATTTACACGGAGGAGTACGCTCTTCCTGACGATCTTGTAGAGATGAAGTCTACGCGCATCTTCGACCAGACGCTTCATTACCCTGTGCAAGTCGTGGGGCAGCAAGAGGCGGAAGAACGCTCAATGCTGGGCGCACGGGGAGATGTGGCTTCTGGGATCCCCCGCGTCATGTTTAGACGTAAGCACGTTAGTTTGCCGGGTCCGTCCTCCTCACCCGACGTAGGACTTGACGATCGGATTACAGGTGCGGCCTATACGAACGCTTGGAAGGGGCCTGAACCCCTTGGTGAGTTTGAGTACGCAGTCACCTACACGTGGGGTAAGAGGGACGTAGAGTTCAGGTTGCCGGGTCTAGCACACTGGAGGGGGTCTGCTTCGGTTCCCGAAGACACGATGACTTCTGCCACTGCGGGAATCACGACGGACCCAAGCGCAGCGGGCATGAGTACGGCAGTCTGGGACTTTGCTGCCCAGCGTTACCGTGAGCCTCGTTACGAGTCACCTCCGTCGCCTGCATCGGACGCGATCACGGTCCCAACTTATTCTACCGACCTTAGTGGAAGTCCTGCGGTTAAGCTTACGCTCCCTAACATCGAGCACGCTCTGGGCTTCTTCAACAGCTTCGGACCAGCAAACACGTACTTTCGTCAGTCGGACCAAAAGAGTGGTGTTTACATTAGGATCTACCGACGCAGGAAGTCAGCAGATTTTGAGCAGTATGAGTTGCTGTCGTATGCAGCGGGCGGGCTTCGGAAGATGGACGAAGACGCAGGATTCTACCTCCTTGCCGAGATGCCCGTAGACCACACAAACGAGGGTTACTTCTACGATAACGGCGAAATTATCCCGGATAGAAGTCGGCGTTTGCGCGACATTCACGGGTATCAGACCTTTGCGACCTACCCGCGCCCAGACAAGCGATACGTGCTCGATGTGCGCTGCGTCAGGCGACCAAGCGAATTGGAAGACGACGAGGATGCGCCGATGCTCCATGCGGAAGCGGTCAATGTCCTGATTCAGAGGGCTATGGTTCTTCTATACGAGAACATGGGTAACCCCTCGATGTCGCAACTCTGCTTGACTCGTTACCGGGAAGAGTTGATGACGCTTTCAAAACGATACGGAGATCTCCGCCCGCCGGGTGTAGCCGTATTAAGAAGGATGACAAGAGCGAGATTTGGCTATAGAGGAGCCACGTCTTACCGAAAGTGGTATCAGACACCAAGCTAGGGAGGTAGCTATGGCAGAGTTATTTATATGTGGCGGCATCTATGAGTACACGGAACCTTCAGGTAAGGTGCAGCGTGGGACTCTGGCATCTGTTACAATCCTACCAGACGGGGCAAAGGAAGGGACGTTTTGGTTCCACGGGTACGCTCCTGAAAGGGTCATTGATGGCTCGGAAAGGTTTGAACAGTTTTCGCTAGTGGGTCGTCCCGCATCCCCCAAGGTAGGTCGTCCGCGTAAGGAGTAATCATGGCTGGAAAGGGAAGAGCCGCGATTGGTCCTTTCGTTCTTCGTGTTCAAGCCGGTAAGCTTTTTGCTCCTTCTGAATTTGCCCAGACGATCGAGAACTTCGTGCCCCAAGAAGAGGGTACGCTTCGATCGATCTGGGGTCCGGCGACGTATGTGCCGCTCAAAGACCCGTTGGCGCAGCAGGGCGGTGGTGGCCCTGCGGGAGATCCGGCATTCGGTCTGGCCCCTGCTGTCGGAACTCGTCCTCCTGCTTACCCAAGCACCCTTGGTACGGTGACGCTTACTGCTATTGCGGAAGAGACTCCGATCTACGGACAAATCAACCACGGGATCTTCCATTGTCTCCTCCGTAACGGGCAAAGAGACGTTCTGCTTCTCCACACTGGCGAGGAACTTTGGGAGTTTCGGGGCTGGAAGCGTAACTGGCGCAGGCTTATTGCCCCAGACGTGACGGGCAACTTCGGGGTGAAGGGCACTCTTATCGATGACTCAAAAGCCCGCTTTCCGACGCAGTTTGAGCCGACGGGCAATGGTGTTGTGATCGTTCCGCAGCGTCGTCGCGCTTACTTCTATGATGGACAGACGATCGCCCCTCTAGGCTTCTCGGAGGTTCCGAATGCCCCCACAGGTTTTGGTCCCGAAAACTCTCATGAGAAGTGGATCTCGGCAAAGTCTGGCGCACGCGCCTCACGGTACGGACGAGGGGTCAACGACGTAAACTACTCGCACGACGGGCTTTACGATCGAACAACCACCGATCTGAACAGTGGTGGTTCCCCCTCCGAGATGGGGTACGGCACAACTGGTATGACGAAAGGCTTCGGGAACTCTCGTATCGGAACAGTCTCTAGTTTGTCTGCCTATGATTCGACCACGCTAGAAACGGGTGCTGGATCTGGCTGGATGGAACCCGGAGAGTGGCGTTGCGCGGTACAGTTCATTGACAGGTGGGGTAATCTTTCGCCGCTGTCGGGCCGAAGCAATGCGGTCACGGTAGAAATGCAACCTGCCTCGATTGCTGTAGCTTACGACAGCGATGATGAAGACGCGCAGTTAATTAGGGCTGTCCCCACAAGTCGCGTCCAGAAACAGTTTGTGTGGGTTGGAATCCCTAAAGGACCGGAGTATTGTATTGGCCGGATCTTGTACCGGACACAAGACCTACGCAGTTCAGGGACGGCAAAACTCTTTGTGCTTCCACAAGACGCGACCGCTACATCCTTCCCTTTCGCGACACTGCCGGATAACGTCACAACGACGTACCCCGACAACATCCCAGACGCTTGGCTTGTAGATGAAGCAACTAAGGTGGACCCAGTTCCTCGTTTTAAGCTTTGTAGGGTGGCTTTCGGACGCTTGTGGATTGGGAATATAGCAGGAAGACCCGGACTGATCCGCCCCTCTATTCCCGGACTGTGGGGCACGTTTGAGCAGGGCAAGGAGATCTACCCAGACCCGTCAGGTGGTGCAGTCACGGGCTTGTGGCGGGCAAACCGGGGACTTCTTGCCTTCACCGAGAAGAGTACGTTCTTGATCGAAGCCTCGGATGATGGAGAGGGCTTTCGCTCGTCACCACTTTCCGCAGAGGTTGGTTGTGTCGCACCTAACTCGATCCAAACCCTTAATGATGGGCGTGTGATCTGGTTTGGTGGTGACAGTTTTTATGTTTACGACGGCAAAAACGTGACCGATATAGCTAAGGCGATCTCCCGACCACTACGAAGGGCAACTCGGGCACGCATGAAGCAAGCATGTTCCGCGTTTGACCCCCGCTACAAGGAATACCGCTGCTGGTTATCCACAGACGGATCGGTCGAGAACAACCTGTGCTTTATCTACGATGGAGAGGGGTGGAGGCAGCGTACCGACGTTTCCCCTCGGGATGTCTGTGTGACGCGGGACCACAGGGAGTACATGCTTGCTGCGGGCAGGGTCATGGGAGAAGGGGACGTTACCGATGCCGGTACATACAACGGGGTGTTCCTGCTCGATCATTACGGTAATCGGCACGACTCTAGGTTAGAAACCGTGCTCGACGAAAGAGAGGCTTACATCGAGACTTCTTGGATGCACGCGGCACAGTCTAGGGAGGCAAAGACGGCTTCGGTGGTCTATCTCTGGCTACGGGAGACGGAAGACTCCGATGTTACTGTCGAGGTGTTCCGGGACTGGCGGAATCAGACGACGGAAACTGCAACAGCAAAACGCTATTCAGAGGAAGATCCGCCAAACTTCTGGGGCGAAACGACTTTAGGTGAGAAGGGTGCGAACTGGGTGCGTCGTCGTCCTTTTTGGACCCGTGTTGAGATCTACGTGCCCTCCGCAGAGACGTTTAAGTTCAAGATCCGGGGCAAAGGGTCTTGGGAGTTTGTTGGGCTAACAATCGATGAGGCATCCCGGTACTCCGGTGGTGCTATGATCCCACCATAGGAAGGAATGATGGCTTGGCGTTATCCCATTTACGCAATCAAAGATTCTTACGTTGTGGACATCGATCCAATCAACGAGAACTTCCTATGCTTTACCTCGGAGATCGCGGGCTATCTCAACGAGCACAACTTTGACTCGGATGATCCTTCCAACCGTATTCCCCGGTCTAAACTCAAGGAAAATGCTGCGTTTATCCTGCACCACTCCTTCTTAGAGAAACGAGATGGTGGGATCGGGGCGAGTTCGCTATATTACAACTCCTACACAAATGCCCCTAACGATGACGAGTGGATGAAGATCAAATCCGTTGATGGGTGGCAATCCTTCCCGGAGAAGAGTGCATCACCTACATCAGACGGGGTACGTCTGGAGTTTGTGGCAAAAGGGGGCACTACGTGGTTGTCGGCCTCCTTTCAGGTCTGGGCCGCAGCGACAGAACGGATCGCAGCACAAAAAGGCTTCGGGTTCCTGTTTGCGCTGCGCTTAGACGGCACAATTCTTCCCGATACAATCTTAGGCTCCGGGGACACGGGACAAGAGTGGATGAAGCAAGGGGGAACGGTGCCGACAACGGTAGCACCGACAATATCAAACGTGGACACTGTTAAGCTTTACGACGTGAGCGACGGGGTTCTTAATGAGCCGATGGGTGGTGGTGGTGTCAGCGCGGCCCGACTTCCGATTGTATTGGATGCGGTGGTCAACTTACCCGCAGGAAATCATGTTTTAGAGGTTGCGGTGATGAACATTCGTGGATCGATGGCGACTAACCCTACCCCGGACTCCAGCGGACTCGGGGTCTTAGACCCTTACACCTACATTGTTGACCGCGATATGTTCGCGATGGAGATGTTGAGCTAATGGCGGACAAGTACAAGCACCTTGAAGATGGTTCCAAGTTCACAGCAGATACGGTGAATGACCGCTTTGAAGTGACATTTGCTCGGGAAGATCCTGCCTTCCCCCTGCCGGTACGGAGCGGACTGGTCAACCTTCTGGACAAGGAAGACTTGGCTGCCGGGGCTTTACGTCACACGCAATTACCGGGCCTGATTGGACCAGCGGGCACTGCATCTGCCGACATGGAATTTACCCAAGATAATCCCACAGCCTTTGGACTAAACCACGTTCAGATCTGGTGGGATGTTTTTATGACTTTCAGTCCCATAGAACATGCGAGTGGCAACCTGTTCCAGATGGATATTCCTGCGGTAGATCTTCTTGACTTTGACACACATAATGTCTCTGCGATTATCGTGTTGGCCAACGTCTGTGTCGAGAAGTTTGTGATTGCTCCAGATCAAGGAGATTCGGCGAGCATCAATGAGGACACGTATGCAGCGGAGTTTATCGTGTCCGTGCGTCAAGAGGGATCGGCAGACTACTTTCAGATCAAGCGTTCTTGGCGTTTTGTGTCTCCTCGCATCACGATCAACAACACAACAAGTTCAAGCATGAAATACGCAGGTCTTCGTAGTGACAATGACAGCATACATTATGACGACGACACCTCTCAAGATGTCCCGATCCGCATCGTGTTGCGTAAATCCGACATCGAACTTTCCCCCCGAACAACTGCCATTGACTCGATTCGGCTAGAGGCTCGCTGTCGTGTAGATGGGGCGGACAGCACGTCCCTTTTTGTCACCGCGCCTGCTTACTTCACAGTTAGCAAGGGCAATCTCACCGCAATCCCTATTCACGCGAAGGTGTAGCTCATGCCGCTCGTAACGTACAATCCTTTTCTCATAAACGCAAAACCCTCGGGTGGTGAGGTCTATGACAAGTTCTACAAGTATGGGTCAAACGAATCTTTTGAGAACATTAATGGTCGCCTAGACCTGAGTAACTTTAATGTGACGGGTGACGAGATCGGACACACGATGCTTCAGGACAACTCGGTATCTGGTGGAGGAATGGTCGCGGGCACCGCTAACCTTGATTATTTCGGGAACGGGACGACTACATTTGGGTCAACGACGTACTTCCCTGCGCCACCGTCGGGCTTTTTCTCTAGTGTGTCTGCCCTCGGGGCTTATGTGGAAGGGAGCGCAACAGATCCCGCTAAAGAGGAATACATTGCGATCCCCGGAGCATCGGTCCAGTTTTACCTGCCTTTCTCGGCATGTGTGTTGTTGACGTGGCAAATCATGTGGACCTCTGACTCGGACGCTCTTGATGATGAGACGCATGTTCGTCTTTTTATCGACGATTC